>Ga0307375_10004626_pt1 | contig 13086 bp, 18 predicted proteins | sample TR1MG_FD_202531 | JGI IMG/M metagenome (GOLD analysis project Ga0307375, IMG submission 202531) | Soil microbial communities from Risofladan, Vaasa, Finland - TR-1 | ecosystem: Environmental > Terrestrial > Soil > Coastal area > Acid sulfate soil | place: Finland: Risofladan, Vaasa | collected... | reverse complement strand
ACCGTGAGTCAGCGCGTTTGGTTCCGTGAGCTGATCGAGCAGTCGGGCGCCGCCCATGAGCTGCATCTTCTGCTCGTCCCAGATGATGTCTGCAAACGTCAACTCAAGGAGCGTGCGCTTGCTAAACTAAGCGACCCGTTACAGGACGAGGCTACCTTCAATCTCCTGTCTGGCTACTTTGTGGAGCCAACCCCGGAAGAAAGTTTCATGGTTGTGCGGCACGAACACGGCTGAATGTCTGAGAGCAAGGAACGCTGCCTGGAATGGTAGTTTCTGGCGGTCAACGATTTTTGGCTGGATGGCGCCGAGTGGTAGGTTGGCGGCTCTATGTCCGGTGGTCGCTGACCAACCCATAGCGGATTTTGGAAACGGCTAGTCGTGCATATTTAGGCAGTCATAAGCATGGAATGCGAGGCAGCGGATGAATAGGTCTTCACTGCAAGGACAAGAATACCGAAGCGCGTTCACGCTCTACAGCGTGGACGGGAAGCGAGCTGCTGAGGTGCTGGAGTTTCGCAATGGTGAAACATACCTGGACGAGCAGGAATGGTTCGACGGCACCACATTCAAGAATAGGCATTCAGATAGTTTGGTCGGTCCCTTCGGTTCGACACAAGAAGCGGAAAAATTCATAGTGGCGACTTCCTGGTTTCGCGGTAGTCAAGAATAGGCGTCCCTGACCAGTCGGCGCCCTTTGGTTTGAGGGTGCCGACTGGTCGGTTGGCGGAACTTTCCCGGTGGTCGTTGACCGACCCATTTGAGCTGGTCGCGAACGGCGGCTTTCGGAAAGGTTGGTGACGCTTGAATTCAGTGGCCGCCGAAGGTGGTCCGCGGAATGGCTAGAGGGAATAGATCGCGAGTCGGACCGCCCAGTACAAGACGAGTGATGCGCCAACAAATGAAAGCAGCCAAACAGCTGCGATAACTCCCTTACTCGGCCGTGGCACGGGCATGACGTTTATGATTTTTGCAAACCCCTCATCGGACTTGGTCGTGCTGTTGATTTGATTCCAAAGAAGGGGCGGAAAATAGAGATATGAAACAGTCACCTGTTCTTTGGGAACGAGAACAGGGAGAACGATTTCGCCAGAACCATCAGCGTTGCGCTCGATGGAGTGTTGGACTGGCGGATAAATCATGACGTTCGGTGGAAAGACTCCGTGTGTGAGGCGAACATTGCGCGCTGCTCGGCGGCCCGCATTGCGCACCACAACGCTATGTGTGTGCACGACGGTGTGCTGCTCATCTTGCAGCGTGAATGCTGAGACATGGCCGATGAAGGAAACAACTCGTGACTGTGCCTCAGTATGCTTTTTGAGCGCAGCGCCAATGATGAGTGACAGCGAAGGGCCGGCGATTTTGGCAATGAAATCTGAATCCAGGATCACGGTTGCTGCCCTCTAATGTTCAAGGTTAGGGGCGCTGTGCGGCTTTATCGCGCAGCGTCCCCTGAACCGCAGGGTTATGCGTCATGGGTATGCTCACGAAAGCCAACCTGCCACTAACCGTTCGACTTCTTCAATCATCGACTCCACGTCTTTGTCATCGAAGTCAGTGGCCTTTCCATGTGCGGCGCTATTGCGTATGGCTGCCAGCGCAGTAATTCGCTTCTGGACAAGCGAGTTGTATTGGCCAGCCTTCGCTAGATCTGCGTTCATCTTGTCCAGCTTGCCAACAGACACGCCGCACGCTTCACAAAGATTGCGTAGATTGGTTTCTAGAACTACACCGCAAATGACTGCGGCTGGTATACGATACCCCGCACCGAGAAGCTCGCCAGCCTGTTCAAGTTCCGTTGAGAAGACCTCGGCCTGAACCAAATTGCGGACGGATGAGAGGTAACCGCCTTCAAAGTCTTCCTTAGAAGCGAGAAACACGGCCTGGAGGCGACTAAGCCTTACGGGGTTATTCTCGAAATGCCGAGGCTTCTCTGCCTCGACAAATGACTTGAAGTGTTCAGAATCTCTGCCGCATGCACTGGCGAGTAGATTGCGTGCTTTGACGCACCAGCCAAGCAAGAGATCCTGATCGACGTGTTCATACGATCCGGAGTGAGCACTGTGCTTCGTTTGCTTCGTGGCCGCAACCGCTTCTGCTTGGCAGGCCAATTCTTCAAATCGCTTCTTCAAGTGCTCAGTCATCGAGCGGCTCCGGATAATGAGGCATACCGCTTGAATTGAGCGGCGGCAAAGCCGTCCGTCTGGAATGAGTAGTTACGCGTCACTGTACCTGACCCTCTAAATGCGACTGCAGGAATGCCGCCAAGTCAATGTACGAACGAGCGGATTCCTGCGTAGGCTCAAAACCAACTGCGTGCGCGACCTCGTTTCTGAGCCGACGAAGTTCATGGAACAACGTTATTTGACCCTGCGTTATTATCTCCGCCTTAGCGAGTGACTCGGCCAGCATTACTGCAGGGATATAGCCACCTCTTTGCGTGTCTGCAGTGCTGCCGCCAAGGGCACCTCGGGCTGCAGCCTCAAGACGAAGCCATGACTCCAATATTGCGGAGCGCGGGTGAAGCTCGGCGAGCTGAAACAAAAAGTTCTTCGTGGCGGCATCTTCAAGTTTTGGCGCAGACGACGCCGCCTGCACATGCGTAGATTCTTTCAGTGCCTTGACCTCTCGCTCGAACTCTGCCTCCAGAGGTCCAGCCTTCAGCTTCTTTATGAAAGGCGCAAGCTTGACAATGTGATCCTTGAACAAGACAACAAGGATGACTGTCGCCGTTGGCCAAGCCAATGACTTCACGATGCTCGCAATGAAAGTGAGACTGTCCATGTGTGTGACGCCTAACTCTTGAATATACGGCCAATAGGTCCGGTTATATCTCGTGTCCGAGTTCATCAAAGGTAGCACGACCCCATGATGTTGAAGGCACTACGCGGTGCTCGGTCGGGCTAATCGTGCGAGGTATTGGCGGCTTGCTGACGGCGATTCGGTTTCCGCACACTGCCGCCAGCACCGACAAAGCAAGCCTCCAACGGCCGCTAAAGGGTAGCTTTGCAGATGCTGCGGCCGACTGCTGTTGGCCGGTCAGCGACCGTGGGGCTTCGTTCGCTGGCCGACCCATTTGAGCCGGTCGCGAACGGCCGCTTTCGGGAAGTCTCTTACGGAATTATTAGGCTCGCGCTGAATAGTCAAAGTTCTCAAATGGATCGTCCTGTTTGGTGAGATCAGGCCAGTTGAAGTCATAGCGTTCCGTCGCTGGCCAATCCGCAGGAAACTTGATGCGCAACATGTCGCCAATAGAAGGTTCCATGCCATCGTTTCCCTCAAAGGTATAGCAAGTACCGCTGACTGATAGCGACTTGCTGCCGGGCGCGTACTCTTCACTCATGAACTGGGCCGAGAGTAGGACGTTCAGGCCGCAGAAGGCATCAATGAGAGAGTTGAATGTGGAGAGGTGAAAGTTCTCATGTCGACTGTGCTTTGACTTGTTGTAAGCCTGATACCAAGTCAGCGGCTGATCTGTTTCCCAGGCCGCAAAGGGTCTCCTGTGGCCTGCTCCACCCTTCCATCCGGGAACTCGCACTTCGAATGCGGAGAGTCTGTGCGACAAGTTGATTAGCTTGTAGTCGACAATATTGAGGTTTTGGCTGACTTTTGCATAGCCATTGTCTAAGAAGATCGCTGTGAAGTTCGCCTCAATCTCGACACACGTCCGCATTAGCAGTTGCTGGATACGGTGTGAGTACGTGCCAGCATTCAAATCGCTAGGCTCTACGTATGAGAACAGCTCGAGAATATCTTCCTGGATCAAGAGGAAGGCACGGACGTAGTGGCGCGGATCTGTGGCGTACCTTGGATGAAGCAGATACATCCATCGCCCACCTTCGGAATAGCTTCCGTCGGCGAACTGCCGGCAAGTTCTTCTGTAAGGCTTACTGATACTCATCGCACGCCTCACGCCTGAGCTCAGCCACCAGCCGACTGCTCAGCAGTTGGGCGGTCGGCCGGAGCGCCTCGTTGGGCTTGAATAGGTTCACTTGACGTTGAATCGCAGGCGAGCCCGTGCGATGACTTGGTTTGCCATTGGCATGCATACCGAAGCCGGGACACCGCTGCACCGCAGATTTGCCGACGGCCAATTACAACCTTCGGAGTCAACGTCGCTCAGCGTCAGCACAGCCGTGGCGCTGCAGTTGGCGCACTCTTCGTGCTTAGTCAATTCCGCATTAATCCAATCTAACAGCTCCGATTCTGTGACGATGGTTCGCGACATAGCGTGACCTCTAATATTTCCTGCCCAACGCTTGAATTTAGCGGCGTGCGTAGCGCGTCCGCTGGAATGAACTGTTAGCCGTCAATCTCGAGTCCATTTCTTCAGCTCCTCTCTGACTTGCGCCGGCGTCATTTTGTCAACCTTCTTGTCTACTTGAAGCCGGACGATCTCTGCCTGAAGCGTGGCCTTTTGCGAGGATAACGTTTGGATGTCGGACTGCAACTTGTCGCGCACAGCAATCTTGCCGCGGATATCGCCATCCAAGTTCTGAAACGAGATCCGGCCAATGCCGATACCCGCAGAGAACACTGATGCAGCGGCGAGCACGATAGCAACCCACCACGAGATGGGTATGTGGTCGAACAGCCAACGAAACGTAATCTGGTCTTTACTTGGTAACTTGGGCATTCCGATTTTGCCAGCCCTGTGTTTGACAACCGTTGAATATACTGACCCATGGGTCCTCTTATACATCTCGTGCTTGACGCCGCGAACGGTAGCACAACCCCATGATGCAGAAGGAGCTTCGCCGAGCTGCGTCCGGCGAACCATAAGCGGTATAGCCGGACACGGCCGACGCTGAAGTCAGGCTTCCGCGCGCCTCCGCAAGCTCAGGCTAAGCGGGCTTCCAACGTCTACTACTTGGCAACTGGGTGGAGGCCGCGATCGGCAGCTCGCGGCCGGATAGCGACCGTGCCTCGTGTCGCCATCCGGCTTAGACTTGCCCCGTCAGACCTCGGTTTGCTCGGCAATCTCAAGAGCATCTTCTACTTCGATGCCAAGGTATCGCACCGTGCTTTCGAGCTTGGTATGTCCAAGGAGCAGTTGCACGGCACGTAGGTTCTTGGTGCGTCGGTAGATCAAGGTAGCCTTTGTACGGCGCATGGTGTGCGTGCCGTACGCAGCAACGTCCAAACCGATTCCTGCGATCCACTCATTGACGATTCGTGCGTATTGCCGGGTCGAAAGGTGGTCCGAGTTATGGATACGGCTTGGAAACAGATAGGCGTTGGATTGAAGCTGAGCCTGTTTGATCCAAACGGAAATGGCATCTCGTGTCTGCACGGTGATTTCAAACTGGACCGGGCGCTGGGTCTTCTGTTGAAGGACGATGGTGCGAGAGGAAATGTGATCCGCAGAACCGACATCGCGTACCCGTAGCTTAACCAGGTCACACGCCCTCAGCTTGCTGTCGATCGCCAGATCGAACAATGCAAGATCGCGAACCTTCCTTGCCAGCTGAAGGCGGATCCGAATAGCCCAGATGTCGCGGAGCCTGAGCGGAGCCTTTTGCCCGGTAAGCTTGCCCTTGTTCCAGGGTTCGCGGCGTTGGATGGATGTCTCGATCGTATTCATGGTGGACTCCTACCGAGGTGGTGGAGCCTGCCAGCGTGCGCCGATATCTCGAATGGGCAATGTTCGACCCGAAGTTGCCCTTCGCGTCCGGCGGCTATCGGGATGGTCGATTTATGTCTGCGTCGGACTTTCCGGATGTCGCTATAGATGGGGTTTTTGCGCGCAATGAATCCTCGGGCAGGTATGCGCGCTGGGTGCCGTACTGCACGTACGGTCACCGGTGCGTCGCTCCAACCGTGAATATCCTGGGCATGTCTGAAGCCGCAAAGTGCAGCCGTGGATTGATCAGCTGCCCAGCATGGCCTGGCGAACCGTTGCACTGTCCACATACTGCTCCATGCTGACGATCTTGCCGTCCTCCAGCCGATAGAGATGGGCGAAAGTGGCGTGCATGGATTTTCCGGTTTCCCGATAGGTTCCGGAATACACGCCGAACGCGGCGACGCGGTTGGCATCTTCGAGATAGGTGTGAACCTTGGCCTTGTAACCCGCCCATTCCGTCGCCAGTTTCTGGAACACGTTGGCGAAAATTTCCTCGTGCCCGGTATAGGTTCCCGCGTAGGGAAATCCTGCCGCCTCGGTCCATGTCGCTTCCGGTGCCAAGGCATCTTTCAGGTGCCGGGCGTTGTTTTGCGACGTGCCTTCATAGGTGGCGCGAATGATGTCCAGATTGGTCTTCATGGCCTCAACCCCACTTCATCTCGCCCATCGCCACCTTGGCGCCGATCTGCAGGGCGATGGCCATTCCGGCGTTCGGATAGCGCTTGGTCATGGCTCCAATAAGATCGGCACTATTGGCCGCCTTGGCCAGTTCTTCCTCAAACGCGATCAGATAGTCGCGCGTGTAGAGAATGGCCGAGACGTCCGTAGCGGCACCGATTGCCATGTGGCCTGGCACCACGACGCCAGGCTTGCGCGCTGCCATGGTGTCCAGGTTCTTGATCCAAGTGGCACGAGCTGCCGCGCCCTGGGTATCGGCGGTCCAGACATGGACGCCAGCGAACACCAGCACACCACCGAAGATGGCTTCAAGTGAAGGCACCCACAGGCAACGACGATTGGCCAAGCCTGCGGCATCGACGATCTCGATCCGGTGACCTTCCAGGCTCAGCGCAGAACCGTCGAAGGCTTCCGGCATCACGATATCGGCGAGTGTCTGCGGACCGTTTTCCTTGAGCTGCGGCCCCCACGTGGCGAGCTTCTTCTCGACGCTGCTTTTGATGGCGGCGATGGTCGCGCTCGCGGCGATCACGCGGGCGTCGGGGAAGGCTGCCTTGATCGGCGCAAGATTGAAGTAATAGTCCGGATCACTCTGGCTGACGTAGATGGTGGTCAGCTGCTTGCCGCTGGCCTTAATGGCCTCGACGAGCGCCTTTCCGTCGGGAAGCGTAAAGCCGCCATCGAGCAGGACCGCTTCGCGCGCACCGGAGATCAACACGGGAGCACGGAAGAATCCGTTTTCGCCGGCAGGGTAGTGCTTCCAGATCAACGGGGTAGGTGTGGCCATCATTTTCTTCGCTCCCAGTAGGGTCGTCGCGACGCCCGCAACGGCCAAGGTTTTCAGAACATCTCTTCGTGTCGCCATGGTGTGGCTCCCGCTTTGTTATGGAACGACAAGGACAGCCGGACTCTCTTGCGAGGCGGGCTCAACTGGTCTGGATTTGACTCATCAGCGCATGGGGTGATGCGTACACGGCACTGCTGTCCAGCAGCCGTCGCTTTGATCCAGACTGGGCGATGAAGGTGGGCACGCCGCGGGCACCAAGTTCGTGCATCCATGCCTGCGCACGATCAGCGCGTGCGTGCGCGGCGTCGAGAAGCTCCACGTCGGCGCGTTCGAGCAACGCCGCGGCAGCTACCAGCCCTAGTGTCTTCAGCAGATCGACCAGCGTCGGCAACGACGTCACGTCGTCGCCATCCACATAGCGCGCACGCTGGATGGCCTTGAGCGCGTCGAGCTCTCGGGCGGGCGCTGTCAAAGCCACGGCAGTCAGCGCGAGGGTAGCCGGGCCGCTGTCGAAGCCATGCTGGTGATTGCCAAGAACCTGCTGACGATACGCCTCGCTGAAAGGCTGACCGGTCAAGTGCTCAATGCGCTGGTCGTTCGACCAGGCATACGCCGCGAACTCATCGTTCATGGGCCTCGCACCCTCGCCAGAGAACAAGCCGGTCGGCAGGAACTCGATGCTGACACCCGGGGTTTCCACCAGTTCGGAAACAGCCCGCGTCGCGCCGTAGCACCAGCCGCACAGCGGGTCGTACAAATAATGGATGACGTTGTCCATGCGGTTCTCCCGAGATCGAGCCTGCATGCTACTGAGCCTTGATTGACTCTTAAATACATACGCGATATATGCTGCATATGCCAAAGACATACAATGGAAACGAGACCGGAGTGGGAGGCTTTGGCAATCTCAGACGCCTGGCGTATTTCGTGGCCGTCGTCGAAACGGGCTCCTTCACCGCTGCCGCCGAGCGCCTGGGTATCACCAAGGCGGTGGTCAGCCAGCAGGTCGCGCGGCTGGAGCACGAATTCCGCACCTCGCTGCTGGTGCGCACCACCCGCAAAGTGCAGGTCACCGAAGCCGGGCGCGCTTTCTATCAGCGTTGCACTCTGATCCTGCACGAGGCGGATGAAGCCTTCAACGAGCTGGCGGAAGCCGCGACGGAACCCTCGGGCATGCTACGTCTCACGGCGCCCTTCGACTACGGCGTGGGCGTTGTGGTGGCAAACATTGCGGCTTTTACCCAGCGCTTTCCGTCTTGCAAGGTCAATGCGATCCTGACCGACCAGACACTGGACCTGATGTCGGGCAACATCGAACTGGCCATCCGCGTGGGTTGGCTGACCGAGACCGGATTGCAGGCGCGAAAAATCGGCTCCTTTCGCCAACTGCTGGTCGCCGCACCCAGCCTGGCCCCGCGGGTGTCGCAACTCATCCATCCCGAAGAAATCTCGCAGTTGCCCTTCATTGCCAACACGGCATTGCGTGAGCATCTGCGCTGGACGTTTTCGCGCAACAAGACCGAACAACAATCCGTTTCCATGCAGGCGTCAATCTTTCTTGATGCCACCCTCGCGGTGCGCGAAGCGGTATGCGCAGGCGCTGGTCTGTCAGTGCTACCGGACTACGCGATTGCCGACGATCTTGCCTCAGGCCGTCTGATCCAGGTCTTGCCACAGTGGACTCTGCCCATCGGCGGCATCCACGCGGTATTCCCGGCCGCACGCTTTCGTCCCGCGAAGGTTCGCGCGTTTGTGGACTTGTTGGTGGAAAGTGAGCGGCAACGCCAGGCGGTTGAGCCTAGGTAGGCGTCGTCCTTCCAACTCGCTCAGCTTTCCAACGACGACGTCAATAAAGGCCGACACTGCCAGGGGAAGGTGCCTGCGGTTCGGGTAGAGCACATTCAAACCGTGACCCTTGCGCTGGTATTGCGTCAGGACCGGAACGAGCCGGCCAGCGACCTTTGGTTGCCGTTCGCCGAGTCGTCGGTTGATCAGGGTTCTTCGAACGACAGCTTTGCGGCAGGCATTTGAGGTAGTCGGCCGTCTCTTCCTGGCCCAGGCTGTGTGAAAACTCCCGGCTAAGTTTGCACATCGACCGCGTACGCGAATTTTTGACGAATCTTCGAATACGAGCGCCCTGAAATCGAACGCTCGCCGAGCGAATTGCGCATGTTTTGACCAGCGGGAAAGCTTTGGAGTTTTCACACAGCCTGGGCCGGTCAGCGACCTTTTGGTTGGATGGCGCCGACTGGTCAGTTAGCGGCTCTTGCCCGATGGTCGCTGACCGACCCTTTTCAGACGTCGGCGAGCGTCCGTTTTCGGGAAGGCCCGCAATCAACGTTAGGCGTCATTCTCGGCGAAACACTTGATCATGCTTGTGCTTGAGACTTTGTAGCCAACCGACTCGTACAGGGCTTGTGCGCCTGGGTTGGGGGCGAAGACATGGAGCTCCATGCCGAAGAGCCCCAGACCTCGTGCTCGTTGTTCGATCAAGTTCAGCGCTGCGCGAGCGTGACCTTGGCGTTGAAATTTGGATTTGACGCTCAACTGGACGACAAACGCCACCTTGACTGTGCCCCTTGGCAGCGCTGCCAACCAGACATAGCCAACTGGTTCTTCCTCGACAGCCGCAAAGATCTCAAATATGTAGTGATCTGGGGTTTCAAGTCCCTGCGCCAGCATGTGCTCCGTTTCCGCTCGGGAAAGGCCGAGCGCTTCCTCGGCTCGCCAGCAACCGCCTTTAACATTCTCGGCAGCGTAAAACGTGACTGCTTCTTCGAAGAAAGCCGGATACGCTTCAGTCCTCATTGGGGCGAGAGTTGTCATAGGAGTGAACCTTGATGCCTAACGTAGCTGTGGAAAATTCCCCGCAGCCTATCATTCGCCATGCCCGCAGCAAATCGGGAGGCGAGGCGACGATGGCGCGATACCGGCTCTACGACCCCCAGCTGAACAACATGATCGCTGCGTCCTATGGCGACCCGAAGCAGCCGTTGAAGGCCAAAGGCGGCCGGTCGACTTTGCAGGTCATTGCTGCTGGCGAGCTTGATCAGGCTCGATGCCGGGAATGGGCGACGAACTGACGCCGATGGGTGGCGTAGCCGCCGGCCGTGGTAAGTTCGCAGACAACACTGGTCAGTTGCTGTGGCGAAGGTGGCCAGGTGGCTGGTGGTTTGCACAAGGGATGAAAATACCCGTAACTTCATAGAAGTGCTCATCATGGTTCCTTCTCTGCCTGGGTCTCTTCAACCAGCACATGCTGCTACGATACACGCGGTTTTTATCCACCAAGGTTTAGCAACTGCTGCTGCGCCTTCCTGTGGACAGGGCACATTGTGTTTCCAAGTGGCTCAGGGCATACCCGCCGGACTGATCGCGCTCGTAGTTGGAATTGCCGGTGCTTACATCGCGTTGCGTCAGTACAAAACGGCGCGTGCAAAGCTGAAACTCGATCTCTTCGATCGGCGCTATGAGATTTTCATGGCAACTTGGGCTCACCTTTCAAGCATTGTGCAAAACGGCCCGGAGCCGAAGGGCGGCGAATCATCGGCGTTTGAAATCCTCAAGAAATTTCGCAACAATATCCCGCAAGCGAGCTTTTTGTTTGGCAACGACATCGAGATTTATCTAGATGAAATCCACGAGAAGCAAATGGAAGCCTGGGAGCTCCGAATGAAGTACGACACAAGTAGCCTGACTCAGCGGGAGATCGTGCGAAAAACTGAGTTGACAAACTGGTTTCTCGACGAATCACGCGACGCAAAAGAGCGCTTTCGTCCATACCTTGATCTGCGTTCGTGGCAATAACCGGCGGTGCTGAACAATCCTGGCGCTCTGGATTGTCTGTCCTAATAGTGGCCGTGACAGAGGAAGGCCGCGCGCCCCGCCGCGAAATAGACACTGTGGCCGATTAAACTGCACGTCGGCGCTCTCGGTAGGTATTTGATCCCATGTTTGAATGGCTATTCGGAAAGAAGATTGCACCTAAGCGCACGACGCCTACGATTACCCACTTGAAGGGCTTAACTTCAACGCGAATCAGGTAAAATGTATATGGATACTAATGCAAAGACTGTTACGCAGTTGCTTGAAAGCTTAAGTTTCGAGGATCGTATAGTATTTGATAAATTAGTAGATTTATATACTGATCAGAGGGAGGCACGGGACAGCGTTAATAATGCGCATACTGGCGCATTGGTGTGCATTTCTTTTGGAATCGTTATAATTAGTTTAGGTATTAGAGTTTATCTAGACAAGACGATTTTGTATTCTATTATTCTGACAGCGATTGGATTATTTTTGTGCATCGTTGGTTATGGCTTGTGGAAGAGCAAAGATAATGTTGATCTTAGATCAGATTTATTTGATATGTTCAATGATAGAGGCATTTATGAAACGCCGCTCTTATTACTTGCCTTCGGAGGTTTCGTGGGGCCATTCCTTGGTATTTTATGGTCAGTGCTTTTTCGTCAATAGTGCCCGGTTTAATTGCGTGTGAAGGGGAATTCACACATATCCTCGCGGGCCTCGTCCTCGTCCTCGTAACCGCCCTGCCGGACAACTTCCGCACCGTTGACCTCGATCACGAAGCCCGATTACCCGTTTGGTGCCTAGTACACGGCGCCATCTTCTTCGTCCGGGGGAATCAGGGAGGGTCGGCAGGGATTCATACAAAAACAGGCAGTTTGCCTCGTAAGACGCTGGCTTACCAGCATTTGTTCATCGGTGTCACCTTCTGCCGCGCGGACGCCATCGCCGCCGTCGCTCGGAAGCCCCGTTTCATACCGGGGGGGGTCAAATCCCTCTCCTGACCGGATTAGGTGATCGGCTATATTTGGCCGATGCCCGCCCCTTCGGGCCCGGCGGCGGACGGGCAAGCTACGATGGGCATGGATTGACCCTGAAGCGACCCTGAGACTGTTCGCTCTGGGGATGGTTACGTGTTGAGGCAGTTGCTCGACTCGCTGCGCGCAAAGCAATGGTTAGCCTCGCGCGTATCGCGCCAAGCGTAAGCGCCGTAACGTACAAGGCCGAGCGCCATAAGTGAGTACAGGGACACGCCCATGCCGATTGCGCAACCCAAAGATGTATTGGACTTCTTGAAGCGGGCGCACGACGGGCTACAACCGTTGTCCGTTCGCCTGAGCTTTGACAAAACGAAACCACAGCATCGAGAGTTGGTCGCACTGTATGGGTCGATCATTGAACTCACTGGCGCTGTCATGGTGCTCGTTGACAAGCGCCTCATAACTGGCGTGCCGGTTCTACTCCGTTCTGTTCTCGAGGCGTATGTAGACCTTCACAATCTGGTGGGAACACCTTCCTACTCGTTCGTGATCGAACTAGCGCATATTGACCAGTGGCTCAAGATTTTGCGCGAAGCGAAGACAGGAAAGAATGAGTACCTTGCGGCGATCGCGGGGGCACCTGAACTAGACGACCGGATCGTCAAATGGGAAAAGCGCAGGGCTGATCTTGAGGAGAAGGGATTCCGTGCCCTGAATATTGAACAGAAGTTTCATCAGGCTGGGATGGATAGGGAGTACCGCTCTCAGTACAACCAGCTCTGCTGTGATGCACACAACAATCTCAGATCACTCATTGATCGTCACATTCAGGTGGGTGAGGACGGACTGGGGATTGTGTATTACAAGGAGTATGCGCCAGCCGACAGTGCGGTCCATGTTGGCACCAATGCAGAACTCCTTGTTCGTGCAAGCCAAGAGGTCCATGATTTCTTCAAGAGCTCTGAGGCTTCAGAGATCGCGAAGTACCGACAGGAGCTCAACGCTCTGCGCGGTGAAACCGAGCCCGGTTGACACGAATCTTGAACGGCCGCAGTTGGCCGGTCAGCGACCGTGGGTCGTCGTCCGCCCATTCGCCGGATGATGAGTTTTTCGGTACGGTCGCTGGCCACCCATTTCAGCCGCTCGTCGAATCGATATGTAGCGACAATGATCTCGTCAGATCTGTGGCCGTCCGGCTCGCTATTTATGCC
>Ga0307375_10004624_pt1 | contig 13088 bp, 18 predicted proteins | sample TR1MG_FD_202531 | JGI IMG/M metagenome (GOLD analysis project Ga0307375, IMG submission 202531) | Soil microbial communities from Risofladan, Vaasa, Finland - TR-1 | ecosystem: Environmental > Terrestrial > Soil > Coastal area > Acid sulfate soil | place: Finland: Risofladan, Vaasa | collected... | reverse complement strand
TCTTTCAAGTAAAATCGAGACTATTGAAGAGGGCTTAAAAGCAACGAATCACGCATTCGAAGCATTTAGCAACGAACCCGCAGGTAAAAAAATCACTAATAACTTAAACGAAGTAAAACAAAGTGAAGCTGATTTTCAAAATGCGAGATTCGATAAGATTTTACAATTCCGTAAGGAAACAACAAAACATAACCCCTATAAAAAATAATTAACATGGCAGCACCAGCAGATGGCTTAGGATTTAACCTATCAGCCTTAACTCAGTATGTAGATGAGACATCATTTGAACTCATCTCGAAAGCCGTACTCGGCACAAAACTCGCAACTTACGTAGACGTACGTGCGGGATTAAAAGGTAATTCAGTCGCAATCCCATTATTGGAAGATACTTTCAATGTTCAAGATGGAAACGTTTGTGGATGGAATGCCGACAACACAGCTTCAATCTCTCAGGTTGATATGTGTATCTCTCATCCAAAAGTTCAACACGAATTCTGCCCTCAGGCATTACGTGATACCTTCTTGGCTAAATCATTAGCAGCAGGACAATTTGGTTCAAGTGAATCTCTTCCTGAAGAAGCTGTATTCGCTAACTATTTTGTTGAGAAACTGCAGAACTACAACGAAAAATACATCATCACAGGGTCAACAGCCCTCGGTTGTGATGGTATCCAACAGCCTATCTCAGCATCTGCTACTATAGCAAATGGTAGAGTGGTATCCGCGGCTTCTGCTTCTTGGACATCAGCTAACTCAGTATCACAATCACAAGAATTGTATGAAGCACTCCCAGGAGAAGTTTCTATTGCAGATGATTTGATTATGATAGTTTCAGTTGGAGACTACAAAGCACTAGCATTAGGAGTAACCCAAGGCAACTACTACCACATCGCACCCGATTTGGAGAATTTGTATATCCCTGGAACAAACGTTCGTGTTGTAGCTTCAGCGGGTATTAAAGACCAAACAAACGGTTTGAATACTCGATTTATGACTCGTGCTTCTAACATCATCTTAGGAACTGACTTAACAGGAGATTTCGAAGAATTTAGATTGTGGTATTCATTAGACAACGACCAAATCCGTGCTACTATGAAGTGGGCAATCGGTATGGCAGTTGTTCAACCTGACCTCGTAGTAGGTGCTAACTTAACACGGGCACAAGCATAATTTATTAACCACCTAAAACACTAGAAAATATGGCAAATAATTGTACAACACTAGTCGGAATCGCTTTAGATTGCCGAGACAATGTAGGTGGTATCGAGGCTGTTTATATCGCGAATGTTGGTACGTCTTTAACAGTTACTACCCCAACACTAGGGGTAGTTGCTGTTGCGGGTGTTTCCCTTGATGGGACACCATTAGACGTAACCTTAACCGCGATGGAAAAGTATGAATGTGTTAAGCAAACAGGGGCATTAACAGAAACAGGAACTTTCAGTGATGAAAATGGAACTGTATTCTTTACCTCAGTTGCTTCAACAGTATTCAACAAACTCGATGGTGCCAAACTGGATGAACTTTATGAATTAGCAGTTTCTGCTAAGTTGTTAGTCTTAGTAAAAGACAACAACGGCAAGTTCTGGATGGTTGGTAATGATAGAGGTGCAGTAGCTTCAGCTTCAACTGAAGAAACAGGCACAGCTTATGGAGACAGAAATGGAATGACAATGGAATTCACAGGAATTGACAACACACCGATGTTGGAGGTTTCAGGAATCACAGTGTAATCCAAACTATATATAAGAAATCGGGGGAACGCAAGTTCCCCCTTTTTTATACAATCTTCGTCCATTTTATATTTAATTCCGTAAATTACATGCAATGTTAATAGATTTATCAAATACTACCGGAGTTATATATTTTCAAGGCACAAGGCCGGCTGAAACATTTTCGTATATGAAGCTGTATAGTAAGTATAATAATAAATATATTTTAAATGGTGATGATATTTCTGGTGTTAATCCTTATTTTCCTTTAACAGAAGATAGCAACGAAGCAAATTGGTTTTCCTTTTCTTGGTCATATGATAATACAGATTTACAGGCTGAGGATGTTGGTGGTTATTATAATGTAGAAATGTATAACACCAGTGATGTAATAGTATTACCAATTCAGTTAGCTAAAGTAACGAATGGTTTTGAATTTAGAGGTCAACCCACAGATACAATATCATTTCCAAGCAGTAATGAAACAAACGAACAATATACATTTTTTAGATGAAGAAAGAATATAAAGCAAAAGATTTAGAGAAACTGATTCACGTTATCAATCTCGAAGCTATTAACTTACCAGAGTTTAAAGAAGTACGAGGTAAGGATTGGGTTAATTTTGGGACACGTAATTTATTTCCTGTAAAACTCGTTGAATTACTGAATACCTCTGCAATTCACAATACTGCCGTGCAGGCTAAATTGGATGCGACTATAGGCGAGGGAATACGCATTATGGGCGGTGATATTGTTAACCCAAATGGTGAAACATTAGATGAAGTGTATGAAAAAGCAACTTTAGATTATCTTGTGTTTGGGGGTTTTGCCTTAAATCCAATTTGGAACAGGGCAGGTGATAAAATTGTAGAATTATATCACTTACCTATGGCTAACATCCGTTCCGGAAAATTGAATGAAGACGATAAAGTTGATGAATATTACTATAGTGTTAATTGGGAGAATGTAAGAAAATATCCCCCAACACGATATGCTGCATATTCTATGACAGATAACAAAGGAGACAATGCATCCCAAATATTTTATAACTTTAATTATTCTCCAGGATTAGAAGTATACCCTCTTCCAAGTTATATGGGTGCTGTTAATGATATTGAATTAGATGCTAGAATTTCTAGATTTCACAACGCTAACATCAGCAATGGGATGTCTCCATCTTTATTTATTAACATGCCAAATGGTATGCCCTCACCTGATGAACAAAGAAGCATGTATCGCGACTTAGTTGATTCATTTTCAAGTGAAAACAATGCAGGTAGAATATTTTTAAGTTTTAGTGATGGGGCTGAATTAGCACCACAAATAAATGCAGTTGATTCACCTAATGATGATTATTACATCGTATTAGAAGAAAGAATTACTAGCAGAATTTTAACAGCACACAGGATTACATCTCCAATGTTAGTGGGTATTAGAGATGGAGGAGGTTTAGGAAATAATGCAGATGAATTAGAAGTAGCATACACACACTTCCTATCCACTGTAATAGCACCTATTCAAAAGGTTTTAAATAAAGCCTTCCAAAAGATGACTAACGGCTTAGGATTAAGCCTGCCTGTTGTAATTGAACCCGCAAAATTAGATTTTGATAAAACACTAGAAGGAGAAGTATAATGGCAAACGTATTATTCATAAGCGAGGCAAGACTCAAATCATTAACTGCTGTTCACGACAATGTCGAACCAGATGATTTGATGCCGTATGTTGTTCAGGCACAGGACATATATCTACAAGATATTTTGGGAACTAAGTTTTTCCAATCGCTTAAAACAGCAGTGTCAGCATCTACATTAACAGCAGCAGAAACAACACTTATAGAAGATTATATTTCTCCTGCTATTGCAAATTATTCATTGTATTTAGCAATACCTACTCTTAATTATAAGTTTAAAAATAAATCTATATTGAATCCAAGTAGTGAAGAATCACTTAACACAGGATTTGATGAGATGAAGTATTTGAGAGAAAATGTGTTAGATACAGCACAATTTTATATGACTAGAACTCAAGAATATATTTGTGACAATTCAACTGAATTCCCCGATTACACACAACCAGGTAGTGATGGTATGATGCCTAATCCAAGAAGTCCTTATAATAGTGGTATTGTAATGCCTGATAGTAGAGGATGTAGAAATTGTTATGGAGAATGTGATTGTATAATACCCCTAAATTACTAAAAATAAATGGCACAATTAACAGGAAATACAGTAGCATCAACTTATGAATCGCTTATTAAAATAGGTGATAATACAAGCGGGTTTGGTAGTTTAAAACAATTAAGTGATGGTTTAGGGGCACCTATGCCTATTAAATTTTCATCAACAGTAGTAGACTTTCAAACTGCTACTACCGTTGACTTTACAGGTGTAAGCGTAATAGGTTTAACAGATAATGTTGGGGTATCTACACTAAATAGTTTAACAGGGGCATTATTATTAACAGGAACTCAAAATATTACTATTACAGATAATGGTAGTAACACAATTAACGTTGAGGGATACGATGATACGCCGGTTACTACGAACGCTTCGAATATAGCCACTAATGTAACGAATATAGCAACTAACGTTACTAATATTTCAAATAATGCCGGTAATATTGCAACCAATAGTAGTGATATTTCTTTATTAGATGGTAGTGTTAATACTAACTCAGCAAATATTGCTACTAACACATCAAACATAGCAACAAATACTGCTGATATTGCTACGATTAATGCTGCGGGTTATGTTGATACATCAGGCACACCTGCTAGTAGTTATATTGCATTTTTCAGTGATGCTGATACAATTACAGGTGAAACAAATTTAGAATACAATACAGCTACTAATCTCTTAGATGCTGAAAATCTTCTTACTAGAACTAGTAATACAATAAGATTAGATTTTACATATGGCGACCCAATTTCACACAATTATTCAGGTGAAATAGCTGATTTTGGCACTGCTAGTGGACTTACTGTTGGTAGAATACATTATTTAAATAGTAGTGGTGTTTGGACAGGATATAATAATACTGCCTTAGCTAGCACTAAAGGTATATTAGGAATTGCAGTATCTGCTACTAAAATATGTTTAAGAGGATTTATTAAAGATGCAACATATACATTTACTGTAGGTGCTGAATTATATGGTGCTGCAAATGCTACAGTTACAGATGCCCAACCTTCGGGAGGTGCTTTTTCTCGAATAATGGGACATCAGGTAGCAACAGGGAAGATATACTTTAACCCATCACAGGAATATATTGAAACAACATAATGGCAATAGCTAAATACCAAAATATTAATTGGGCATCCATAACTTCAATAGATAATATCGCAAGAAGTAGTATTGCTAGTATAGGTAATATTCCAGTTGGAGGTGGAGGAGGTGATATTTCTTTTAACGATATTACAGTTACTACAGCTTCCCAACCAATTAGCCCCACTGTCGCCTTTAATATGACTTTACCTACTACCGCAGTTTCAGGGGATTGGGTTTTAGCAATTTACACAGTTGATGACCCGACTGCTGGATTAACTGCAAACCCGGCAGGATGGACTTTAATAAATACTACTACGTGGGGTAGTGGCACAAGTGATGCCCACATTAAATTGTGGTATCGACTTTTTGATGGAACTGAGGGTTCAAGTGTTCCCATTTATTCTACATTCTCTACCACACGGGGTTTTGCTACCTGGACAATGGTTGTATCAAATATTGATACAACATCACCCATTAGTGCAGTAGGGGTACCTATTATAAGTTCAGGGTTAACAATTGTTGCCCCTGCAGTTGCAGTGCCTGATGATGGCACCTTTATTTGTGTTGGTTCTTTTGATGGTAGTGATGGTGAACCTTTTACATTGGCAAACTCATCCTTTACACTTACAAATGGAGGAGAAGAAGATAGTAATCCCGGTTCAACTGCAGGAGTTGCATCCGTTTGGAAATACGCAACGATAACAGGAGGTTCAAATACAGATACTACAAGTATTACAGCACAAACAAGTGATGGGCAAGTAGCAGGACAATTCGCACTTAAAAAAGCATAAAACATAAATAAAATGAAAAAAGAATTAACACTAGGAATTATTAGACACGCCTTAACCTTTGTAGGTGGTGTTTTAGTTATGAAAGGAATAATTGATGCAGAGGTAGTTACAGAACTATCAGGTGCCGTAATGACTTTAGTAGGGGGCGTGTGGAGTATTTGGGATAAACGCGGAAAATAACGTTATATAACGCATATAAAAGGATGGGCACCATAATCGGTGCCCACTTTTTAACTAAACTAAAAAACAAAATTAAGATGTCAAACTTAATTCTTTGAGATTAATCTTATACTGATAGTTGAATTCCAAAATGCTACCAATCTGATTCGCACCATGTTATGCTTCCAGAGTTTTCTGTAGAGATAAGTGATGTAGGGGTATTTTTGGGTTTTTTTAACATAATCGAAGTAATTTTTATATATTCCTGATTGGGCTTTGAGTAATTTTACTCTGTCTGATGATATTGGCATGGTTATATTTTTATTATTTTTTGAGTTGGAAATTGAAAATGGCAAACACCGTTTATCATAATATTTTTATGTGATGGGTCGCCTACCTTATGTTTTTCTATAACATTACACAATTTAGTATATGTTTTTAAATCTAACATATTATGTTTTACTAAATCATTTCTCTTAACACAACCTTTTAAGAAATTCTCACAAGCCCACTCTGGTAAATGTTCCCAAATTTTCCCGTTAAAGTTAGGAATAGTTTGGCTGTAAGCATAAGTTTCATTTAAATAATCTTCATTTGCTAAGTAATCTATTTTACTTACATCTATTAAATAAAAATTAGTTTGTGGGAAGAAATGTTCACCATACATCAAACTATAATCAAAGTGATTACTAGATAAATCTTCATATGAAAATCCATCGGTATAGTAAAAATCAGCTTCTGGAACCATTAATTCTAATGTTTCAGGTGTTATAAGAACATCATTAGAGGCTTTACATAACCACTGAATATCATTTTCTTTACACCATCTAACTAATAAATTATCTAAATCAGCTGTGCCGAATGAATGTCCTCTGTTTACAGGATTATCTATTAACATAACATCAGGGAGATATATCTCCCACAATTCTCTATTTTGTTCAGCTAAATCGAAATCATAATAGTTAGTAGCTACTACTACCCCTTCAAATTCTTTTAATACTTCAAGGTTGGTTTGAATGTAGTGTTCTAGTGAGTAGAGGTTTTTAATTTCTTTAACATATCCTACTGAACCATACCAACTTTTGTTAATTAATTCTTGTAATTGTTTCATGTGGTTATTTTATGTGCGGTAATACATATGTAAAAAAATCTCAAACCGCAGGAGGCATATACTTTGTTTTATCAAATTTATGTTTTTTCCAATCATATTCTTCGATGTTATGTTTCTTCATTAACATATCCTGAAGTTCACCATAAGTTAAATCACAACCGAATACTTCACATATTTTTTCTCTAGTAATCCATTGTCCATTAGCCCACATCAAATATACGATGGTATCACGTGCATAAATACGTTTTACCTTGTCATTATGCGACGACCAAACAACATACGACGCAGTACCCGCTTTCATAAGTGCCTCCGCAATATTAACGTAAGTTATAGTTTGCCCAAATATGGGTGCCTTAAAATTTTCCTTAACATCTAAGATGATGTTTATTTCATTCCTGATATTGAATATCATATCGAAGTCAGTTGGGTAGGTGTTTTTTCCGTGTTCTAATCCCTCGAAGATAACAACCCTTTGTAGTTTATCCAAATTGTAAATAGCCATTTTTATATATTGTTTTTTAGTTCGGTGATACATATCGCAAAATAAAACTCTTGTATGAAATATTCCTTGAATTGGCACGCTATTTTAAAAACGTCATATAAACGTCATATGACGCCTTTACTAAATTTGGCGGTTTTGATATTTTTTCATATATTTATCGATGTCATTATGGACATACAGCTACCAACCACTGAGTGAATGGGCTAATATAGACAAAATAGCGGGTAGTATCTAAGTTAATCTAATTGTATTATAGCCTCCTACCCATACTAATTGTCGAATTAAAATTACTATAAAGCTGGAGTAGTATCCAGATAAAACTTAGATATCAGGGGGGGGGGAGGCGATAAAACTAATCCATCGCAAATTACTTTCACATCTTCTTATGTTTTGACATCTTCTGTAATATGTATACGGGACAAATAATTAGGATATGAAAAATAAGCAATGTAAGAAATGTCTGGAAGTGAAGGATGTAGAAAATTTCACACATCAACCTCGAAATAAGAATGGCTTAAACAGTTACTGTAAGAAATGTACCAGCGATGGGGCGAAAGCATCTAAATTGAAGCATAAAGTAGAAATTTGGAATGTAGATGGTTATGACTCAGAAAAAGAACATTTCAATGCAGCGATAAAACAATATGCTGAAGTGTTTAATTGCCCCCAATTACTTAAATATATTAAATGACTCCAGCTGAATACATAGACACAAATTATACAGAGATTAAGAAATGGTTATATAATATTACTAAGGGTGAAAAATCTCATTTATACGAAGATTTCCTACACGAAGTAATTCTCATATTTCTCTCTAATCATCTCTCCCAACAGGCAATTGACTCAGGTACAGCACGCTTCTTCTTAGTGCGAATAGGTCTTAATCAATGGAGAAGTTCCACATCACCATTTCACTACCAATACAGAGACTCATTCCTCGATTTCCCAGACAGGGAAGATGTCGCAGCAGAGGAGTATGATATGACAGAAGACATATTAATTGAGATGTTATTAGATGGGTTAGATAAGATGTATAATGGAGATGCCAGGTATGAGGCGACAATTATGATAATTTACTTCAGTATGGGGAGTAATTATAGTGCTGTAGGACGCGAGTTAGGTATTCCTAACACAACCATACGAAAAATAGTGTTACGTGGAATAGATAAACTTAAATACACAATAAAACAAAATAATGATGATGATAATAATACAAACCTTAATACTCAGTTTAGTGAGTGGAATATGTTGGGCGGTAGTAATTACAAGCCAACCCTATCAATGGTGTCTCAACTTTTTAAAACTAAATACTTTCAAATTACTTAATTGTGCCCTATGTTCAGGTTGGTGGACTACAGCCTTAATATTGTTCTTCACGGGCAATACGCTTTGGATGTCCATACTATTTAGTGGTGTAGGGGCATTCACAGCTGAGATGATATACAGAAAATTAAATATAATTGAAATATGAAAACACCTACAGAAGAACAATTAGAATATATCGAATCTATTAGATACCAGAAACGATATGGAAAGGAGGATAGACTTAAATTGTATCAAACTTACAATGATATCTTCCAAACCAAGATAATACCCTCAACTTGCGGGTCTTGTATAGCAAAACGACATAAACAATTAATCGAATTAATATGAATCCAAACGGAAATCCAGCATGGCAGGAAGGAGTAAGTGGTAATCCTAACGGCCGTCCCAAAGGGGCAGGTAATAAAGTAACTACTAAAATTAAAGAAGCATATCAGAAATTAGTTGAGGGTAACCTTGAGAATATGACTGAGTGGTTAGGCGAAGTAGCAGCAGATGACCCTAAAGAAGCGATGATGCTGATGCTGAAGCTAAGCGAATATGTTATTCCTAAATTAGCCAGACAAGAAGTAGTTGGTGCTGATGGAGATGATTTATTCAAGAATATGAAATTCGAATTTGGACCAGATATTAACAATGAAGATGAAAGAATACAATAAAATATTTGATTTACTGAATTCATATGTTGATGAATCTCAACCTTTTCATAAGTGTTATATATATGAAAATTCTTTTGATATAATCAAACAACATATTCCTGAACACGGATACACGAATGGTGAATTAGAAGATATAACTACTTTTTGGTTAGAATCATGAGAATAGGAATTATAGGATGTAAAGCTACAAAACAAAATTATGCATGTAGTGTAGATGAGATGTATAGTAAATCACCTGCTTACAGGGCACAAAGTGAATTTTGTAAAAAGGCATATGATGATTATTATGTTGTGTCTTTTATTACAGGAGTTAAACATCATACCGACATAATTGAACCATATGATGCACCAAGTTTAGGCAGGTTTGGCCTTAATATGTCTCTTAAACATAAGATAGTTGATAAACCCGACCCTGAAAATGTGGAGATGGTAAATAAACAATTAGCCGAGATGATTAATAAGGGATGGGAGATAGATTACCACACATCTCAAAAACCTTATAGTTTTATAGATAAAGAACTTAAAGAGGAAATTAACTATATTAAACAACCTCAAGGACACAATGCCGTCAAATCAAGGTATAAACAGGTTATAGATATGTTAGATACTAAATCATTGAAAGAATGTTTAAAATCTATAGGTCGTAAATCAGAAAAACCAAAAGAATCAAAAAGGTGGTGGTACCACCCAAACTATGAACCTTTTTATGGTACGTGTACTATGCTTTTTGGTTATTATAAGAAAAAAGGACTTAAATTTAATAATGGGAATTTATCCAAAATTCATTTAGGTGAAATAAAACAAGCTTCAGGTTGGGTGATTGATAAATCCCTCCTCGATAAACTTCACCAAACAGACTCAGGACAATGGCGAATAAAGCAATAGGATTTAGTCCACATAAGAACCAAAAAGAAATTATTGATAGTGTATTGGCTGATAAAACCAAACACCATATAGTTTCTGTAGGAAGGCAATTTGGTAAGTCGTTGATGGGGATAAACCTGCTATTGTATTGGGCAATTAATAATAAGGGATGTAAGATATTATGGTGTTCACCGACGTATTCCCAGACTAATAAAATACAGAAAGAAATTGTAAATGCAGTTCGACATACTAACATTATATCAAGCTGTAATTACAGCGAATCCTACATTAAGTTTAGAACAGGCAGCGAAGTGTATTTCCGAAGTGCTGAACGATACGATAACATCCGAGGATTTACTTTTGATTATGCAGTATTGGATGAATCCGCTTTTATGCGAGTTGAAACATGGTCAGAAGCCGTACGGCCTACTCTTGCCGTACGCGGTAAGAAAGTATTGTTCCTCTCTACACCCAAAGGTAAAAATTGGTTTTACGATATTTTTGAACTAGGTAATAGTAGTGATTATCCAAACTATAAATCATATAAGGGAACAAGTATGGACACTCCATTCATATCAGAAGAAGAAATTGATGATGCGAGACAAACCTTGCCTGTGAATGTGTTTAAACAGGAATACATGGCTGAATTTATAGATGATGGAGGTGAGGTGTTTAGTAATATTAATAACAATACGTTTGATAAGTATCCTGCCAAACAAGGACAATTGTATTGTGGAATTGACTTAGGTAGAGTTAATGATTTCACTGTCGCTACCGTAGTGGACAAACAGGGTAATGTCATAGACATATACAGAAACAATAAGTTACAATGGAGTGAATTGGTTGCTGACCTACTTACGTTTATCCGCCGATATAACTGTGTTACTTTAATTGAAGTCAATTCCATAGGTGACGTCGTGTTTGAACAACTCAAATCGAAGTATAACAATATTCAACCATTCGTGACTACTAGCAAGTCGAAACAAGAGGTGATTGAGGGATTGATTTTAGATTTTAATGAGGGTAATGTTAAGATACCTAGCAAGAAATTATTCCAACCACTGTATGATGAGTTAGGTTATTTTACATATGAGTATAATCCTAAAACACGGTCTATCAAATACACCCATCCATCTGGATTACATGATGATTGTGTTATTAGTTTATGTTTAGCAAATTATTGTCGCAAAACCCAATCGTCACGAGGTGTATACAATTATGTGGTGTAATTATATTTAATACCGATGTCATACAGCTTAGTCATAGGAGAAAAGGAATACACATTACCAAGTGATATTCCAATTGATAAGTGGGTTGAATTAAATAAAAATTCTAACCCGTTTGTGTGGATGAATTCTGTATATGATATCCCAATCGATGAAGTTAAATTAATACCTGAAAAAACTAGGGAATTAGCAATTCAGCTTATTAGGGCAATTATGAATCCTACATGGGTCCCAATTAGACAAACCCTTGTTGATACTGAGTTAATTAATTTTGAAGACATCAAATTAGGACAATTTATTGATTTGGAAGTCTACATCGATGATTACTATACCAATTATCCTGAAATTATAAAAGTATTATATCAAACTGAAAACAACGTAGGCAACTTAGGTATCAGCCAAGTCCATTCTGCTGTGATTAAATTCCTTACCTGGAGATTATTGTTATACAAGCAATATAAAAATTTATTCGATTTAGATATCGAGGACGATGAGATAGTTAAAGTAAAACAAGATAAACACGTTAAACCCGCACACATATGGTACGACGTGGTCATGACTTTAGCTGACGACAAATTCCTCAACATGGATGCAGTATTAGAGAAGCCACTTATCCAATCCCTGAATTGGTTAGCATGGAATAAGGATAGGCAAAGGGCATTAAACGAACAACTTAGAAAGAGATGACATATAAAAATTTAGTTGATAGATTAGAAGAAATTATCGACGCCCACTATTTTATTAATACTAGGGGATACGGCAATATAAGCGACATCGAAGTTCCTGAGAATGAGGAACCGCCTAATTACCCTTATGCTTTTATCAACCCCGTTGATATGGCATATACTAGAAATAGTTTTACCTGGAATTTTAATTTAATACTGATGACTCAGGTTAATGATTCCCAAACCGATGATTTATCAGGACAGGATTCGATGGTCCAAATTATTAGCGACGTCGTATCCCAATTCTTATTAACTACAAATGACCCACTAATTGATGTTGTTGTTCCATTTACAATAACACCATTTAAAGAACGATTCCAAGATGATGTTGTAGGTGCGACTGCGAACATCACAATGACTTATGCTAAGGCAATTGATGGTTGTGATACTCCGTTCTCACCAATTCCTGTTCCCTCAGGTAGTTCATGTCCATATGCTACAATAACTGATGGAGATGGTTCGATTCATTTTGTAGATGCGGGAGGTGATTATACCTGCTTACCTGCAACTGCTAAAGCAGGCATATTTTATCAACGTGCCATTCCTTGGGAAAACAATGACCCTGGTGTTGTTGGTTCAGTTTATTATCATACCCAAAACGGAACATACGATTATACACCTCCTGCTAATCCACTATATATCTCAGCACTACCTAACGATTATGCTGGTAATGATGCTAATTGTTTATTATTGCAACCCAATCGATATGGTAATTACTACAAATACACAAATGATATAGGTCAACAA
>Ga0307375_10004623_pt1 | contig 13089 bp, 13 predicted proteins | sample TR1MG_FD_202531 | JGI IMG/M metagenome (GOLD analysis project Ga0307375, IMG submission 202531) | Soil microbial communities from Risofladan, Vaasa, Finland - TR-1 | ecosystem: Environmental > Terrestrial > Soil > Coastal area > Acid sulfate soil | place: Finland: Risofladan, Vaasa | collected... | reverse complement strand
CCGTACAAGGCTCTGGCTGCACGATGCACCTCTATTCCAAACCCATCCCGCTCTGCAACCTCTATTGTCCCGAGACGGGTCAGGTCACTCAACGCAAGCTCGGTTTCTACTCCAGACGCGGCACCAAGCTCACTGAGGGCGCCCAAGCCAGTTCTTATTACTCTGAATTGAAGAAAAAGTTCTGTGGCATCGACTCCACTTGTCCTGACTCATACCGCAACCTGCTCGCTCAGATCGACGGTTGAATTGGATCGAGCGCATTAGCCATTCCTCCTCCATTACTCGCGTCCCTCTTTGTACATCATCGACAGCATTTTTGAAAACCCACATCCATATCACATACTACATGTAATCCATCTCAATCCTGAACGAACTCCCTGCGCTCCTTTCTCCCGTACAAACCTTTGTCCGGCTCCGGAATAATCGAACTCGGGCGTGCACACCTTCCCTATGCCATGCGTCGAGCCACTATTCACATAGAAGTAAGGAGTTGTCAATTGCTTGGACTTTCACTTTGTGTACATGTATAGATCGGGGGATGGAGGGAGTGCATATCGGCTCAAACATCACTCTCTTTTGCGCTTCTTGGATCCTGCTTCTGTGATTTCTTCGGGACCTCCATCAGAAGATTCAGTTGCCTCCCTTAGCAAGCCGCCAAAAACAGCAGCAGGGACAGCCTTGGTACTGACAGAAGGTCCAGAGTCCATAGCATCTGCGTCCTCTTCGTCCAACTGAATCTCGTCCTCGTTCTGCGGTGCAATGTGTGCTGTCTGCTCTGGTTGGGCCTGCTTTAACTTCGCCAGATCCCGTTGAGGCGGCGCAGGGAAAGAGGGGGTCTTGGATGCAGCAGCAATGGTAGCAGAGGATGTTCTTGAGGTTGCTTTGGTCTCTGTCTCCAGTTCGTCCTTCCTCTTCTCCAGTTGTGCCATCTTATCGGAAGCCTCAGCAATTTCCTTTGCCCTGGCAGCGAGTTGTGCAGTAGCAGAAGTGTTGACGATGGAGTTGTATTGGGCGATGACGGATCGTCTGATTCTGAGCATCTCCTTGAACGTTTCTGTGTTTCCGTGTGCCTCTTCGAATGCCTTCCACGCCTTCCAGAACGCCGTATCAGCACGTGGGTCGCAGAATTGCGCGCAATGCGATTGAATGGCTCGGGCGCGATCGTATTCTCCGAGTCGCGTCTCCAACTTCGTATATCTCATGCAGAAGTCCCTCACTTGGTTGTCCGGCACGACTTCTATGGCGCGTTCGAACACTTCTCTAGTCCTTGTGATTCCAAAGAAGGAAGCGGCCTTCCGAATGTAGATGTTGAATACGCCGGACTTTTGGTCGTCGGGCACTGTGCGCGTTGCTCGGTCGTATATGTGCATCGTGTGTCTCGCCATGCCGTGTTTCTCTTCGAACTCTGCATACATGAGGAAGAGAGTGCGCGCGCACTCAGGTGGTGCGTTCTCCACTGCCTGCTCGAACAGATCTCTCGCCCTCTCCAACTTGGTCGCGCCATACCGTTCCAGGAACTTGGTGAGATAGGTGACCCAAATGTCAAGCGCATGTGGGAAGGGGAACATGTCCAGACCTCGTTCATAGGCGCGGTACGAGTCCTCGTAGCGGCGGTGCTCCTCCAAGAATGCGGCGTAGTTCAACACTATCAACGGCGTGGCAATCTTCAACTCGTAAATCTTCTCGTACACGGCCTTGGCGGTATCAAACGTGCCATAAGATTCCTCAATATCGGCATACAGACTCCACAACTTGATCTGCTTGAAGAGCTTGTCCTGAGGCGCCAACGTATCGCTTCCTTCGCCACCACCACGCCTCTCCATCTTGATTTGACGCTCCACGATCTTGTAATTGGGAGGCACGGCAGTAGCTTGCTGAATCAGGTCGCGAGCGCGCTTTTGCTCCTCAGCGCACTCGCCCTCAGCCTCGTCCGCCGTCCTCAGCTCCATCTCCACATACGCCGTCCATACCGCTGCCAGTTGCTGCACGGTCTTGAATTTCACTTGAACCGCCTTCGAAAACACTTGTCGCGCACCAGAGAGCTGACCATTATCCTCCCAGAAGCGCGCAAAGCGGATCCAAAGCGTGTGCGTTTTGCCAGTCGCCTTCAGCGGATCCACCGTCGCCAAAGCACTTGTGAACTCGGCAACTTGAAGCTTGGGTTGGTCGTCAAACAGGGATATGCGCTTGTGCCATTCAGCAACATTGTGGGGATTCTGGCGCAGAATGACGTCAGAAATGAGAAGCTTCTCTCTCGCCAACAGGTCATCGTATCGTGCCAGTCTCATCTCCAACGAATCCTTCTCGTCTTGCAATTCCATTGCGCCCATCTTCTTCGATGACTTCTTCTTGGACTTTTTTGTTTCGTCGACGACATCTGTTTCCTCGGCCTTCTTGATGCGCTTCATCTGCGCTGCAATGAGAGAGTATTCGAATTCGATGTACGCATCCCAGATGATTCCAAAATCGCGCACGGTGACGACGCTCTGGATGGCTTCTTCGAACACATCGTGCGCCTTGTCGAAGTGTCCAAGTCTCGCGTGGTAGTCTGCCAGTGCCACCCACAGCTTTCCTACTTCGTGGGTGAACTTGGCCAGTGCGGATCTGATGATATTCTCGACGCGAAGGGTGACGCGGTCCGGGTACTTGGAGGCGAGCGTGCACAACTTCATCCACAAGTCGTGTCTCGTTTGTCCTTGTTTCGAAATGAATCCATCATCGTTGATGAGTTTGCATAGTAGCACCGCAGCTTCTCCAGGTTGCTCCAAGTCAATGAGGAAGTCGATGTACTGTTCGGCCTCGTCGGGTTCGATCTTGAGATAGCGCCTGAACACTCTCTTGGTCGTCTCTGGCGGCACGTGCGGCGACTTGACGAACGCAATGTACGCAGGCCAAATGAGGTCATGTTGCGTGATCGGAAGAGAGGCAAGGGCGCGGTCAAACGTGTTGCGTGACAGAGTAATCGCCTTGCGTTTGTTCACGAGGAAGTCCAAATACATCTGCCAGATCCTGGGCATCTTGTGCATGAAAGCCAGCGACCTCTCAAACGTATTCGAAACCTGCACAAAATGCGGATGCGTAATCGGAAGGCCATCCAAAGCAGAGACACGTTCAGTCAGGTAGTGGAACCAAAGTTTGTAACTTCCCGGGATCTCGCGCAACGCCCTCTCATACAACCAAAATCGACGCGCAGCTTCTGATTCAGACTTAGCTTGCAAGTAACGCCACCAGGATACCAATGAGAAGCCATTACGAACAACATCCTCCTCGTAAGGCATATCGGAATGCTCCTGCAACGCCAGCGGAGAATCACACACGTTTTTCAGATACCGAGAGCAACAGATAGGATGTTAGATGCGAAGAAGAGATAGAAAATGCATACGAGATGCAGATATCAGGGAACAGAATCCAAGTAGGGACGAAATAGAGCCAGAAAATGGGGGAAGATGAGACGTACGGGGAGCATCGAACTAAACCACTCCATTTTCTCGATCCAAACACAATGAGTCAAGGGGTGAACCTCAATGGAGCGTTTAGAGTGTGAAGGAGAAGCAGAAGAAGGTATCCAAAGGGGCAGACTTGGAATAGCTGTCCCAAGGAGGGCACGCACGGGAGTGGGCCCAAGCCCGCCTCACTCCTCCCTCAGTCATTCTCCTTTCGACTTTGGAATGCTTATGCTGTCTGGAAAATGCCGTAACTCTCAATGGAAAACCGTTATCAAGGCTCATTACTCTACTTCCGGTTTGAGAAACGTCACAAAGCTGGGCAAAGTGTCGCCAATCAGGTCAGTTCCTTCCAACATCCCTAGGCCCCCTTACGTTGGCGACACCTCCTTCACTGGCCACGATTCCTATGGTAATATGCCTGTTATCCCGCTATTGAGTGCAGAGACCTTGCCTAAGATGCGTCGAAGCTGTCAACTGGCTCGCAAAGTGTTGGACTTCGCCGGCACCTTGGTTCGCCCTGGCATCACTACAGAGGAGATTGATGCTGGTGTGCACCAGAAGATCATCGAACATCAGGCCTATCCATCGACTCTAGGGTATGTTGGGTATCCCAAGTCCTGTTGCACATCGGTGAACAACGTTTTGGTTCATGGCATTCCTGACGACCAATCGCTCTTCGATGGCGATATTATCAACGTTGACGTCACAGTTTACCTCGACGGTTACCATGGTGATTGCTCAGAAACGTTTTTCGTTGGAAAGGGAGTCACTGAATCGGCAAAGAGGCTCGTTAGAGTTGCGAGACAGTGCCGCGACGATGCCATCGCCCTGTGTGGTCCAGGAGTGCCCTTCAACCTCATTGGCCATACTATCGATAGAATTTGCAGACAGCACGGCTATACTTCGGTTGATAACCTGACAGGCCATGGTGTAGGCCCGGTATTCCACGCACAACCGTACGTCTTCCACACCGAGAATGACGAGCCTGGCGTCATGAAACCTGGTATGACTTTCACGATCGAACCTGTCGTTTGCGAAGGAAGCCCAAAGTATGTGATGGCGGCTGACAACTGGACTCTTTTCTCAACGGACTCGCGATGGAGCGCGCAATTCGAACACACGATCCTCATTACCGATAAGGGCCACGAAATCCTCACGCTTTGAGCGCAAAGTCGTTGAAACACCTATTTGTACATCTTCAATTCACAATGTGCATCGTTGGGATGTCATTGAGCACATGTAAACAAGCATCAAATGCAACTCATCGTGTCTTCTTCTACTCCTTCAGAAGCAGTCTAGGTAATGGGGTCGGTTCATCGAGGGTTCAGCAATGAGTACAGGACCAGCAGAGAAGACATGCAGAAGAGAGTGGGTCACCCAGTGGATCCTCTGAGTTCGAACACTCGACCATCTCATCCAGTTCCGTTTATTCGAATCAGGTTGGCGCTTTCTCCACAGTTCATTGGATTTTGGGTTCTAATCAACGATTTCCCTCGTCTCTCATTGGAAGCTGGACAGTTTGGATTCAAGAAAGGACGATAGGAGCTGAACGATTTCTCCCAAAATTCCGGTCATCTTCTAGTCTCTGAACATCCGCTGTTCCATGAATACACGGTAACATTCGGCTGAAAATGGTATGTTAGATCCATTATGAACAGTTGCGTCCTGATCAGTACTGATAAAATGGAGAGAAGGCGTGTTTCTTGTTTCTCTTCTGTGTTCCCTCCACCTTGCCGTAATCCTTGATGTTTGACGTATCTGACGTGTCTTCCTGTTATAACACATCTCTTCTGTCTATGGTTGCGACAATCAAGGGTACTTCGCCAAGCAAAGGTGAAAGCAGCGGAACTAGAAAAGCAGGACGATTTGATGGTCTCAAGAGCACTGGATCAGTTTCAGAGGAGCATAGAGTGACAGTCATTCACACTGGCGAGAAGGTTAAGGTGAAGGATGAGATGTTGGATGCACTAGAAAAGCTGAAAGTGGTACGTTTCCCTCTCTTTCGGATCTTCCCCTCTTCCCACCCATCATGTACCCTCTGCCGGTTCGCTGCTAACATCTGCTGATTTGTCACTTGGACTCTTCGAAGCCACCGCTACCTATTTTGGAAGCTGCCGAAGGCAAGCGCTTTATGACGGACTCCTTCAATCAGCTTCAAATTCTATCGACATATCAGCAACTACTGCATCATAGCGCCAAGAATGTCTCAGAAAACCAAGAATCATTGATCACAAAGATTGCTCCCGCGATGATGGAGGCACACAAGAATATGCAAACATGCCAACGGTTCGGACAAGATCTCGCTCTCTTTGAATCGCAACTCAAGTTGGTGGACGACGTCTCTAATGCAGTGCAGCGTGCACAGGATCAACTCATACACATCATATCGTTTTTAGACCAAATAGAGTCCATAGTACCACCAGACTTCAACGGCCCCCTCACACCCCAAAAGACACCCTCCCCAACGTCTTCCTCAACAAATCTCTCTCTCAACTCATTTTCAGATGTTTAATCCATGTACTATATGTTCTTGTTCTCAAAAACTCGATTATCTTGCGTCAAAGGCCTCTGACGGTTTAGACTGCATAATATGGGGAATGTTTGCAATGATTGGGAAATTCTCCGCTCGAGATAAAAGGGGACGCACGGAGCGCAAGAGAGCCGTTTGTGGTTCGCAAGTCTCTTCTGCAGATCAATCTGTGGCGTCGACTGGCAATCACCCTCTCTTTTTGTGGAAGAAGGACGGGAGCATTTGGAAGTCATCATTCGACAACGTCAGGCACCGCTCATGTTCTCGAAAAGCGAACGATTTCCGGATCTCAAAGGTGCGCCTCTTCCTTCGTTGTTCTCTCCACTTTCCCACTCCCGAGTGTGTTTTCATGTAGCTATGACTGTGTTCACTCGATTTTATGCTCATACAACGCCATTCGTAGGCACGGTGGCTAACAAACGAGTATTCTTTGTATCCCGGTGGTGGCTCCCGCAAATCAGACGACGTTCCCGGTCCCAACACCTATCTTGTGGAGGAAAAACGGACACACGTACCCACCATGTTCTCTACTACGAAGCGCTTTGGTTCACCAGGTGGTACGCTCCCGTTTTGGGTTTAAGCTGGTCCCAACTTCTCCCACGCCGTTTCGCGATCGTTGCGCCGTTTCATGCCTCCCCTTTTGCGTGCTTGTTTCCTCGTCCTTCGTCCTCTAACCCCTCTCTCTTTGTTCGGTAGGTCCCGAACAACCCCACTCATTCCCGATGCCCTCGTCTTCGTTGGTTGTGGATCCCGAATCGCCGATGGGGAAGTTTCACACGCCCTCCAAGTCTTCCCGTGTTGAGATTTGCAGTTTGAAGGACGAGGTTGAGGATTTGCGGCACAAGTTGCGCGAGGAGAGCGTTCGTAAGAAGTCTGTGTTGAAGGACATTGAGTCGCAGACGAGGCAGTTGCAGGCGAGCGAGGCGAGAATGAGAGTGATGGAGTCGAAGTTGAGGGAGTTGGCTCAGAGCAAGCACACGTTGGCGTCCGAGAAGGCGTCTTGTGAGAAGGAGTTGTTGGCCCTGAAGACGAAGTGGGATAGCGCGGCGAGGAAGTTGGGCAAGATTCACGAGACGGTGTCGAGGGCCCAGGCGAAGATCTCAACCGCGGAGAAGGAAAGGACCGCCTCCCAGGAGCGAGTCTCCCAACTGTTGGCTGAACTTTCATCTAAGCAAGACGTTGAAACCAAGTGTATCGCATTGGCAGATCAAGTAGAATTGGCAAACCGACAAGTGGAGCAACTTACGCTCGAATTGAACGCTTCGAAGGAGTGTTTCGACAATCAAACCGAGAGGACCACGGAGGAGACACAATCGCAGCTCTACTCCCTCGCCTGCACCATCTCTCAACTAAGAAACGATTTGGAAGCTGAAATGAACTACAGCACGGCGCGCAAGACCGAGCTATCACTACTACAGGTCGAGAAGAGGAAGATTGAAGGTTTGCTCAAGGAGGCTCAGGATAGTCATCAGGCGTCCGCTGAATCGTGGGAATTGGATAGAGCATCATTGTGCCAAAACATTACTTCAACCAAGTCGCAATTGGATTCGGTCACGATGGATTACGACAAGTTCCGCGAATCACGAGATGCTCAGCTCACGGCGTTGAGCGACGCTATTCGAAAGTTGCAAGATGAGATTGCGCAAAAGGATGGACACCTCACCGAAAGCGAGCACCAGCACGCGGAATTGGAGGCGACATACAATGCACTGCTTGGAGAACACGATTCGCTTGTGAAGGACATTGAGTCTCTGCATGAGGACACTAAGGCTCGTCAGTTTGAGAATCGTAGGTTGGATGAGCGCGTGCACTTCTTAGAATCGGCGATGGACTACCTGAGAGGAGAGATGAGCGAGAAGGAGGAGGAGTTGGAGGAGCTGAAGAGGACCAACACTTCGCTTCATGAGCGACTCGTGCAACAGAATGGCGATGTTCAGAGCGCTCTTGCTGCTCAATTGCAATTGAAGGCGTCACTTGAGGCTGCAGACGAGAAGATTGCGCAACTGGAGAGTACGATCGTTTCGATCAGGCTGGAGTATGAGGCTTCTTGTGCACAATTGGATTCGAACTTGGTTTCCGAAAAGGATATTGCTCATCATCATATGGAGGATTCTCGAGTGAAGTTGGAGTCTACTGAGGCGCAATTGGAGGATGCTAGAAGCCAACTGTCGCGAATGACCGAAACGTTGCATCTCGTGCGTGCGAATGCAGAGGAGGCTCAGATGGTCGCAAAGGAGGATTTGGAGGCTGTTCGTGTGGAATTGCAGGCCGAAACGCAGCAGTTGGCGCATTCGATGGAGAAACTGGCGGAGAGAGAGGCGGAGCACGAGGCGCTCCTTTCTGCTCACGACGCGCTGACGAAGGCCCATGGTGCCCTGATCCAGTCCCGCGATTCAATTCAAAAGGCTCTCGACGAGCGTTCCCGGCAAGGTGAAGGACTTGCTGCTCAGAATGGAGAGTTGCAGACCAAGTGCGAGTCTCTGGATACTGAACGTGCCTCTCTCGAGACTCAATTGGAATCCATGGCTCGTGAATTGGTCGGTTCGCAGCAAACTGTGGTGGAGCAACGTGAATTGGTGGCGGTCTTGGAGAAGGAGGTGGCGAAGATGAAGGAGTCCGCCATTGATGGAGAGGCGAAGCTTCGTGATCTGGAAGTCTCTCTCCAGAACAGTCAGAGTGCCTTGGCGAATCTTACCGTGGAGAAGGAGCGCCTTGCTCTTGCGGCGCAGAATCTGTCTCAAAACGTTCAAGCGCTCGCAGGTGACGTGGAAGCGCTCACGATGACGAAGACCGAATTGGAGCAATCGCTGCTGGATGCTGAAGGCGAGAAGGAGGCCCTCATCAAGTCGTCAGAACAGAGGCTCAAGGAGATTCAAGTGGCATCGGAGGGCAAGTTGACCGCTCTGCAATCAGAATTGAATGTGGCGCTGGAGTCGGCGCTAGATCTCATGTCGTCCAAGTCTGAGTTGGCGCAAGAGCACGAAAATGCGCGAGTCCGCATTACTGAACTTGAAACGAAGACTGTGGAGAGGGAGGCAGAGGAGGCGCGCCTGTTGGAATCGCAGAGGGCGCATGTGAATCAGATCAACGACCTTCAGAGCCAAATCCGGTCCATCCGCTCTGACTTCAGTGCGGCGCAGTTGGAACACGAGAAGCAGGTCCGCATTTTGGAAGAGTGTCACCAGGGACGATTGGAAATGGAGGCACATCAGCATCAACTTGCATTGGAGGAGGCTAGCAGGGCAAATGAGGAGAAGCTCGCTCAGGTCGCTAGCAGCGCTCGTGATCAAATTGACGCCGCGCAGGCCGCTCATTATAAGCAAATGGACTCATTGCATCAAACTATGGCTGATTTGAAGAGAGGTTTCGAGGCACAACTGCAGGAGCGAGAAACGCGCCATTTGGAGCAAGCGTCGTTGTTGGAGAAGGAGACGGCTAGTCTGACTGCCCTATTGGAATCATCTCGTTGCGCCAATGCTGATTTAGAATCGCAAGTGGGAGCGTTGAAGAGTGAAGTGGACACGAAGGAGAGGGCTGCAAAGGAGTTGGTTGCGAAACTGGCCTCTACTACTGAATCTGTCGATCAACTGTCTGCCAAGTACCTGGAAATGAGCGAGTCTGCTCAAAGGCTCTCTGAAAAGTTGTCCGTGGCGAACGAGGCGCTTGGTGAGTTGCAAGTGGAGAAGAGTCGTGCCGATTCTGCGTTGGCCGCTTCCCGTGGTGAGGTGAAGCATCATGCCGATTCTCTCGCCGAAATGGATTCTGCGCTTGCGAATGCACAGAATGAGGTGGAGGCTGGAGCGTTGGAGAGTGCGAAGTTGAAGCGTGAGGTGGAGGAGCTCAGGTCGGAGATGTCTCGCCTTCGCAAGTCTCATGAGTCTTCTGTGGCGCACCTGCAGGCTGAGAAGAAGCAGTGGATGGAGTTGGCAGAGTCTCAGAAGAGTGAGATGGATGAATCGTTCAAATTGATGCGTTCTGCTCAGGATGAGGTGGATGCGTTGCGTGTGAAGTACGATGCTCTTAAGGTGCAGCGCGATGAGGAGGAGCGTGAGATGAACGATTTGCGCGTGAAGAAGTTGAGTCATGAGGTGCGAATGATGACTGCGGAACTGACGAGGCAGAAGACGCGCGTGCAGACGAGAGAGACGGCGGTTGCCTCTGGAAAGGCGCGAGAGGAGAAGCTGCAAACCAATTTGGATGCTCAGATCGAGAAGTGCAGAGACTTGCAGAGGCAGTTGGCGGACAAGGACAGGGAGGCGATCATCGAGAGAGGAAGAGCGAAGAGCGTTGGTTCGAACAAGGCTTCTTCCACTTCAACACCGCACCCATCTTCATTGTCATCATCATCCTCATCATCTCATTCCAATGAAGCTGCTGTCTCTTCATCATCATCTTCTTCTTCTACTGATCCTTCCACTCCAACCATCGATGAGTTCAATGACGCTACCGCGCAACTCGTGGTGGCCAAAACGGAGATCTCCAGACTTCAGAAGCAGTTGGAGGTTGAGAAGGCTCAGATCAAGACCCTCATTGCGGAGCAGACCAAACTCACTGGGCACAACAATCCCAAGCAGAAGATCCAGTTCACACACCGTCTGATGACTGAAAACCACGAGCTCAAGTTGGAGCGCGCAAATCTACTTGCGCAGCTGGAGAAGAAGGGCGTCGACTCGCCTCATCGCAAATCACTCTCGAGATCCATTCATGCAAGAGTTCGTCCAGCCGTAGCCCCAATCCCAATGACAATGACGACTACGACTGCGACGGAGAACGGCTCCGAAACAACTTCATCCTCTTCCATCATCCCTCAAGCAGCAGATTCTTCCTCTTCCAAGTCAATGATGAGAATCGCAACCTCAGAGAACGAAGAGAACATGTCCACCATGAGGCATCCAGCAAACTGATGCGCGAAAACGCGAAGCAAAGCCCAGACGTTCTCGGGTCTGTCATAGCAACAGTCTATTTTGTAGTGTACAAATACCCATACAATCGCACGCGTCTTTTCTCGTTTCCTTCTCTGTTAGAACATGTAGTATCCCACTAGAGCCGTGAGGAGGGCAGTGAGTACCGAGGAGATGTAGTTCACTGCGTGGTTGTTGAGCAGGTGGAATCCAGTGATGTGGCGATCTCCTTTCACAGGATGAGAGATAACGTGTCCAGTTTTCGGGTCCACAGATGAATATTGAAGTGTTGCACCTAGTAGAGAGTCGATGATGGAGCCGAGCGCTCCGCCGACTGTTGCCAGAATGACGATTGGCCATTGCGGGGGACTTGATAATGTTAATGGAGAGGAGATTGCAAATGGTAGCGATCCAAGGTAGTAGATGACGCCAATGAGAAGACCTGCAGCTATGGACGAGAAAGTGCCGATTGCCGAGATGCCTCCATTTGTGCCCTTGGGTACTCGCTTTCCGGTCGTTATGAGAATCGGATCCATTTTGCTCAATATGCCCAGTTCGGAAGCCCATGTGTCGCCGTTGCAGCAGGCATAGTGACCGATGAGGATGCAGATGAGGATCGATGCAACTCTAGAATGCTGGAAATCGATGTTGTATTGGTCCAAACCAACCCACATAAGATACAAAACGCATACGATAGAAGCGGTGGAGCTGTTTGCGAGTACTTGCCAAGTGTTGCGCTGCCCACCTGAAGCAAAAAGAGCGTCAGAAGAGGTTGCCGAGGGACGGGCAGGAGAAGGATGGAGATTGCGACGCACCTTCCTTGAAATCAGCTTCCAATTTGTGCTTCACCTCTGATTTGTACTTGGTCCAGAAGGAACTCGAGAAAAAGAAGGTCGCTAGGACAAAGGTGAAGTCATAACCGGCGAAACAGTGGATCAGACCCGTCACGAACGCGGTGATCGCTCCATCGAGGCTCAACGACCTTTTCCGATAGCCTCGCACCGAGATAAGGGTAGAAACACTAAAGGCAAACACTATTCGCTGCCAAGACACTTGTGTCAGAAGAGACTCCATCTGCAAATGGCTGAATTATGAACGGGACTCATTTTGGGCAGTCTTCCCTTTCTCGCCACCATCAGCAGACATGGCAGATGAGTCCAAGTGGCAGATTAAGAACTTGTGCCTCTTTTGTGGAAGCAGCTCGCCAAAGGACCCGGCAATTGCGGAGGGAGCGCTTGCCCTCACCAAAGAGATGCTCTCCCGCGGTATTGGACTCGTCTATGGCGGTGGTACTATGGGCATGATGGGACTCATTGGAAAATCCATTCAAGATGGTGCGTATCATTTGCCTTTGCATCTGTTGAGTCCACACAGTTCCTTTTTTCCAACTGGTACTTCAATTTCACCGCTTCTGACATTCTATTGCCGCCATTCTCCAAATTACCCCTGATTTGGTTGTTTCACTCTCATTTGAACTGTTCTCCAATTGGAAACCATGAAACTGTCGTCATCAGGAGGCGGGCAAGTCCTCGGCATCATTCCGGACGCTCTCATGTCTCGCGAGGCTCAAGGAACGACACACTATGGAGAACAAATCGTTGTTGAAAGCATGCACGACAGAAAATTCAAGATGTATCAGAAGAGTGACGGATTTGTGGCCCTTCCTGGCGGTTTTGGCACTCTTGACGAGCTTTTGGAGGTTCTGTACGTTTCCCATCCCAACTTCCTCCCATGTATCAAAGATCAGTCATGTCTGACACATTCGCTCGTTTTCCATGTGTACTAGAACATGGGCACAAATCGGAATTCATCAGAGACCTGTTGCTCTTCTCAACACGGCCGGATTCTTCAATGGCCTCTTGGACTTTATCAAGCATGCAGTACAGAATGGATTCATCTCCCAAGCAGCTTCTGATCTTCTCATCGTCAGCGAGGACCCCGTTGACTTGCTCAACCAGATGTCTCAGCATTCCCCTGCTCCTTCTCGATTCCAATGGACTGTTAAGCCATAGTCGGAGACTATCAACTGTATTTCACAATGTACCAACTTGAGATCTTCGAACAATCCACATTGAATGGCGTAGAAGGGAGATCGTTGTTGGGCTCCAGTATTCCCCGAAGTCGTTGTGGGCGTCCCTGCTGTGCTGGCCACCCCTTTTTCAGGGTACCCTTCCATGGCTTTCGTCCTTGCGCAGTTTGGCCATTTCAGTCT
>Ga0307375_10004622_pt1 | contig 13089 bp, 7 predicted proteins | sample TR1MG_FD_202531 | JGI IMG/M metagenome (GOLD analysis project Ga0307375, IMG submission 202531) | Soil microbial communities from Risofladan, Vaasa, Finland - TR-1 | ecosystem: Environmental > Terrestrial > Soil > Coastal area > Acid sulfate soil | place: Finland: Risofladan, Vaasa | collected... | reverse complement strand
CGGTGTTGCTTCCAATGATGATGACAAGATCTGCGAGCTCGATATCCGCGATGGAACCGGAGTCGCCGCCATAGCCGACGGTGCGCCACAGGCCCACCGTGGCAGGCGCCTGGCAGTAGCGGGAGCAGTTATCCATATTGTTGGTGCCCACCACAGCGCGGGCGAGTTTTTGCATCAGGTAGCTTTCTTCGTTGGTGCACTTGGAAGAAGAGATGAAGGCAAGCGAGTCCGGCCCGGATGCCTCTTTGATCGCAGTGAATTTGCGCGCCACCAGCCCGAGCGCTTCCTCCCACGTGGCCTCACGGAATTTTCCGTCTTCTCGAATCAGAGGAGTCTTCAACCGATCGCCGCTGTTGACATAGCCCCAGCCGAACTTCCCTTTCACGCAGGTGGAAATGCCGTTGGCCGGGCCTTGCGCGGGCTCCACTTTCAGGATGTGGCGGTCGCGGGTCCAGACATCAAAACTGCAGCCCACGCCACAATAGGTGCAGACCGTCTTGGTCTTGCGGGTGCGTGACTCGCGCATGGTCGCTTCCACCTCAGATAGCTCCAGAATGGATCCGTAACCCACCTCGGGCTCGATGGCCTTGACGACCTGAATCATGGAATCCAGAGCCTTGCCGGGAAGAGCGCTGAAATATCCTGCCGCACCAAGCATAGAGGTTTCCATGAGTGCATTGCAGGGGCACACGGTGACGCAATGCCCGCAGGAAACGCAGCTGGATTCCCCGATGGGTGCGCCGCCGTCCCACAGCACGCGAGGATGCTCATCTTCCCAGCGGATACTCAGCGTCTCATTCACCTGCACGTTCTGGCAGGCCTGCACGCATCGGCCGCAGAGAATGCACTGGTCTGGATCGTAGCGATAGAACGGATTGGAGGCATCCACGCTGTACGGCTTGGCGGCGTAGGGAATGCTCTGGTGCTCCACGGCGAGCTGCTTGGTGGTGTTGTGGACCGTACAGTCTCCATTGTTGTTATCGCAGACGGTGCAATAAAGTAGATGGTTCCCCAAGATGCGATCAAAGGCTTCGCGCTGCCCTGCGCTGGCGCGCGCAGAAGCGGTGAGAACGGATGCGCCCAATTCTGCCGCGGTGGCGCAGGCGCGCATCAGCCGGCCATCCACTTCCACCATGCAGGTGTCGCAAGTTTGGATGGCGCCGAGTTGCGGATGAAAGCAAAGCTGCGGAATTGCAATCTGTACTCGGTTCATGACGCTGAGCAGTGTTTCGCCGGGAGTGAAGGCGTGTTCGGATCCATTGATGGTGACAGAGGGCATCGGGAAGAGAACCTCGCCTGTCAGTTTAGACGAGGATGCTCACACGCTGTCTGCCGGGTTCGCCTCGGAGTGTGCGACGCGTTCCTCAAACGGTATCGGCGAGGCACCGCGACGGACAGGAATACACCACGAAGCGTTGCTCGCGCAGGAAACCCACCAGGGTGAGACCGAACTCCCGCGCAAGCTTGACCGCCAGGCTGGAGGGCGCTGAGACCGATGCGAGCACGGGAATTCCGGCGGCCACAGCCTTCTGCACAATCTCGAATCCGCCTCGGCCGCTGACCGCAAGCACGCAATGCGAGAGCGGAAGAAGCCCCTGCAGAAGGGCCCACCCGACGACTTTGTCCACAGCATTGTGACGGCCAATGTCTTCGCGCAGAACCAGCAGTTCTCCGTCTGCGCGAAACAAGGCCGCTGCGTGCAGGCCGCCGGTGCGACTGAAGATATGCTGCTGGGAGCGGAGGCGGACGGGCAATTGGCAGAGAACTTCAGGAGTCACGCGAAAATCCGGATCGAGCGAGAACGACGTGCGCATGCGGATGGACTCCATGGAAGCCTTGCCACAGACTCCGCAACTTGAATTGGAGAGGAAGCTGCGCCAGGCCTCTTCGCCGATGGCAACATCCCCGCTCAATTCCACGTCCACGAGGTTGCCGTGTGCGCCCGATTCTGGTACGGCCTGCCGCAGCGCCGTAATTTGCCGCGGCGAATCCACCAGTCCTTCTGACCACAGCAGGCCCGCCGCTAGCTCGCGGTCGTACCCCGGAGTGCGCATGGTGACTGTCAAAGGCTTGCCCTGGATGCGAATCTCCAGCGGCTCTTCGACGGCAAGCGAATCCTCCGCGGTGCGCAGTTTTCCAGCATCCCACTCCGTGACCTGGGTGAGCGCGATGCTGGATTGGGTACCGGGCACAATGCCTCCTCTTGCGAGTAACGCTATACCTTCAGCCCTGCCGGGTGGTCGATCCATTGTGACTGCAAGCGCCGGTAGCGGGCTATTTTGTTCGGGCTGTCGAGCCCTCAGGGAGAAGCGGGCGCGGGCAGGTCGCGGTCGCGCACGCCCAACAGGTAGAGCAGGCCATCCAGCCCAAGGCAGGAGATGGACTGATCCGCACTCTGCCGAACCAGGGGCTTGGCGCGATAGGCAATTCCCATGCCAGCCAGATTGAGCATGGGAATATCATTGGCGCCATCGCCCACGGCCACCACCTGCTCCAGTGAGATGCCTTCCAGCTTTGCAATATCGGCCAGAAGATCGGCTTTGCGAGAGGCATTGATGATGGGCGGAACGACCCGTCCGGTGACTTTGTTGTCGACGATTTCCAGCGTGTTTGCGTGCACGGAATCAATGCCAAGACGCTGCTGAAGCGAGTGCGCAAAAAAGGTGAATCCACCGGAAAGAATTGCTGTCTTGTAGCCCAGAAGCTTCAGCGTCCGGATGAGCCGCTCCGCCCCCTCGGCGAGCGGAATCGTCTGCTGCAGACCAAGCGCACGCTCGGCAGGCAGCCCTTTCAGCAGGGCAAGACGCTGGGTGAAGCTCTGGTCAAAGTTCAGCTCTCCGCGCATGGCGGCCTCGGTAATCCGCGAGACCTGCTCGCCGACTCCTGCCATTCTGGCGAGCTCGTCAATCACCTCGCCCTGGATCAGGGTGGAATCCATGTCAAACACAAACAGGCGCCGATTGCGACGAAAGATGCTTTCGCGCTGAAAGGCAATGTCGATCGAGAGCTCCTGCGCCGCGGCCAAAAACCGGCTGCGCATGGAGGACTCCCGCGCGGCATCACCCCGTACGGCAAACTCCACGCACGCATTGTCCGCTGGCAAGCGCGGCGTAAGCACGCCGGAGAGACGTTCCATTCGATCGACGCTCATCCCGTGCTCGGCAAGGATGGTGCTCACGCGAGCCAGATGACTCGCAGTGATCGATCGCCCCAGAACCGTGATGATGAAATGACTCTGCGGAAGACAGCCCAGCCAATGCTGCAAGGCATCCGGCGAGACACGGCGAAATTGCGCCCGGAGGCCCAGGCCTTGTGCATGACGCCGCAACTCCGTACGAAGCAGGGGGATGCTGGTGCCAAAAGGTACAGCAATCAGGACGCCTAGAGAAAAATTCTCATGTGCGGCGACCTGTCCCACATCGAGAAGGTTGACCGGGTACTTCGCGAGCGCAGAGGTCAGCGCAGCCGTCAGGCCCGGCCTGTCGGGTCCGGCAAAGTGGAGGAGCAGGGTCTTGCTGCGTGCCGCGGATGTCATGACTGAACCTCACTATATCGCAATGCCAATCGAATCGGTTGACTCAGCGAAGTGAGCCGCGGCAGGCCGGAGAGTGGGCTGCCGCCGCCTGGCGCGAAAACGGATGCGGATCAGCCTTTGGGGCGCAAGTGCCAGATGTACTGAAAAGGCCCGCCGGGCCGGGCCCACGGCGCTTTGCTTACCTGCTAGTATGAGGAGCAAGGAAATGCCCAGCAGCATGTCGAAACACAAGGCTTCCCAGGACCCCTTTCGGCCATGTTTCTTGTGCGAACAACGAAAACTGCGTTCAACAAAGCCAAACTATCCTGCTGGAAAGTTGTCGAAACTGTGCCCGGAAGGTTCTTGACACATTGCGCCCTGGCGCTGGCTCTGGGCACCTTTGCTGCAAGCGCCGGATGCGTGACCGCGCAGGAGGCTTCGCCACAGTTTTCTGATCTGGCGGCGCAGGCCGCGGCCGCCCGGGACCAGCAAGACCTGCCTCTCGCGATCCGGCTTTACGCGCAGGCTGTGCAGCAGAAGCCGGACTGGGCAGAGGGCTGGTGGTATCTGGGCCTGCTCCAGTACAGCACCAATCAGTTTGCGCCGGCCATTGACGCGTTCAATCATCTCATCCAGTTGCAGCCCAAAGCCGCACCCGCTGTGGCCCTGCGGGGTCTTTGCGAATTTGAAACGGGAGCATATGAAGATTCCTTGCGCGACCTGCAGCTGGCCGTAGATCATGGGGCCGCAAACGACCCTCAGAATGCGCAGATCCTTCGCTACCATCTGGCCCAGTTGCTTACCCGCTCAAGTCAATTCCAGGATGCGCTGAATGCCTACAAGTACTTTGCAACAAACCACATTCAAGATGCGGACCTGCTGGTGGGAATCGGTCTGGCCGGCATGCGCGTTCCCGCGCTGACAAAGGAGATTCCAGCACAGAAGCGGGCACTCTATCAGGAAGCCGGCACGGCCGGCTATGCCTTTCTTGGCGATGAAAGCCACCAGGCCGATGCGCTTTTCCGGGAGCTTTTCGCACGCTATCCTTCCACTCCCGGGCTGCATTTCTTTTATGGATTTCTCTTGTTTGCGCATGCTCCAGACCTGGCAGTCGAACAATTCCAAAGTGAGGTTGCACTGGCGCCGGAGAACGTGCAGGCGCGGGCCATGCTTGCCTTCACTCTGATGGTCGACGGCAAGTTTCAGAAGGCTTTGCCCCAGGCTGAGCACGCCTACGCCGCCGCTCCAGACATGGAACTGGCGCAACTGGCACTGGGCCGCAGCCTGGCCGAGACTGGCGAAACGCAACGAGCCATGACGTTGCTGCAGCAGGTGCTCAAGCAGGATCCGAACAACCTGGAGGCGCACCTGGGGCTGGTTGCCATCTACTCCCACGAGGGAAAACGAGAGGACGCATACCGTGAGCGGTTGCTTTGCCTTGGGCTGGGGGGCAAATAACGTGCAGCGAACCATGACGCGGAGATTCCGGTGGATTGCGGTGGCGCTTACATGCGCGGCCGTTGCCTTGCCGCTGGCCGCTGCGCAGGCACCTCACTCGTCCGCATCCCAAGATAGCTGCGCCACCTGTCACCTTGGCGTTGTGACTTCCTATGCGCATGCACCCATGCGGCACGCCATGGAATTGCCGAACGAGGATCCAACGCTCAAGGCGCACCCTGACCTGAGGGTGCAGATTGGACGCTACTCCTACCGCTTGGAAACGAAGGACGGACACAGCACTTACTCCGTGACGGACGGGACAAACACGCTAACGCTGCCCATCCATTGGAATTTCGGAAAAAACTCGCAGACGTGGGTTCTTGAGAAGGACGGAAATCTCTACGAAAGCCTGGTGAGCTATTTTCCCAGGGTCAATGGCCTGGCCACCACACCGGGAGATGAGAGGCTATCGCCAGCCACGCTGACGGAGGCGATGGGAAGAAAACTCTCTGTGTGGGAGGTCCGCAGTTGCTTTAATTGCCACGCCACCAATGCAGTGGACGGACAGAAGCTGACGCTCGACAAGCTAAGCCCCGGCGTGGGTTGCGAGCGCTGCCATGTGGGAGCGCTGAAGCACATGGCGGATGCCGAGCAGGACAACTTCAGCACTCTTCCCAAGGCGCTGAAGAAGATGGATTCGGAGAGCGTTTCCAACTTTTGCGGACAGTGCCATCGAACCTGGGACATTGTGGTGCGCAATCATTGGCGAGGGCCGGCATTTGTCCGCTTCCAGCCTTACCGGCTGGAAAACAGCAAGTGCTTCATCGGGAATGACCCGCGCATCGGCTGCCTGGCCTGCCACAATCCGCATCAGCCTCTGCAACAAGACGAAGCCTTTTATGACGAGAAGTGCATGGCCTGCCACGGGACCGCGAAGCCCTCAGCAAATGCGGTGATGTACATGACCTGCCCGGTCAGCAAGACTGGCTGCATCCGCTGCCACATGCCGAAGGTGGATTTGCCCGGGGGGCACCAGCAGTTCACCGATCACCAGATTCGCATCGTGCGCAAAGGGGAACCGTATCCCGACTAGGTCTACCGAATGGTAGAGGACTACTTGCGCACCGTACCGACGAGAAGAGCGACGGGGAAGTACTTGAATACATCCGCGAGGGTAAGGTGCCTGGCACCGTCCGGCCCTTCGATTGTGGAGAGTTTTGCTCCAGTCAACGCATCCTGCCAGGCATCCGGGGCGGCTGCGGGAAGTGGTAGTGTCGTATCCTGCCAGGCGGATTTGCCGAGCGGCATTCTTCCGGCCCTTGCAATCTGCGTATAGAGCCTTGGGGCAACGGTAATGCACCAACGCTGTTCGAGATGTCGTGCGAAGGCACAGACATTTGTGTGCAGCCTTCCGAAGGCCTGAAGAGGCGTGTATTCTCCGTCGCGATATACCGTTGCATGCGCAATCCTGCATTCAAGGGCCCTGTCTGTTAGATATAGCTTGGCCCTGCCGTCCTTCCAGTTGGCAAGAATCTGGCGCAGCAGCAGGCGAGGCTTCTCACTGTGAGCGCGGCGCACCTCTTCCAGCAATTGAATGCGCCGGCGAAAATCCACGGGGCGTCGATTGTCCGGATCCACCATGCTGAGGTCCCATAGTTCGCAGCCCTGATAAAAATCCGGCACGCCCGGCGACGTAATCTTGAGGAGTACCTGGGAGAGCGCGTTCAGCATGCCGTACCAGGCAATCCTGTGCTGGAGGCGAAAGAAGTCCTTGCGAAATGCGGTGGCGTCCGCCCCAAAGGCGCCCTGCAGGAAATGCGCCAGCGCCTGCTCATGCGCTTCATCGGGACGTATCCAACTGGAGTGCACCTTGGCCTCACGCACAGCTTTTCCCAGAAAGGTCTGTACGCGCTCGAGAAATTCCGGCTCTGCGTCGTCTTCCAATGGCCATGCGCCGAGCATGGTCTGGTAGAGCATGGTCTCCTCTGAGGGAGTGGGAACAGAGACGCCACGCACCTCCGTGTGCAATGACTTGTTCCACGCACTCCAGCGCGAGAGGGATTTCTCCCATTCATTCGCGACTTCCGACAAGACGTTCAGCCGCGCCCGAACATCCTCACTTCGCTTGGTGTCGTGCGTCGAGGTTGCGCTCATCGAGTGTGGCCAATGAAGGCGCCGCTCCTTCTGCAGGCGGTGGAATTCCGAGAGCCCGCCCGGGAGAACACTCCGAGCCGCGTCACTGCCAACTTCATTCCTGGAGAGAACGCTGTTGTGCACATAACCCGCGGTATCTTCCAGTCCCTTGGCCATGACCGGACCCGTGAATTGCTGCCAGCGCATGACAAAGCGCAAATACTCGGCATGGAGTTCCGCACTCAACGCAGACGGCTCAAGGAACAGCACGCGGCGGAGAAAACGAAAGGCAGGATCGCCAATGTCGCTGTCCGCCGTGGTTTCGCGCGCCAGGTCCAGGGCTTGTTTCAGGTAGACGGAATCCCGGCGGCTGACCTGGGCGTTGCGAATATACGTCCGATAGACCGACAGGCGCGCGGAGACCTCGACCATTGCCCGGATCAACTCCGACAAGGGCACATCCCGCGCCTTCCAGTCCTGTGCCGCGAGACTGCCCAACTGATGGCCCAGCGCCTGGACCTCGGCAGCGAACAGCTCCAGCATCACCAGTTTTTTGCACTCGTAACAGACCTGATCGAAGGATTCGTCTTTTCCCGTGAAGCGGGCATAGGCTGCCTCCATCGTCGCCAGTCCCGCCGGGTCGAGAAACAGCTCGTTCAACGCATTCAGAAAGTCATACCCGGTGGTGCCGAAGGTCTTCCATTTGCGCGGCATCGGCTCGTCGCGGCCAAGAATCTTTTCCACGGCCACATAGAACGGCTTGCGCTGAGCTGCGTCCTCGACAGCCTCCTCCAGTTGCATGAGGTAAGCCTCGGGGTCATAGAGCCCGTCGATATGGTCGACCCTGAGTCCGGTGACTTTCCCTTCCGCAATGAGTTGAAAGATGATCTGGTGCCGCGCGGCAAACACATCTTCCGCCTCCACGCGAATACAGACCAGCTCATTGATGTCAAAGAAGCGCCGATAGTTGATTTCCTCAAGCGCGATCTTCCAATACGCGAGCCGGTAGGCCTGCTGCTCCAGCAGCAGATGCATGCGCTCAGGATTCTGGCTCATCTCGCGCAGGGCGGACTCGATTGCGGGACGAGCCTGCAGGTTGTCGCGATAGAGCACAAAGATCGGCCTCTTGACCATGCGTCCTTGATCCAGCCGAAGGATGATGTTTTCCCGCGCCAAATCTGTGCCCGAAGGAATCCGGCGCACCTCTTCGCGAAGGCGCTCGAGCTCCGCAATGGAGGCATGCTGTTCTCCCAGGTCGCGCCGGATACGGTCCAGGCAGGCATCCAGCACGTGGCCGTAGGAAGCCGGGTCCAGCGGGATCTTATGCTCGTAATAGCGGAGGAAGAAACCGTTCTCATCCAGGCCGATCGCAATCAGCCCCTGCTCCAGAACGTTGCCGTAAAGATCGCCGAGGATCGGGAGCAGGACCTTGTTGTTCTGGAGGACCGCCGCTTTCGAGATGAACGGATGCCACTCGATATCGAAGTAATGCGCATAGGGCGAGGATGGACCATTTTCCAGCACATCCATCCACCACGGATTCTCGTGACTGGCCGCCATGTGGTTGGGAACAATGTCCAGAACCAGGCCGAGGCCGTAATGGCGCAGCTTCATGCACAGATCGTTGAATTCCTCCTCGGTTCCCAATTCGGAGTTCACACGCAGCGGACTGGCAACGTCATATCCATGCTCACTGCCCCTGCGCGCACGAAAGCGCGGAGAAGAATAGAGCGCGCCAATGCCCAGCATGTGGAGATAGGGAACGATGTCTCGGCAATCGATAAACCGAAAATCCTTGTTGAACTGGACTCGGTAGGTGGAGCTTGGGAAATTGGCGGCGGTCATTGCAAATCCCTTCCAGCAGAGAGTCTCCGCTTGATCCTTGCATCCCGGCAAGGGCGCAATTCGGTGGCAGGCGGCGCAATTGCGATCCGCTTCATTCGCGCCAGTTTGCCTGCTTCAGTCTGTCCATCATACCGCGCGAGCGCAGGGCGTACCCTGTAACCCGTTGCAGGTGAAGCCAAGGGGGCTGTGTTAAGCGCGTTGTTCGTCCGCTTCTCTTTCAAGCAGCAGGACGGAATTTGGCTGAAGTTGCAGGGCCTTGTCCTGATGAGGAAGCCATTCTGCCACGCCTCCTCCGGGACCGAGCCACTGCGGATCGCTGGAGTTAAGAAGGCGCTTCCATCTTCCGTCAGCAATGCCGGGCTGAACATGCACCGCGCTCGGCGAAAAGCACAACAAGACAAGGACTTCCTTGTCGCTGTGCCAGCGGCGCAGGCTCAAGACCTGCTCCCTCGCGTAGACCGTAACTTCCATGTGCTGCTTGCTCAAGTGGGCAAGGGCCGGATGGCTGGCCCGCAGGCGGAGGAGTTCCCGATAGAACTGAAACAGCACCTCGTGAGCGGGCTTCCGCTTGAACTCATGATTCAACTTGGACTGCACGAAGGTTGCCTCATCCTGCGGGTCCGGCGGTCTTCCCTGCCACGCAAAAGCCTCAAACTCCCGCTGACGGCCTTCTCGTACGGCTTGAATGAGACCGGGATCGGAATGGCTGACAAAGTACAAGAATGGAGCAGTCTCTCCGTACTCCTCGCCCATAAAGAGCAACGGGATGAAGGGTGAAAGCAGCACCGCTCCCGCGGCCAACTTGAGCTGCTCGTGAGACACCAGCGCACTGAGCCGCTCGCCGAGCATTCGGTTTCCAACCTGATCGTGATTCTGCGAAAAGACGACAAATTGCTTTGCCGCGAGGGATGCGGACGAGTTTCCGTGTCGCCGGCGCCGATAGGCCGAATGTTGCCCGGAGTACACGTAGCCTTCCCGGTAAGCCTCTGCCAGCGAATGCAAATCTCCGAAGTCCATGTAGTAGCCTGAGCGCTCGCCCGTGAGCAGGGAAACCAGCGCATGGTGGAAGTCGTCATTCCATTGCGCATCGAGCTCCATTCCCCCAAGCTCCCGTGAACGGACGATCCGAGAGTCATTCAGGTCGCTTTCCGCAATGACGTAGGCCTTTCGCATTCGCTCGGCAGCGGCGGTGTGCACGGCCTCGCCGAGTTCTTCAAGAAATGGCACGGCAGACTCGTCGTGGATGGCATGCACAGCGTCCAGACGCAGGGCGTCCACGTGGCAGTCGCAGATCCAGTAGAGAGCATTCTCCGTGAAGTAACGGCGGACCTCGTCGCTGTCCGGCCCGTCAAAGTTTACGGCTGAACCCCACGGCGTTTGATATTGCGCAGTGAAGTATGGACCGAATGCGGACAGATAATTCCCTTCCGGCCCCAGGTGGTTGTAAACCACGTCGAGAACGACCGCCAGGCCATGCTGATGGCAGGCGTTTACCAGCCGCTTGAGTCCTTCCGGACCGCCATAGGCGCTGTGCGCAGCAAAGAGCGAGACGCCATCATAGCCCCAGTTTCTATCTCCGGGAAACTGTGCAATAGGCATCAACTCAATGGCCGTGATTCCAAGATCCCGCAGACCCTTAAGGTGCGGAATCACTGCGTCAAATGTACCCTCGTATGCGAATGCGCCCACGTGCAGCTCATAGAGGACGAACTGCTCCAGCGGGAGACCGAGCCAGGCCTCGTCCTGCCAGGCGAAGCCGGATTCGACCAGCTCGGAAGGGCCATGGACGCTCTCCGGCTGGAATCGTGAAGCTGGATCCGGAAAGTCCCGATCCTCCATCTGATAGAAGTAGCGCATCCCCGGCGCGGCGGTCTCGACGACTGCTTCAAAGTAGCCATTTCCAGAGGGCGAAAGTGGTATCCGAGAGTCCGATGGCCCAAGAATTCGCAACTGGATGCTCTGAGCGCGCGGAGCCCAAACGCTGAAGCGATAGCCGCCGGAAGCCATCGCAGTTGCTCCGTGCCTGCGTTCGGAGACCCACTCCCTCATCCACTTCTCTCCAGACTAAATCTGTGCCAAAAAGCTCGGCCTCGCCACACGGAACTCGCGCATCTGCTCACGCGTGAATTCCATAGGCTACATAATCCATGCTAAGCCTGAAGTCTGCGTCAGGAGGATTTTGGCAGATTTTCCTGACCGGGACCTGCGTCCTTGAGGTCGCGCAGGCCAATGGAAAATGAGGGAGTTTGGTAGTCTTTAGGAAGATACTGGTCCGGAATCGTGGCCCGGTTGCCGTCGCGCACATTCGCATAATGCGAAGACATGATTTCCACGCCGGCCTCGTTGAACTTGTCCTGAATGTTCTGGTGGAGGTCGGAGTAGATGGCGATCATGTGACTTGGCGTTTCAGTATAAGCATTGATCTCATAGTGGACATAGAAATCATCCAGCGCTGTTTGATACACGAACGGGCGCGGCTGCCTCAGAATATCCTCGCATTCGAGCGCTGCCTCAATGAGCAACTGATGGACCGTGCGCCAGGGCGCGTCATACCCAATTGTCACAGACGTGTGCAGAATTAGTCCGCCTCGCTCCGCTGAAACGCTGAAGTTTACGATGTGGCTGCTGAGCACCATCGAATTGGTGATTGTCACATCGACATTCTTGATGGTGCGGACGCGGGTGACGAGCAGAGTCTTCTCCACCACGTCTCCCATTGTGTCTGCAATCTTCACGCGATCTCCGATTTTGAACGCGCGCATGTACGTGAGAATGATGCCGGAGACTACGTTGGCCACAGCCGACGTGGACCCCAGAGACAAAAGCACGCCCAGAAAGATGGATACTCCCTGAAAGGCCGTTGACTTATAGCCCGGCAAATAGGGAAAGACCACCACGATGGTGAGCGCAAAAACGAGAAAGCGGACAATCTTGTAAGTCGGCTCAGCCCACTCCGGGTAGAAGTTCGGGAAGGCAATGGTTCCCTTGCCCACCTCCGTAAAGAGGACACGAATGACTTTGAGAATGGAGGCAGCGATGACAAGGATGACAAGGATATAGAAGACATTTGGAAGATATCCGAAGGCCGCATTCAACGCCAGGCGAAGAGGGGATAGGACGTAGCCGAGCAGCGCATCCGCATAGCCGCGCGTCCACGGAAAATAGCCAAGCACGAGCGATGTACACGCATAGATGGCGATGATTGCCAGGGCCAGGCGCACGAGGTTTATGAGGCCGATTGCAAAATCGGCAATGCGGTCAGCGGGCAGGATCTCAAATTTCTGAATGCGCAGCGACGGAATCACGGTTCCGCGCCAGCTTTCCAACTTCGCACGCACTTCTCGCGTGAAGACACCGAGGAGTCGCAGAAGAAGAACGAAGACCAGCGTAGTGAGGACTGCGTACAGCAACCCGAGCAGCAGACTCTTCAGGCTGTATTCGTGCCTGACTTGAATCATGGCGGTCGTGATGCGATGCGCATACTCCTTGCCAAGTATCTGCCGCGTCGAACCCGCGTCGCGCGCGTCCTGGTCCGTGACGCTCATAATCACAATGTCCCCGGCGAGGATATTCGTGACTCCGTTTGCATCAGAGGCAGTGATCGCCTGCGGTTTGAAGTACACGTCTTTCGACAGGCCCTCAAGCTTTTGACTGATGGCGTCTGCCCGTGCCTGGGCCGTGAAAGAGAGCGCTCCTTCGACCGCGAACAGCGTCTTCCCGCTCAACATGACGGGCGCCTGCGGAACCGACGCTGGCTTGGTTTGGGCAGCAGTTGGCCCAGCGTAGAGCGGCAGGCCCGCAAGCAGGCATGCTATCGATATGGCGACGATGCACGCAGACCGAATGCGACCGGTTGGCATGAGACTCCTCAGATGGAAGATACAGCTAGCAGGTTTCTGTCGCAAGTTGCATCTCTACAACTGGAAAAGGAATCGCTGGCAGGCCCGTGACACCCTGAAGCGTCCGAGAAGAGGAAAGCAGATTCGCCGCCTCGGGATTTCCGTCGAAAGACTGTTAGCCGGCGCGATTCGTGGACGAGATGAGGAGAATTGGCAGAGCCGTGGTGGCCAGCGTGCGAGAAGCCACGCTCCCCATGGACGCCCTCAGGAGCGATCCCCCCCTTCCGCTTTCCGCCAGAATTACCAGATTGCATTGTT
>Ga0307375_10004621_pt1 | contig 13090 bp, 15 predicted proteins | sample TR1MG_FD_202531 | JGI IMG/M metagenome (GOLD analysis project Ga0307375, IMG submission 202531) | Soil microbial communities from Risofladan, Vaasa, Finland - TR-1 | ecosystem: Environmental > Terrestrial > Soil > Coastal area > Acid sulfate soil | place: Finland: Risofladan, Vaasa | collected... | reverse complement strand
GCATCCCTCGTTTCTTGATCCACTTCCAAATCCTCATTTTGTTTGATGGCTAGCATGATGGTTATTTCAAGTTTTGATCTTTAGCGGTTAATGCCCGATTGCAGTGACCTTTGTCAATTTTATCCAGCAATCGGCACAATAACCGCCCCCATAATTTGTTTTGCGAATGAGCCGCTCGGCTGCTTATTGATTGGCCTAATTCACCGTTTGTCGAAACATTACCTAGGTCATCAAACGAAAGCGCAATAATAAACGCACTATTCAAATTACCCGTGATTATACCAAACATCATGCGTATTAATGCTATTGGCGGTACTATCCATAACGCCAGCCATATCAGTATTAACGGCCATCTCTTCACGGCGCTACCCAGATAATCTTTTTAACAGCAGAAACTGTCTTCGCGGCCATTACCTGACTTGCCAGCAAATCATTTTGCTCGATCATTGCCAGTTTGCGCGCAACGCCATCAGCGAACACTTGCTGAATTTGTGATGCTGCGTGCACTCGAAGCGCCCATGCCCCAGTCGAATCAGCACACCAGAACTTTGTTGCCCATGTTGATGGATTAGCCGGATTAAGCGAGTCTCCATAAGCGCCAATCAGATTTGTCTGATCGGTCATCTTTGATGGATAGGTGTACGCAGTACCAAGAGCTGATGACGTGAAGCCTGATGTAATTGCATTGCCGCAATCCATTGATATAAGGCCTATCTGGGCAGACTGCGATTCCGCCAATGTCGGTGGGACAATGACGATTGCCGCAGCTGTGAATACCCCATTCGCATAGGTATCCCCGATATTGGCCGTATCCGATTGAACAGCAGTGTATCCAGTGGGGGCAGACCAACCGGCCACGCCGTCCCAGAGAGTGACATTATCGACAATGCTGGTTTTTTTGTTTACAAGTGCGTATCTATTCATTTTTATCACCATTCAATAATTGCGATGCCGGGAGCGCCGTTGCCGCCGTTGCCGCCGGTGCCAGTCCCGGCGGAAAAAGACCCACCACCACCACCACCACCACCACCGAAATTCGCAGCACTTGTCCCAGAATATCCGCCGTTATACCCCCCTCGTCCAAGCCCGCCACCGCCTCCAAATGGCGATGACCCTCCGGTTCCACCAGATGCCGATCCATATATGCCGTTGCCCGCATCGGTTCCATAGCCGCCATTCGGCCAGCCGGCCCCACCAATGGAACCGGGCGCACTACCCGTTGGTGCGTTCACGCCGCCACCGCCGCCAGACCCATTCAATAAAGTTACAAGCGCCCCTATAATGGTTTGTCCACCAGGCGACCCAGCGCCGCCGGATAGCCCCGATAGCGATGCGACGCCACCAGCGCCGCCAGCACCAACGGTGATAGAAAGCACGGAACCGGGAGAAACGCCGTAATCCACTTTTTGAATAGACTGCCCCGCGCCGCCGCCACCACCGCCGGAACCTACGTTTGTGCCACCAGCGCCGCCGCCACCCCCGCCGCCGCCGCCACCAGCACATCCAGATGCCCAGATTTTTGTGACGTTGGCCGGAACGGTAAATGATCCGCTAGATGTGAACACGGCCTTGTTGCCGCCGATGAATGCCCCAGCAACAATCCCGCCGCTTGTGCTTATCAGATTCCACGCATTTCCTGCGCTATTTAGCTGCAAGATAGCGCCTTTCGTTGCCACCAGTTCCCCGCCTTGCAATAACCCGGCAGCGGTTACAATTGAAAGCGCGCCGGTGCCATTTACATTTAATGTTGATGGGCCGGTATTTGAAGCAACGATTCCAGCGAGGGAAACGATCATTCCGGGCGTTAGCGCGTCTGGAACAGGAGTTAGTGCACAAGTATAGGTATTTGCGGCGCCCGTGTCAGTCGCATAGTTGTATTTTCCGGTCTGAGCTTGCAACTGCTGAACCTGCGAATTTTCAACGCCTGCCGTTGCTGTGCTGAACGCATAATCACCAACAGCCCATGCTTGAGCGCCCGTCCCTTCTTGTGCGCGAAATACGGTTAATGTAGTGCTGCTGATAGCAGTTGCATACATGACCTCATAAAGCAGTCCTGTTGCCGCGTCATTAATTGTGATCGCCATGATCTGCCCTGTCGCCAAAGTAGGCAGATTGGCGGATGATGACAGCGTTATGCTTGTTGCCCCGGTTGTTACTGGAGATGCTAATGTCGTATTAACATTATTTGCAATGACAAAAATGCTCATTTTATATTCACCTTGTAATTAAATTTATAACGCCTGCCGCTGAGAAGAAAGTCCAGTCGATTTCATTTTTCATGTTTCCCCTCTTATTGGCACTGCGCTATTACCGATACGATTTAAATTACTTATCTTGGCTATCTCTTGCATCCACTGACTTATCAAAGCTCGCCTGTATCTGTTTGTTAATCTCTTGGACTAAAGGCGCTGCTACTCTAAATGGTAGTTCTGCAATAGCTTTGTCTAAGATTTGTAATTGTTCTGGGGTGAAAGTTAGTGTAATCATTTTTGTGTTTTCCTTTGATAATAGGTATTAAGCGTAAACTGTTGATTTCTTCCAACCGTTGTTATAAACGTAAAGAAAATTATTCGTTGTATCAAACTGTACTGCCACTGTCCCTGCTGCCGTGTAGGCTGGCACCCCCGTAGGAGTACCTGCACAAGTTGGAATGGAGAAATGACCAGTCACAGCGCCAAGGGCGTTAGCACCACCTATAGATAAACTGTTATAGTTAAATAATGCGGTAGTAACTCCACTGGTTGAATTAGCAATAGCAAGGCTATTTCCAGTGGTTTTAGTAATACCCCATTGCGTAGTCCCTCTATCTGCAAAGGTTAAGGAAGCATTTTGTATTCCGGCCCCAGTTCCTGCATCTAATTTAATAGTTATATCAAAAGCCGCCTCATTTGAAAATGGCAATGTTTGATTAGATGACTGCCCCATTTTTACAAAAGATGTAAGAGTAGTCAGATTAGATAGGTCAATGATATTAGTGTGTGTACCATCCACCTTTAGTACAGTAGCCGAATCTGAGTTATCATATATAGCGGCGACTTGAAATGGTAGGATGGAATCTATTACCCCGCCTGGGTTTTTATAAAAATGAATACCATAATTTTTAATACGGCTTAAGGAGATACCTTCCAGCCACCACTTGTTACCCGTTGTATCATTAGCCCAAGTTGTTAGCGAGGATGTTAGATTGAAATTACTGCCATCCATCCCTACAACTTCTATACCGTTTTTTCTATAAGGGGTGTTTCCTGAGAATGGGTCTGGGTTAGAGCCTCCTACGGTATTTGCAATTTCAAGCTCTAGCACTCTACACATACCGTCTGAGCCGCTAGCATCTGGTGCAACAACTACATCCATACCCCATAGGTGAGTCCTACCATTTAAGTTGTTTATTGTAATGGTTTGTGCAACTGAATCGCCAGCAACAGGAGTGGCTGTCGGGTTATTACCTATGTGTAGATACAAGCCTAAAGCTTGTCCTGTCGTATTTACAGAATTATTCTCGATAAATAATGGGGCTTGTGGACCAGAAAACCTAATAGTTTTTCCTATGCCATTAAGTGATCCAACTCCTGTAAAAGTAGCTCCTGAACGAACAACCCACGTAACGATTCCCGTAGGAGTAGGGTTAGCGTTTAATTTATAAGTACCTATTGGAACTTCTACTTCTACCACTCCTGTGCCATCACTAGACCCAGCAGCAGAAAAAGCAGCAGTGCTATCAGCCACACCAGTAGGGTCAGCGCCAAAATCCAGCACACTCACAGACTCTTGCAGCTTCGATGCGACGGTTCTCGACACGGAGCCTGTGCTGCCTTGGGTGTATCCCATGTATTCAGAGCTAGGAGGAGTTCCCATCAGCCAAGCCGCGCTGCCATTTCCTCCGGTCGGCACTATGATTGTTGATCCGTTATCAACATATGTTCCTATCGAAGCCCCAGATGCGCCATAATAATCAAGGCCATTACCATCACCCAACGATGAGCCGCCCAATGTTTCAACAATATTCCCTGAAATTGGCGTGATTAACCGAAGTCCCGCTATATTCGAAACTGTTTGCCGATAATTTACATTTGTTGCTTTTGTAGGGGTTGAAAACGCATAAGAGCCAGTAGGCCAAGCGGTCGCGCCGGTTCCTTCTCTTCCTCTGATAACAGTTAAAGTCGATCCCGATATTGCGGTGACATAAACGATCTCGACTATTGTTCCCGTTGCTGTATCCGTCAAGGTTAGTGGCATTATCTGGCCGCTTGGCAATGTTGGTAAATTAGATGCGCTGGCGAGCTGTAGCGTTACATCTGTTGATGCGGCAGGAGCTGCAAGCTGCGTGTTTACATTATTGGCAAATACATAAAAGCTCATACAAGAATCACCGTAAAGTTAATTTGAAAAGGCATTGGCAAATAGCCCTCATTAAATAAAGTTTGAAAAGTCATGCCGGACGAATTATTAGGCACTCTTATCTCAAGTGCGTGTTTTACCTCATATGCATTTGTATGAAATCCATTCATCGCCACCGTATTCATTGCCACTGTGTTTAATGCTCCAGAATTTGCGTATGGAGGTGTGTTCACTGATATATTATATATGTAATCTATATTTATGTCTGATCCATTCAATCCATAAATAAACCTAGACACTCGTTTTTTTAGCCAGTGAATTGTTGTCTGATATCCATCGCCGCGATATAAGTGCCAAGTCAAAACGCGTTTATAAATGTCATCTGTTACATTTTGCGATGTGCCTGATTGTACTTTATCAAAATTATTCGTTGGCAGCGTGTTTGTCGCCTTAGTGTTTGTCGCACCGTAAACGCGAGACGAAACAGATGACAGGAATGGTCTTGATATTCCGTAAATACCATTAGCCACCCAATCAAGCAACTGGCCGCTAATTGACGTTGATGTGTATACGCCTAATGGTGTTGAATTAAACCAATCAACATAACCTTGAGCTATCTCATTGTAAGATGAAACAAATGCCTGCAAATCATCATCGTCCTGATATTGAAAATATAGATAAGATGGCAGAACATCCGGCAATGGTTGATTATTGAATGATTCAATTGCAATGCTATTGCTCATCCTTGAGTTACCGTAATATCACTATTTCCTGAGTAGAAATAGCTTTCTGGGTCGCCGTAAATAACATCTGTTCCAGCGGTTGGAGTTACAACAAATCCATTAATCTTTACCGTGAATGATAATGCGGTCAGATAATAAAGAGGCCCAACAGATGAAACAGAATCCTGAAACGCCGCCATCATTTCCAAAAGGTTAATCGGCTGACCGACAACAATGCCATTGATGTAACTCTGGATTGCTGGAGCCGCTAACTGATTGATTGTTGATGCGCCGGTGAAGTTAACCCATGACGTATTCCACACAGCATCAACTTGTACCGTTTGCAAAGGCGGATTGACGTAGGTAATTGAATATGTGTCAGGGGCGTCAATTACCGTTGCAGTGATATTTCTTGCCGTGGTTGCCGAGCCTTGTAATGACGAAATATCAAGAACGCTTGAGTATATCGCGCCAGCCACTTGATACGGATCACCGCCGCCAACGATAACCTCCCATCCTGATGGGACAAATACAACGGAAACAAGGCGAGGCTGAACGCCGGGAACCTTTTTTACATTGGTTTTGATAAAGCTAGCCGTGCCTGTTCCAGTGACCTGTTCCGCTTCGATAACTCTTGATCTGTAAGAATCGACCGATTCAGAAGCTGCCCCCGGAGTTCCGGCAAGCGCATTAGTGACAGTCAGTGTGTAAGGCGATGGCACAGAGGTTATGGTCTGCGTTACCGTATTGGCAGCAACAGCCCATGATCCAGATTGGGAGGCAATGGCATACAATGGCTGCGAGGAACCGCCAGTTCCAACCGTGCCGCCGTCTTGGATGACGTACTGATATGCGCCGTCAGATACAATAAACCCAGGCGGGATGACATATCCGACCGAACCGCTAAATGTCACATAAACGCTAGTGTTCGTCGGTTTGCCTTGTGCAATTCCCGATTGAGCGCCAAGCATAGCCAAAACGAACGCATTTGCTCCGTATGGCGTTATTGAGTTAATAGCATCCACTCGTGCCTGATCGCATTGAGCAATGGCGGCAACGTCAGTAGACGCAATATCTTCGATCAATGTACCGGGCAGATTAGAGGTATATCCCGGATTAGTGGCAGCAACGTTTCCAACCAGTGTCGAACGAATATTGGCAGGCGATGTAACTACCGCGCCTTCTGATGACATCACGACAGGAATTGTACTCATGTTGCTATCGTTGCCCCTAGAACTGATCCGCGATTTGTTATGGCGGTTACATTATATATCGGCGGCGTTGATAATGGTACACGAGCAATCGTTAATGATGCGAAATACGGAGAATATTGAGATTGTGCAATCATCGCGTAATAATCAGGATAAACTTGAGTAACCAGTGATTGAAACGATGGAATGCCATATCCGGCATAAAATGGCGATTCACCGAGATTAAGCTGTAAATCCTGAGCCAATGCGGTTAGATATACATCATCGTTATAGCCTTTTGCATCAGTTATCACCTCTACCCAAGTCTTATTGCCGAGTGCATCCGTTGTTCTGCCATATACGCGCATTGTCATTATATTGGCCCCGTTGTATTGCTTGCGCCAGTCGTTACACCGCCATGAACGTGCGTATTGAAATCAATGCCATTGAATGTTGCGGCGGCAGGAGTAAATGTATATGAAACGCCACCAGCTGTGATTGTCACGCCAGTGGCGTCTATTTTAAGTGATGTTGTGCCAAAGGTAATTGTCGTGCCGCTTGTGTCCGTAATTACGCTCGATGACGTTCCTGCTGTCGTCTGCCCAATGAATCCATTCGGCCCTTGAACAATGGCTGCATTCTGATCTTGTGGCGCTGATGTTGACTTGGACACGGGCAAAAACACCAATGCCGATAAATTACCGGGTATAACGCCAATTTTAGGCAGTGCAGTAGATGTGCCTACAATATTGGATATATATGTGTCTGCCGGTATCGTAATTCCCGTATCGCCAATTTGCGTCGGCATCCTGATCCACGGAGACTCGGCTTTAGGTATAGTGATCTGTGGCAATGTCCACGGCGCAGAATCTACCTCGAACGCAACGGTTACTTGAGATCCATTTACCGCAACAACACGGCAGGGCAGGGCATGTCCTAATTGCTGTATCGCTTCTTTAGCTCGCTGTGTGGCAAGCTGATTAAGACTTTTCTGCGCCCATAGTTTGTTATGCTGGTTTGGCATGTCAGCTCACCACGCAGTTAAAAATGCTAACCCAGCTCTGCCCGTCTGGCGTGCGGAAATTGCCAACAGCGCGATTCTCCAGAACTTGGAAGGTTCCCTGAAACGCACTGCTGTATTTATTGCTCGATGGATATGAATCTTGCGCGGTCTGAATCAGTCCGGGGATATTCTGGAATTTTGCAGGCATTTTGATTTGAGCGCCAACATAAATATCTGCCCGAAGCACAGTAGTGACCTGCATTGTATTTGTTGCAATCCAAGTAGGCTGTCCAACCAAATCGACAAAATCAATAGATATTGGACTTGGCTTGTAGGTGTCATCGTAAATCAGGATCGTGCCCGCCTGATATACGCTATAAATATTCTTGCCAACCTGCGCCGCCGCTGCCTCAAGGGTTGGCATTAGGTCGATTATTGACGCATAGCTGCCCACGCAGTCAAAGTCCAAAATCATATTTGGATCAATCTGCACGTTTATCTTCGCGCGCGGGTAAGCCGTCTTAATGCTGGTTTCCAGTGCTGACTTAAGGGATGATCCCTTCATCCAGTTGATAACAACGTTACCAGGCTCGTCGATATAAATCTCTGTGGGCGTTACCACTAGGTCAAGCGTCATTTCTGTGCCTTGCCAGTTGCCCCATGATTGCCAGACTGTTCCGGTTGCAATCAGTCCAGCTTGTCTTGGATTGGCTAATGGCAAGCCTTGCGCCATACCCGCCTTAAGCGAGAATTGCAGACCAGTGAATTTTTGCGCTTGCTGCAAATCATTCAGGCTGATGCCTTCAATCGTGATGGTGCTATTTCCGGCGAACACACCAAATGGCATAACCAGCATGTCAAACATGATATTTTGCGCGCCTGGATCATACTTCCCGCCCGGATGCGATTGCCATTGCTTGACGATGCGCCCTTGTTTTCCGTCTGGCGTCGGTTCGCTTAATATGATCTCGTAATATCTCACGGGTTCACCTCGAAATAACCAGTATTGGCGCGGTACAGAATGGTAGAAGATGAAAAAACACCGAGCGCCAGATATATGTCATATCCATCAGGTGATCCAAGTAATCCGCCATTCCAAACTACATTTCCCGATTGATCCGCAAGCGTGAAATACCAACGCTGGGCGGCAAAGTTCCATGTAGCCGAGCCGGTATATGATTGCCCGTCAAGAACAAATGTCTGCGCGAATGGCGGCGATTGGTTATCGTTTGGCGTGAATTGCACGAGTGTCGTCATGATAGCGCCGGAGTAGACATGAAGTTATTGATTGCAGCCGGTATGCCTGTTATTGGGCTGCCTCCAGTTAAGCCGCTAGGGGATGACTGAGTTAGCACATTCCCGCCCGTGATCTTGGCAATCTGCGCGCTAAATGCTGCATTAGCATCACTTGTGCTTATCAATGGCTGAACGAAGTCAATCTGCCACATAACCTGACGCTGCTTGGTTTCGCCTGTTGTAACGTCAGTCATCGAGGTCATAACGCAATTCTGATACAAGAATGCAGGGGTGGCGATTGTATAAGTACCTCCTGCCTGATTGTGATTCTCAAGCGCGGTTTGCAATGCCGTGAATATCGCCATTTTAGTAAGGTATCCGCCAGTATCACGCACGGGAGCGATCATCAGCAACGAAACGTTCTTAGGCTGCTGGATAATGGCGTTTGCCGCTACTTGCTGGTTGGCGAATGGATAAGTGGCAATGGCGTTATTGATTACCGTACTGCCCGGAATAGGCAGATATGTCGCATAAAAGTCTGCTAGATCAATATTTCCGGTTGTCGCCACGCCTTGCAAGAATGCGCCAATCTGCCCTGTGTAGCCAATAATTGGCATGGGCATTCCGAGTGTGCCACCAGTCAAAACGATAGGAGATACTTGAAACGCCAGATTATATACATCACGAAAAGCACTGCTTAAATCAGCCATAATCAGTGAGCCGCCGCATTATTGCTTACATAAAGATTCGCGCCTGTCTTGTTCTCGATGGTTATATTAACATTTGCGCGATTTCGTTGCATGTACTCAAGATTCTTGTTTATGTAATCTCTGGTTTCTTTCGGAGCGAATTGCTCCCATTTATCGCCATGCGCGGATATATCTTTATTCAGATTTCCGCTCCCCCAATTATATGCAGCCAATGATTTACGCAAATCTCCATGATATGCGCTCATGTTTTTGGAAAGCATGGCTCCAGCAGCCCCGCCAGATCGCTTAAAGTCGAATGGATCAATACCGTAAGATTTCGCGGTCTTTGGCATGAATTGAAACCATCCCTCAGCGCCAGCAGAAGAAACCATTTTCTTCCCGTCTGCCGATTCCGTGTTCATGACGGCAGCCAGCAAATTAGGCGGCAATCCATTATTGATGCTAACTTGTTTCAGGAACTCATGCTTTTTATCAAGGCTCCATTTATTTGACTCAGGGCCAAATCCGAGCATTCCTTTTATCTTGGCATCTGAATATGCCTTTTGCGCCTTATATTGCAATGCGTATTGCTTACGATCTTCTGGAGTTGACGGCTTGAATACGGCTACCGCATGACCAGTGGCGCGTAATATGCTAACGATCAAATCACCGAACGATTTCAGGTTAGCCAAGAACTCCTTGCTGCCAAGATATTCAGCAACCGATTTAACGCCGTCACCAAACTTCTTGATTTCTTCTGGCGTGATGCCTTGAATCAGTGCAGAAAAATCCTTGGTCAAGGAATTGACTACATCGCTGATCGTTGGCGCAAGTTGTGCGAGTTTGTTTGTCAGAACGGTTTCAATGGTCTGGCCTGCAAGCGTAACTTGCCGAGTTAGCTTGTACCATGCATCCGTGCTTTTATCACTGACATTGAGCGTCCCGGTATCACTGCGGTACTGAGCCGCTCCCGCGCGCAAAGCAGATGACGGAGTATTTCCAAGCCTGCGGATATCCTCCATGCTCAGGCCGATTTGAGTGAACCCCTTAGAACTCATTACCTGCTGCGTGCGTAGTTCGGGAGGCGTGTTTTTCCACACGTCATGCGCGTGCATTGCTGCCTTAATTGACAGTTCATCAACGCCCATCGTTTGCGCTTGCTGCAAACTTACACCAGCAGCCATGGCGAGATATGGAAGCTTGCCGAAATCGGCCTGTGCCCCCGCTACATTAGATAGCATTGATTGAGGCACATAGCGCCCTAGATCAGTGCCGAATGCTCTAGTTTGCCCTTGTGACAGCGATAAGCCACGCGCCGTTCGCTGGTTGGATACGGCAGATCGTCCGAGCGAATCCATGCCCCATAAACCAGCCGCACCAAAGCCAATACCGGCAGCGGTCAGCTTCATCATGAATTTGCCGATGCCAAAGATGTTTTTAGCAAGTTCTCCGCTGCTTTTCACCATCTTGTGCATGGTGCGTTCGGAATCGCTTAAAATCTGATGGAAGCCTTTTTGAGCCTTGGTTGTCTTTACAATGCCTTTTTCAAGACTGCCTGCGCCTGCTCCGATAGCGCCAAAAGCCGCTTTTGATTCGTCAGATAACCCAGCAATCTTTTCTTCAAACTGGCTGTAAATGTCATAGAATGCTTTGAATTGGGAATCATTGACTTCAATATCTATGATGGATTTTCTAGCCATTATTCGATTCCCTTAAATCCAATTGCTTCTGTTATGTATCGTTCCCTGAACTCTCGAGCAGATCGGAAACGAATATTGTCATCATCTGGGTTTTCATTGAAGAATTGTCGAAAACCCTCCCGTGATGCAAACCTTAAACAGGCACCGATGATGCCGCCTTCCCCGGCTTCTCCGAAGCTTCGGCATTCGTCAACTTCGGCAAGGAAGCGCCCAATTCCGAAACTGACGATGATGTGACGAACCCCTGCAAAAGGGATGCGGTAGCATTCGCCAACGATGCCCTCTGCGCTCGTTTCGTCAACCAGTAGTGACAGGTAAAAAAAACGAGGGATGACTCCACTTCTTCCCAATCTTCTTCGTCCAATGCGCCAGACTTGATAGCGGCATCAACTGGCTTCATGTCATAGCCATTAGCACCAGCAACCAGAACCATAGACAGCCTGCGAAGCTCTGCGAAGAATGCGCCGATTACACGATCAGCGCCGCTTGCGTCCATTTGATCGGCAAATGATTTGCGCACTTCATCCTTGAATGCCAATGCCGCGATAGATGGGCCGCTAAGCATCTGGTAGGCAGTTCCTTTGCTCGCCAGTTCGCCTTTTACCGCTGCCAACGCCTTGTAGTTAATCTCGAACACTTCCTTGCTGATGGGCGTGTGATAAACATAAAGCTCATCTTCACGCACCGGCAGTACCATATTAAGGTTGTCGTCGATCTTCATCAGATAGTCCACAGGTTATTATTGACGTAGTAGATGCCGCGCAATGTCAAAGTCACTTCTGGGTTTGTGCCATCATACGGCCCCGGATCGATGTGACGAATGATGCAATTCACAAGGTCGATTTCACCGTATGCAGTCGTATCAGGGAAGATTGATACTCCGCCAATGTTGGAATTAGCAAGCGCCTGATTCTGCCATGATGTTGCCAGAGATTGAGTACGCAGCAAACCAACAGTGACAGTAGCCATGACATACGGCTCAGGCGATGTAACGCCGCCAGTAGCTGTCGGAATCAGCATGTCAAAGTCTTCATCGAATGTCACGGTAACGAACCGCTTAGACATGTACGGGGGCGTGATATTCAGGCTTGAATTACCTGGAACGGTCACGCTTGCCCGTAACCTGTTCAGCGTGCCTTGCGCCACTAATGGATTAGCCATGATCTACTCCTTATACGACAAACTGAACAGCACTGAGCTTGAACGTGATTGATTGGAAACCATTTTGGCCAACAACAGTCGCGCTGAAACCGTCATAGATACCGGCGGCATAATCGTTTGGATTTTGCGTGGTGTAGTCTACGAACGATTGAGCAGTTACCGTGGCAGACAATGCACACCCGAACGTGACCGCGCTATTAGCGATATTCTGCGCGATCTTCTGCAATGTATTGATGCCGTTCTGGTTGTAAAGCAATGGTGGATTGCTGTTGCTGCCATTGATGATTGCAGCAGCCAATGCCTGCTTGACCTGAATTTGGAACCAGTCAATGCCGTACCACCAGCTTGCTTGTGTGCCGTCTTGCAACATGCCACGGAATAGGCAAGAAGTGCTGATGCCGCCCTCTGCGCCGGTATATACAACGTTGGTGTAGTTGGTCAGAATGTTGGTTAATGTGCCTTCATTGCCAGTAGGTGACCAAGGAGTGATACCGTAGCCATAGCGGAAACCCATCGGAGCCAGTGGGCTGGCTGCGCGTGGATTGTTCACAAGCCACTGATAGAACGGGAACGCTACAGAAAACTCTGTGCTTGGTGCTGTTGGCGATGTAACCAAGCTAAAGATGGCCTTGTTCGTCGCGTAGGCAGTCATGCCGCTGGTTGTGGTATCTACGAAGAAGTACGTCTTGCCAGTGGCGCTTGAATAGTTCTTAGCCATGACATTCAAAGCGTTTGCCATGACCACAGTCAATGTTGGCGCTGTGCCGGTACTGGCAACGCTCAATGTAGCGGTAGGCGCGGTCTGATTTGGATACCAGCCCGGATTGGTGATGGTGATCGCCGTCACCAGCCCATTCGAATCAATCGTTGCCGTGGCTGTAGCGGTAACGCCTCCACCAGATGCCGCAGTGAATGTGACAGTCGGGGCAACTGTGTAGGTATAGGTTCCCGTGCCAATGGTAACGCTGCCAACAATCTCGGACATGCTATCCCAATCAACCGGAACCAGATACGAGTAGAACACGCCCGGATTGGCGGTGATCCACGTTTC
>Ga0307375_10004620_pt1 | contig 13090 bp, 31 predicted proteins | sample TR1MG_FD_202531 | JGI IMG/M metagenome (GOLD analysis project Ga0307375, IMG submission 202531) | Soil microbial communities from Risofladan, Vaasa, Finland - TR-1 | ecosystem: Environmental > Terrestrial > Soil > Coastal area > Acid sulfate soil | place: Finland: Risofladan, Vaasa | collected... | reverse complement strand
AAATAAAATTGACTAAAGAAATAATATGATGGAAGAATTAGAAAAAGGATTACCAATAGAGGAAAAAGAATTAGAACTTAGGATGTACTTCTTTGTACCCTACAACATAAGTCCTATTCAACAAGGAATCCAAGCAGGACATGCTTTGGGTCGCCATTGTTTGAGATATGGAAGACATGACCCACAGCATATAATATGGGATTTTCTGGAAAAATGGGAGACTTGGATTATATTAAATGGTGGCACAACAAATGATGAACGGGATTTTGAAATGATTCCTGCTGGTAGTTTGAACCTGATTGGTGACCAGTTACAGGATAACGATATTGAGTTTGCGTATATGGTTGAACCCGATTTAAATCATGCACTTACAGCATTGAGTATCATTGTTGACGAGCGAGTATTTAATAGAAAGGATTATCCTGATTTTGTTAATTGGCTTCTTGATATCAAAATGACTCCTGAAGGTAAAGAAGAGGCGGGTAAAAATAATCCTGAATTGTGGGTTAAACTCAGACTCTACCCAGAAACACAACAGGAAATGTTTCCCGAATATTATAAGGAATGGGTACGTTTTATGGGTGGTGTGAAAAACGTGTTCTTACGAGAATTAACAAAAGATAAAAAATTGGCATGATGATAAGCAAATTACTTATACTGTTTAATAAAAAACATCTGGCAAAACTCACCGCAGATGTCGAAACAATTATGGGTCGTTGCGATGCTATTGCATCACAAGAATGGAAAGAACAAAAGGAAAACCAGTCAAGTCATGATGGTCAGTGTCCCAGATGTCGAGCAAGAAAAGAAGATATTGTCGATAAAATCAGACAAGTACAAGGGAGTGGTAAAGTTGGTGGTGATTTTTATCTTGGTTTTGGTTCAGTAAGTGGCTCAATGTCAATTAATACTGATGAAGTAAACCACTGTAATAAATGTGGTAATGAATGGAAAAAATTCAAAACCAAGTATATTCATAAAACCGACATAATAAGAGTTGCTTTGAATTATCTTGCTGAAATTATTGATAATCCAGCACATAATAATAGAATGACTTGGAAGACGGAAACATGTCAGGTTTTTGATGGTTGTAGCGCAGAATCAATTCGATTTCTTCGAGACAAACATGAAAGTCATTTGCGTACAAAAACCCCATCGGTTTTGAAAATTAAAAAACTGAGAAAATTCTATGTCTCTGTGTTTGATGACGAAAATAAGAAAGAATTAGAAAAATTAGGAACATGAAAAAAATAAATTACGTTAACAAAGCCACATACATCATAACATCTATTGTAATTTTAATTGCTGGATTTGCTATTTGTGTGGGATTAGGTTTGATTGAGGTTGGTGTGGGAGGCATTAACTTTAATTTTTAATTATCATGAAGAAAGTTTTACTTAATATCGGAGTAGGATTATTTGTAGTGGTACTTGGTTATATTGCTATACACATGTTTGTGTTATTATGGTAGGAATGAAATTAATTATAATAGCAGCAGTCAGTGTTGATGGTGTTATTGGCATTGATGACAAGATTCCTTGGAGAATCCCTGAAGACTTTAAACACTTCAGAGCAGTCACTATGGGGAATATGTTGCTTGTCGGTGCTACGACATTCAAAACACTCCCACCAAAAGCACATGAAGGCAGGGAGTTCATGATATTAAATAGTGGGGAATATATTAAAGGTTTGGATGTTAATTGTTTCCAATTCAAGAGACTTGATATGATTTTGGATTTATTAGGAAATGGTAGAAATGATTTTGATAATGTCTATGTTATCGGTGGCGCAAGCATTTACGACCTTTTAATCGATTATTGTGATGAAGCAATAATCACTTGGGTAGATAAAACTTACCCCGAAGGTGATAAAAGGTTTCCGATTGTCAAATTATTTACTAACTTTACAATTGTAAGTGATGGTGACTGGCAAATGAGCAAAACTGGACTACAATTTAGAATAGTAAGTTATAAAAAAAGAACATGAAAGAATTAGAAATTACAATTGCAGGACAAGCAGGAACAGGTAAATCAACCATGATGTTAATGTTTGAAAAATTCCTTAAGGAAAAAGGTTTTACTGTTGAATTGGAACTCGATAATGAATTACTTGACCACGGAAGTGATGAAAGATTTCGTAGAATCATGAGGGAAAATGTTACCGAACGTGAACTTGCATTGATTTTAGATACAAAAATAACTTTAAAACAAGTACAGATGCAGCGTGGCGATTAAAGGAAGAAAACCTAAAACCAAACCGATAACGACAATTGAAATGGAAGTTGCAATTGCTAAAATGTTTGGTATTAGACAACACATAATCGTACCGAATTTATCGTGGGGTTTAACTGGAATGCATGAATGTGATTTGTTTTTAATTAAAAAGAGTGGAGTTGGTGTTGAAGTTGAAATTAAACGTAGTAAATCAGATTTTCTTGCAGACTTTAAAAAGGGACACGACCATATTGATAGATACAATAGAATAACTGAGTTCTATTATGCATTCCCTGAAAATTTGGTCGATAAATGTATGGAGCAAATTCCTGAACATGCTGGAATAATTACTTGTGAAAGATATACTGATTATAAGAAAGAAGACCGAGTTTCTGCACATATTGAACGACAACCCAAAAGAATAAAGGGTGCAAGAAAATTAACCGAAGAAGAACAATTGAAAGTAGCCAGACTTGGCACTATGAGAATTTGGACACTGAAAGAAAAAATAATAAAAAATGGAAAAACCAAAATTTAATAACACACCCAATGAGCATTTCAGAATGCAATACAATGGACAACATGGTAATGTTGGGTTAGATTATTGGGTATCAAGAGCACCTGCGGTTGTGGGTATCGTGTTTGCATTTGGAGTTGAAGGCGGTACTCGTGTATTAGTCATCAAGCGTTCAAAGAACATGCGTGATGAACCACTGAAATATGGTGCACCGAGTGGTTATCTGGATTGGGATGAAAGTGGTTTTGAAGCCATGACCAGAGAAGTTTATGAGGAAACCAGTTTGTATCTTCCAATCTATGAACCATTTCTGATATTCGATAACAATCAACAACCATTTTTCGTACAGTCTGACCCAACAAAAGATAAAAATCAGAATGTGTCGTTAACCTATGTATTGGCTTATGATTTTAATAGTGACCCAGAATGTTTTCCAGAAGAAATTGAAAAATACACTGACCATGAGACTGAGAAAGTCCAGTGGTTAAAATTATCAGATTTTTACAATGCTATGTATGAGTGGGCATTCAATCATGATGAACGGATTAAATGGGCATTAGAATATTTTAACAAAAATTTTAACAGAGCAAAATTATGAATAATGATGGGTGTTTGGGTTGTTTACCACTTATTATAATACTTGCGGTACTTGGAGTTATTGGATTTTTCATTAATATTGGTGTTGGTATTATACTTTCAATTATATTCATTATTGTGGGTGTTTTACGATATCTATTAAAAATATTAAGGTTATGAGTAAAATTACTGGAAAAAATCTTCTCAAATTAGGGTTTGAGAAACAAATTGAGAAACCTACATTAGACCCAGAAGACTTAGGGTATCATTATTATTCGTATGAAATAAATAAAAAATGTTTATTAATTTCATGTGGTAGTGATGAAAAGGTTGATGGTGGGTACATCATTGAAATCTATGAAATCGAACAGTTAAAATTTCGTGACTTAAAAGAATTAAAAAAACTTGTTAAACTTCTTAAGTCCGCAAATAATGAATGATAATCAATTACTATTACCGTCAGGTAAAATCATAACCTTTAACGAAGAACAGTTTGATGGGTTGAAAAAGATAAAACATTGGTTGCAAAACGGTGAAACTTTTTTCACATTGGCAGGTTATGCGGGTACTGGAAAATCAACGATAGTAAAAAAGGTTCTCGATAACTATCGTTTTGGGGTCGTGGTGAGCGCACCAACACACAAAGCAAAGAAGGTCGTGATGAACACCACTGGTGAAGACGGTCAGACACTCCAAGCACTACTTGGACTCCGACCTGATGTTGATTTAGATAATTTCAACCCTAATAATCCAAAGTTTAATCCAATAGCAATACCAAAAATCACAGATTATAATTTCGTAATAATTGATGAAGCATCCATGATTAATCAGGAACTCTATGAACTGATTATCGAAAAGACATTAAATAGTAGAACGAAAGTACTATACATGGGCGACCCAGCACAGATTCCACCAGTTGGTGAGAAAGCCAGTGTGGTGTTTGAACAAGACAAAACCAAGTTATTTCATCAACTCACTAAGATTGAGAGACAGAACGATACAAATCCACTTGCATATATATATGATGCGTTAAGAAACAATCTTAATAGACTGGATGGTGGTTTTGAACGTAAGACTGTTATGAATGAATTGGGTGAGGGCATCAGATTTACTGTTGATAAACGAGATTTTAGAGAAGCGGTTCTCGATAAGTTCAAATCAGAAGAATTCCAGAAAGACACGGACTTCGCCAAGGTAATTGCGTGGACTAACGATACCGTAATGTTAAGTAATTCAGTTATCAGGGCAGAACTTCTGGGTAAAGATACTGACATCGTGGAAGTCGGTGACCTACTCATGGGATATCGGAGTGTGAGTTCCGAGAATCAGAGATTCAATATCATTGAAAACAGTGCAGATTATCGTGTGGTAAGAAAAGCAGGTCTCGAAGAAAATGCTTATGGTATTATGGGATATCGGGTACAGTTGAGAGAAGACCTTGCAAAAGGTAGATTCAAACACCAAGACGTTTTCATCATCAACACCGAAGACCATGATAATTTTCATCTTTTTGCTGATATGCATGACTTCTTCCGTGATATGGGAGTGTCGAATAAAAAGAATTGGAAGAAATACTATGAATTTAGACGTTGCAACTTATTGATGAAGACAGTTGATAAATATAAAAACGGTTTACTAAGAAGCAGTCAAGACATTATTGTTAAAGACCTTGACTACGGTTATGCAATCACTGGTCACAAGTCTCAGGGTAGCACATACTCTCACGTTTTCGTAATGGAAAACGATATTAATAATAATTGGGTGTTGAAAGAACGTAATCAGATTAAGTATGTTGCATTTACCAGACCCTCAATGACAGCCACAGTATTAACAACTAAATTAGATTAATATGGCAAATGATATAATACGTGATGAACCCAGAGCAGGACAAATCCATAAGTTCGAAGGGATGAAATTAAGGAGAAACATATCACCAACCGATATTGATATGTTTGCGAGTGTTAGAATGTTTATTGAATATAACACACGATTATTTATTCTCGGTGAAGGTAAATATATGGATGCCGAAATGACCCTTGCTCAAGAACAGGCATTTGAAAGTTTATGTGATGCAATTGCTAAAGTACCATATCATGAAATGTGGGTATTATTATATAGACATGAAGTACAGGATACAAATGAACCTGTTCATGTTAAAGACCAATATGTAACAAAAGTATATAGCAGTGTTGATTTAAGTTGGAAAAAACCAACACATATTAATGTTATTCCGAAATTTGAAACAATTGATGGAAAAATAACGATGTTAGATGCAATTCATCAAATTGAAAATTGGTGTGAGAAAAATCGTAAATTTAAAATATAATGGAATTAAAAAAATTATTTTTCGTAGAGTTTGGTGAACCATCACCACAAATGTCATTTACTATGTTTGGTGGTGGTGGAAGTTCCGTCAGACCAATATATGTGGTTGCTAAAGACTATAATGATGCAAGTGTAAAAGCAGGTATGTGGTTAGAAGATTACATGCAAAATAATCCTGAAAGTCAAAACATTCTCGATGGAGATGGGAGTCTCAAAACACCACAAAGAAAACAAAATATTCAAATTATTTCTGTTAAACTATTAAGTGATACAATCATTAATTAAAATTATGAAAAAAATAATTGAATTTATTATCGACCAAGAATTGGAATCATTAGATGATTATCCAACTCTTATTCAACCAATTGCTGACGAATTTAATCTCGACTTCGGTATTGCTGAAGGTATTGTTAATACCGTTATTAATTGGGAATGTTCTAATACTGTTGACAGTCTCGAAGAAATTCTTGTAAGAAGTTTTCCATCAGTTGTAACAAATTGAAATTATTCTCGTATAAGGGAGGCACATAAAATTATGATAATGGAAATATTGAGGTTCTATAAAGAAGAATCACAGAAGTGGTATGCCGATGTTCCTGAGTGGACAGGTAGGAAGTCTGCACTGGAAATGGTTGCAGGTGCTGATAAGTTATTGGATTGTATTGCAAAGGAAAGGACTGAAGTATATCTACATTTCGATGAAAATGAAATTGAAGGTGCTGATAAACTGGTTTTAATTAAAAAGTGTTGGATTAACGGTGCTGATTACAGGGTTCAAAAATGTGGTGAGCAGAAATTAAACCGAAAAGTCTGGCTTTGTGATGTAACGAAGTTCGTTATTGGTTACTTTCCAGAACAAATTTATTTCAAAGAAGTGGATTATTGTTAGGAAAGTGTAACAAATTAGAAAAATATTCGTATAATTGTATAATGAAAAAGGATTTAGTCATATTACGTGGACTCTCAGGGTCAGGAAAGTCAACAGTAGGACAGTTGTTTGGAACAAAAGCAATCTGCTCTGCTGATGATTATTTCGTGCGTGGGGGTAAATACATGTGGTATGGAGCAGGATTGCCTCATGCACATGATTGGTGTATTCGTAAATGCAGGAGATTTATGAAGAAACAAGCACCAATCATCGTAATTGATAATACTTCTCCACGTGAAAGGGATTTAGTTCCTTATCAGGACTTGGCTCGTCAATTCGGATATCGTGTACACTCAATTATTGTTGAACACCGTCATGTCGGTGTTAACAAACATGATGTACCAGAAGAAGATTTGGAAAAGCAGAGAAGTCGCTTTAATGTAAAATTATGAAGGGGAAAATTAAACAAATAGTAAATGCTGAAAACGGCATCGAGATAGCAATTATCAACGATGCCGAATTCATTGCAGGTGCTTCATATGGAAAACCACGTAGTGGTCATCCAGAAGGTCAAGTCATCTACCATATTAAAGAAGTTCTGGAGAACATCGATAAATTCTATGGTGATGACGATGACCGTGAAGACCTTCGATTCATTGCCTTGGTGCATGACACATTTAAGCACAAGGTAGACCAAAGAAAACCAAAATCTGGTGCTAATCATCATGGCACAATTGCCAGAGTATTTGCACAAAAATTTGTAACCGACCCACAGTTACTCCAAATTATTGAAAAACATGATGAAGCATATAATTCTTGGAGTGTTGGTGGAAGACGTGGTGACTGGTATAAAGCCGAAAGACGTGCACAACAATTAATTACAGGATTACTCCTTGAAGGTTGTCTGGACTTATATGTGAAGTTCTATCATTGTGATAACGCAACTGGTAATAAAGAACAAGAAAACTACAATTGGTTTGTTGGACTAATAAAATAGTTATGATTAAGCTGATTTCAAAATTTCCGTTTATCAAGTTCGAAAAGTCTGGTTATATTACTGTCAGTGTTAATGGTAAAGAATTAACTGACCATCAGAAAGAAATGATTAAATTTGTTAGAGGGATTCTGAGTGTGAATCAGATTCCAATAAATAAAATCAGATTCGTTTTTGCTCCGACATTTCTATATGATATTGATAAGAATGAGATAAATCCAGTATTTCAACTAATGATACCAAAATATCCATTTAGAAGGAAAAAGGGGATTATCGAAATCGGTAAACCACTAAACACAATATCAATTAAGTTTAGTGATTTTGTAAATATTGATGATGATGAAATAATCAAACCTGTTGTGAAAGCAAGTAAGAAAGGTGTGGTAATGTATATTGACGAAGCCACTTTCAATGGAATTGTTGGTGCTTGTAACCTTGATACCTGTATTAAACATTATAATCAAACTTTAGAAAATTTCGAATATAATACATAAATTATGGCACGTAAATGGATTATTGATGATGAATACTTGATTCTCGGAGACGTTGAACTTCACGAAGATTTGGTATCTAAAGGCAGAGATAGGAATAAAGTTCGTGGTGGTGGTAGATGGCATTTTGACCGTCAAGCCAATATTATGTACTTCTGGGGTAAAAGTATTGATTTTGGTCAAGCAACCAAAGAAGATTTTGATAAAGTATATAAGCAACCAAGTGTTGAACAAGCCACAATTGTTTTCAGTCATAAATTAAATTTGATTGATATTATAAAAGAAATTGAAGAAAACTGTAACAAATCTAAATAAGTTTCGTATAACAAAAAAAATACAGACATGGAAAAGCAAAAACTTATAGACCTTTTTGAAAAACATACGCCACGTACTCAAATGGATGAAGCCGAAACGATGGCTATGATGAATATCCTGATGTCAGAAGACCCAAATATTTCTTGTGACCTCGTAGAAATCGATAAGGAAAGCGATGTGTATAAACACATGAAACCACTTATCGAAGCATTCCAAGCACAGGTGTTTCTGAGCAGACTCAAAGCGTTGACCAGTTTAAAAATGAGTCTTGGTGCATTGATTATACTCATGCATCACATGGAATCAGCAGGGAAAGCGGTAATGCTCACCTTTTATTTTTACTACAAACTCCCAGCAAATAAACTCATTACTATCGAAACCATTACAGAATTATTTCCTTGGGGATTTTTCAGTGATGAACAACTCAATGAAATTTGGGATGCACAGAAGGTGGGTGCTGATGACCGTAAAGGTTTTACATGTATTGGTGCACAAGACAACATGATTGATTACCTTGAAACTTGGAAATAATGAAACAACACCTATTACTTACACCCGAAATAAAGTCAGCAATGCCTGACACAATTACTGAACTTCATAACTTTGGAAGAATTGATGTAATATTCCCAGCAATTGATGATAAGGAAAAAGGCATGATTCTCAGTGGAGACAACGCTATTGTTGAGGGTGAACAAGAGGAAATTGTTAAATGGTTAATGCCATTTGATGCAGTTCCTGTTGGTGATGGTTTTCCACAAGGGGAACATTTTACAATCATGCACATAAAAGACGAGGTATAATGGCATTTATTACAATAAATTATGATGATGGGGATGGTTCAACGTATGAATCAGTAGAAATTCATTATGGTGAAAATGAGAAAAAAATATTTGCATCTGGAAATTTTGTGAAAGACTGGTGGGATATGCGAAAGTTCATGATTCAGAACTTACTTGATAGTGAAATACATTTCAGTCATTCCAGTAGTGTTGACCATTTCATTATGGATGGTGCACCTTATGACAGTGCTTACTTGAAAACCGATGATGATGGAAAACCGTACTTCGCATATGGAAATGAACACTGTGATGATGGAATTGAGTTTTTTGTGCCCGAAGGTACGCAACCAACTTGGGAAGAACTTAAAGAATTATATAAATGATAGCACTTAAAACCATATTATTTTTCTTCGCACTTGGTGTAAGTGTATCGGCAATTGAAGAATTTGTTGAAAAAACCATTGCTAATTTAAAAAAAGATAAGGATGAATATGATGTATTATATACGACAGGGTTTATAACCACAATTGATTTCTGGTCAACATTCATTGCAATCCTTTTATGGACAGCATTTTATTTGGTAAATCAATTATGATATTATGTGTGAAAAGGTTGAATATGGTTCATTCAGGGATGCACAAGCTGTTATAAACGGTGCAAAAAAGCATCGTTATGATAAAAAAGGAAATAGATTGAATCGATTGATGGGAAGAAAAGATAAGAAATTACAACGAAGTTATTGGTGTGAAGAATGTGGAAACTGGCATATAACCAGTCAACCTGATAAAAATTAATATTATGGAAAAGGAAAAAACATATTGGTGTGTTAGATTCATGACAGATTACCCATACTCTGATAATATGGTTGTAGAAGGTGATACTGAGGAAGAAGCATGGAAAGATTTTGAAAAGAAACATGGTTATCCAAGAAACGAATATTGTAGTATTAAGAAATTATGAGTAAAAATAATCAATATTTCATGTATGGTATTTTGATATCGTATCAAAAATATCTCGATATAAAAACAATACTTAGTATTGATGATGTTTTGAAGGGTGATGACGGTATTCAGGGAATTTTTACTGGTCGTAATGGTGATTTTATGATTATCGGTAAAGTATTGGGGACAGTTGAAGACAATAACGAACCCCATGTTGTGCCTGAAATTGACGCTGTGGAACAACAGGGAATTAAGTTAAGTGTTTTTGCACAATTTGGACTTGAAAGTGAATTTCATTATTATTTTATACGAAATTAAGATGGCAGCAAAAATCGGAAAGTTGAAATTATTTGGTTATACCTTGACATTTGTTTTACGTCATAGGTTTGAAAAGAAAAAGGAAGTCAAGTTACCTGAAATGGATGACAATGGACACTTTAGTGAAGAATTAACTGATGAACAAGTAGATAGTCTATGGGATTCGATGTACGAGTGGCGTGAATGGGAACTTGGGTTCTGGTATAAAAGGTATCAGGTAGTTGGTAGCAGAAATTTCAATAAACTCGAATGGGATGAAAATTTGGTTTATGAACATATGCTTGGCATCAATTTACTTTGGTGTAAAGCATGGGTTACAGTACAAAAGGGCGCAATGGTATTAGGAGATAAATAATGAGAAATAATAGTAATAAATTAGGACACCAAGCACCGAAAGGCTGGAGATATAATCGTAACTTCAATCATATTATGATTAGGGGTGACTTGCATTATTGCTATTCACATGATTTTGTATATGATTGTGTTGAAGAAAAACGTAAACTCTATAATGCCGAACCCTGTTATTATACTGATGGTAGATATGGTGACACCAAACACAATTATTACAAAGACTGTTATTTATATTTCAGTCGTAGAAACTGGAAAAATGCAGACCTTACATTGAAGTCTTGTATTCGCAGAACCCTGCAATGCCATAATATTCCAGTGGGGACGATAGTTGATTTCACCAGAGATTGGTATTATCAAGGTAAGAAGATTGATTTCAGTTATCGTTTTAAAGTCAAAAAAGAGAATAGCTTTGACCCCAAATATGAAATTAACATGGCGAGGTTCAGCAGGGATTTCAACAACGACAGTTGGGCGCAAGAACTCACAGAAGAACTTCGTGCTAATGGTTTCATTGTTGGTGTGAGTAAAGGTAATACGAATTTCATTTCGAACATGATAAGTACTGCTGCTGCATATACGGGACAACTTCATGAAGCCAGTCAGGAAGAAGGTCAAACTGCAATTGCCTATGGACATGGAATGATGATTGGTTTCAGCACTGGTAGAGATACTTTTATGGGATATTCGATTGGCACAAATAGTGTGTTGTTCGATTACTTCGAGGAATTTAATAAGTGGAGTCAGTGCTATGAAATCAGCAAAGACCTAACACCTAAAGAAATTGTTCAAGAACTTTTAAAACCAAGGAAAGATGATAACATTGAGTAAAACAGAAAAAGATTGGATTAAACTCTGTAAAGGTCATTTCAAAGAGAAATATCCACCAACTGGAAAATGGGCAAGCACGCTAATACCATTATTTGAAAAGGTATATGGTTGGAATCCTAATGATGATAACAATTATGGTGATTATCTGAATTGTATGTTTAACAAATTACTGGAAATCCATTTGAAAATCGTTCACGACCAGTCTGGAACAAATCTCCAGTTACGTGGTATCTTCGAAGCAGCGTTCTATAAAGGAATTGTTAGAAATGATGATTTACCGATTGAAAGAGCAATATCGGCACTCTGTGGGTTAATACAGTGTAATCAGGTTATTGAAGAAAACGGAAACATAAGATACGAATTATGAGTTTTGAAACAATTAGCCAAATAATGTTATTTATCTCAGGCGCATCAGCAATATGGTTTTTAAGTAGAACCGAAGAATGGAAACGATGGGGTTTTATTATTGGAATTTTGGGACAACCATTTTGGTTGTATTCGGCAATTCATAATAAACAATTGGGGATTGTTGTTTTAACAATATTCTACACATATTCATTTGCACAAGGAATTTATTTTTATTGGATTAAACCTAAGAAAAATGGAAACAAATAACATGAAATTTTATCGCTACGAAGCAGTTGTATATGCTGTACACGACCATGATGGTGAATTAGTTTCACCGAGAATCAGAATCCCTGAAATGGTGCTTCACACATATAACCTACATAAAGAAACACCAAAAGGATATTGGATTGGCTACGGGCATCCTGATAATGGGTTGCAGAGTCATTCAAGATGGGTATCGAAAACAGCAAAAAAACGTTATGCTTATCCTACTAAGGGAGAAGCATTGAATAATTATATTAAACGTACAGAGAAACGTATTAAGATATTGAAAGGTCAGTTAGAAGAATGTGAGCATGGCTTAATGAAAGCCAAAGCAATTGTGAAACCATCTATGAATGGTCAGCGTTTCGAAGCAGGTGATGAAGTAAAACTGCCTTTTAATGAAAAGGGGGAAATTGTTAACTACATCGATTTACCTTGGTCAAGCCGATATAATGTCAAAATCACAGAATCCAATGGTTTTAATGAAGTTGGAGAAGTTGCAGATTTTTTTGTAAGAGATTTGGAGTTGATTAAAAAATAACTATATTTGCATTATTAATTTAAAAACAGAAAATTATGATTCCTTTTATTATTACGATGTTAGTGTTCCTATTGGGAATTTATTACGTCACGGTCTTCTTACATTTTTTCGGTATACTGACCTTATTCAAGAAAGCTGAAATTAATGTGGGTCTCGCTCTCATTCCTTTTTATTATTGGTTTAAAAGGGAAATTACGAAGTAGAATATTTACAAACAATTCTTATTACAAACAAACAATTATTAATTTAAATTCAAAAAAATGAAAAACAAAAAAATCGTTGCAATTGCATTTGCCGTACTCGCTATTATCTTTTTGGTGATGGCAAGAAGTTTATTCCAGACAAATGACGCTGGATATTTTCAAGTCAAACAGGCTGCTATTAGTGGTACGATGACAGTAAGATTTGAGGCTGGTACTTA
>Ga0307375_10004617_pt1 | contig 13095 bp, 10 predicted proteins | sample TR1MG_FD_202531 | JGI IMG/M metagenome (GOLD analysis project Ga0307375, IMG submission 202531) | Soil microbial communities from Risofladan, Vaasa, Finland - TR-1 | ecosystem: Environmental > Terrestrial > Soil > Coastal area > Acid sulfate soil | place: Finland: Risofladan, Vaasa | collected... | reverse complement strand
TGAGGCTCATCGATCACGCCCTGCATGAGGTAGCCCAAGGTACCCGGCCAATAAACTGCGAATTGGGCACCGAGTTCGTGGCCTATGCGGACTACATTTTTCACGCGTTCCGCAGCATAAGACCGTACTTCGGGAGATTCAGCCGCCGGGCCCGCACTCCAAACCGCATGGAAGAATGTTTCACAGGTCACCATCGAGCAATGCAGTCCATTCTCCGAGAGGGACTTCTTCAGGTCGGCGAGGATCTCTGCCTGGCGGTCAGTCATCAGATCTTCCGTCCGAATAATGTCTGTATCGTGAGTTGTCCAATACCCGATACCAATTTCGGCAAAGTGATGCATTACCTCAGCAGGAGATACCGGTTCGCGAGTTGGAGCATGAAAGAGAGCCTGTCCTTGGTAGGATGCGGCCCATTGGGGTCCGGTGATGTAGTACTTCCTTCGAGTTTCCGGTGGGTAGCTCCCGCCACATGCCTCTAACAATCGCTGGACAAGGGATTGCTGGCAATTGTTCTGTTCTACAATTTTGTTGGTCATAAGTTCTTATCTCCCACACGATGGTCAAGAAATGGCTCAGCGAAAAATGCTTTCATGAGCCGGATGGTCTGCAGACAAGACAAAGCGGTGATTAAACATTGCGATTCGGTCCAGATCTCCGGCTTCGCCAAGACTCTTCAGTAACAAATGGAATAAGCGTTACCGTCCCCTGGGCCATGCGCTTCATCTTCCTCCGGTTGCGTCCAACATCATCACGATGAGCAGAAGCGGCAAGTAAATCACACTGGCACGCAAAAGGTCTCGCGCATACCCTCTCGATTCCACCGTTGTACGCGCCCTGGTGATACGCGAAAAACGAATGGTATAGACGAGGTAGCCCAGGCCGAGGAGGACCGCTGCGGTGAAATAAATCTTTCCGGTGAGATGCAAATAAAAGGGAATAAAGCTCACCGGAATTATCAGGATGGCGAAAAACAGCGCTTCCAGAACCGTCGACCTGCCATCTGGCTGCACCACCGGCAACATGCGGATGCCGGCCCGAGCATAGTCTTCCCGGTAGAGCCAGGCAATGGCCATAAAATGGGGGAATTGCCACACGAAGAGGATGGCAAACAAGGCTAGTGCCGGCCATTCGATGATGCCTCGCGCGGCCGTCCAACCCAGCAGGGGTGGCATCGCTCCGGGGAACGCCCCAATGAAGGTTGCCAGCGTCGTATAGCGCTTGAGCGGTGTGTAGACAGCGACATACGTAAATGCAGTGAAGAGCGTCAGGACAACCGTTACCGGATTCGTGAAATACGCCAAGATCATCGCGCCGGAGGCAATAGACCCCAGCCCTAGAGACAGCCCACAGAGCAGGCTAAAGCGCCCAGCGGCCAGTGGGCGTTGCGCCGTCCGTATCATCTTCGCGTCGCTCTTGCGCTCGATCACTTGGTTCATCGCGCTCGCACCGCCGGTGACAAAAGCTATCCCGAGGAGAGCCTGGAATAGGCCCCAGTGGATGCTGGGAATGCCAGATCTCATCGATCCCAGGTAAAAACCCGCCCAAGCTGTCACGACGACCAATGAGGTCACGCGGATTTTGAAGAGTTCCTTCAGGTCCGCCACGAGGGCAGGCCGGGCCTTGCTCAAGGTGGGAAGAACAGCAGCGGACGGATCCGAAACCGGTATCCCGGCACTCAGCGCCTCTCCGAAATCGCTCCCCGCAGGAGCTGTTGTGGCCTCCAACGCAGGAGTCATAGCGACACCGTTGCTAAAAATAACTTGGGAGACAGTCTTAACCGGAGCTTCCGTTTTGGTCCCGAAAGCCGCGTCATAGTGCCCCCTGGCTTGTTCCGACACCGTGAAGCGATTCTTCCGTAAGGACCCGTTGCCGATTTGCATCATGGACTACCTCCTGGGTAGGCGGCGCTTTAAGAACTCTTCAAGTGCAACGGCATTGTTGTGCTCGGTATCGTGCGAACTGTAAATAAGGGTTACCGCCCCATGGCGTGCAGCCTCAATGATTGGCTGCCACGCATCTGGATCGGTCTCAAGTTCGGTGAAATAGCGGTTGCGGAATTCATTCCACCTCGCTGGATCATGGCTGAACCATTTCCGCAGTTCCCCACTGGGTGCCACATCTTTGAGCCAAGCCTTGATCTCCAATGAGGTCTTCTTCACCCCTCTCGGCCACAATCGTTCGACAAGCAGTCGAGTTCCGTCTGAGTTATTGATTGGGTCGTACGCACGTTTTATCTGGATCATCTGTGACTTTCTGGTTTTGGAGTTTAGCGCGGCTGTGATCAGTCTTCGTTCGTTCTGCGCGCCTGAACGCAACGTCGCGGTCAAATCTCACGCAATCAATTTGCTCATTCCAAACCTATCATTGAAATAGTTCATCCGTACTCGTGTCTAAACAAGCGTCATGTAGAGAAAAGGAAAAGGGCTTGGGTAGACTGTGTTTGCAGGGTTGGACGCGGGGCGACCGCGACGAGGCAGGAGAAGATGTAATGTACCGCCCCATTTTGAGATCTCTGTCGTGTCCAACCTGAATTCGAGGATGATGTGGCATGCCTGATGGCTTCTGACCCTCGATTCGATCACCCCGCCTGGTGTTCAGTATTCCGGGAGAAAGTGGTCGTTCCGGTTCGTCGGACGGTTTCATTGCGAATGAATACCTTTCATTGCGAATGAATACCTTGGAGGTGTTCAATGATGGGTGCCCAAGTAAGAGAACGGCTGACAACAAAGATCCTGGTCGACGGGGGTGATCCGGAGGAAACTCGGAGAATGAAATCCCTGTTGGGGTTTGTCGATGGACAAACGACGAATCCAAGCCTAATTGCTAAAAACCCGGAAGTTCAGCATCGAATAATGTCTGGCCAAAAATTCAGCCTGGAAGAGCAGCAACAGGAGTACAAGAGAATCGTTCAACAGATCTCTCCCCTGGTCGGAGACGGGGGAGTCTCGATTGAAGTGTTTGCGGATCTGAACACCACATCTGAACAAATGCTAGCGCAAGGACAGGATATGTTCTCCTGGATTCCCAACGCGTACATCAAATATCCATGCACGCGCGAAGGCCTGCACGCAGCCCAGATGTCCGTGAGTCAGGGGATTCGAGTGAACATCACGCTCTGTTTCTCCCAGGAACAGGCAGCCGGCGTCTATGCTGCTACGAAAACCACGCAAACACCGGCTTATGTCTCTCCATTCATTGGACGGCTCGATGATCGGGGCGAGAATGGCATGGATTTAATCAAGAACATTCAGAGAATGTACCGTGCAGGCGATGGTCACGTGCATGTTCTGGCCGCAAGCATTCGCAGCGTTGATCAATTGCTGGCTTGTTTCGCCTTGGGCGTGGAACTTGTGACGGTTCCTACAAAGGTCCTTGAAGCGTGGGCTGCAAAGGGGTTTCCAATGCCGAATCATGACTTCGTCTACAAAGGAGTCGACGTTGCAGGCAACGCTCTGAGGCCTATTCCATATAAAAACATCAACTTGACCGAGCCGTTGGATGTCTTCGACCTCAGACATGACCTTACAAAAAAGGGTATCGAGAGATTTGTCGAGGATTTTGAAAGCACTATCCGTCCATCTGTAAGTGCGCGCTAGCATGCGAGCTGAAAGGAGCCTTCGTTGTGGAAGAGCCAATGTACCCTACCGCTTCGAAAGATATTGCGAAAAAGCGCGAGGAGCTTGCTCCGGAAATTCTAAAGACCTTCCGAGCCTTCAGCCATCAGGTGTTTGTCGATGGTGCGCTGCCCTCCAAAACAAAAGAGCTTATTGCGGTTGCGGTGGCCCACGTGACGCAGTGCCCTTATTGCATTCGCAGCCACACCAGGAGCGCACAATTGAAAGGCGCCACCGGCATGGAGATCATGGAGGCCATTTGGGTCGCCGCCGAGATGCGGGCTGGAGGCGCAATCGCACACTCCGCGCTCGCTATCGACGTGATGAACGAGGAAAAGGCCACGTCGAAGTAATCCGGCTGTCTGGCGGCTCTCCAGCTTCATTTTGAGCGACCACGCTCTATCGGGTGCGCCGCCGCACATGCCTTTTTGACTTCATTGAACACTCAGTCGCCAAGGGCCAAGACTATTCGAGAGTTAGATACGATGATTGATCTTTCAAGACTTCAAGTATGGTTTGTCCCTGGCGCGCAGTCACTTTACGGCGAAGTGACGCTGGCCAAAGTTGCTGATCACGCGCGCGAAATGACCAATTCGCTTTCAGCGACTCTACCGGTCAAAATAGTATGCCAACCGGTGATGACGACAGCCGAGTCAATTCTAGAGCTATGTCAGGAAGCAAACCGGGGCAAACATTGCATTGGAATCATCACCTGGATGCACACGTTCTCTCCTGCCCAGATGTGGATTCCCGGCCTTCGCGCTCTGCGAAAGCCTTTTGCCCATCTACATACTCAATTCAACCGTGAGTTGCCATGGTCCACGATCGACATGGATTTCATGAATCTGAACCAGTCGGCGCACGGTGACCGTGAGTTCGGATTCATTGGAAGCAGGTTACGCATCAACCACAAGGTGATTGCGGGGTTTTGGCAGGATCAGGATCTACAGGACTCGCTTGCCACATGGACTCGTGCCGCCTGTGCGTGGCACGACGCACAGAAGCTCAAAATCGCTCGCTTTGGCGACAACATGAGGGACGTAGCAGTGACGGAAGGCGACAAGATAGCCGCGAAGATCCGTCTGGGCTACTCGGTTTGTGGGTATGGAGTAGGAGATCTTGTTGATCACATCGAAAAAGTAACCGACGATGAAGTGGATCTCATCTTAGCCGAGTATGAAGCCGCGTACATTCTGTCGAGGCCACTCCGGTCGAAAGGTGAACAACGTGGAGCTCTCCGCGATGCGGCGCGAATCGAAATCGGACTGCGGCGTTTCCTTGACGAACATGGATTTGAAGCATTCACCGATAACTTTCAGACTCTCCATGGTCTGACTCAACTACCTGGAGTAGCTGTTCAGAGGCTTATGGCAGATGGATACGGCTTCGGTGCGGAGGGAGATTGGAAGACAGCTGCGCTGGTACGGGCTATGAAGGTTATGAGCGCAGGCTTGGAGGGAGGAACATCGTTCATGGAAGACTACACTTACCATTTCAAGAACGGTGGCCAGGTACTGGGCGCGCACATGTTGGAAGTCTGTCCCTCAATTGCCGCTATGCAGCCCTCTCTCGAGATTCATCCGCTTTCTATCGGCGGAAAGAATGATCCGGTTCGCCTGGTGTTTGCCGCGCGAACCGGCCCCGCGCTCGTGGCCTCAATAGTGGAGATGAGGGATCGATTCCGTTTAGTGGTGAACAAGGTGAATGCGATCTCGCCAGAACAACCGCTCCCCAAGTTGCCGGTAGCACGGGCTGTGTGGATTCCTGAGCCAGATCTGAAGGTAGCTTCCACCTGCTGGATATTGGCCGGAGGAGCACATCACACCGGGTTCAGCCTCGCCCTTACCGCCCAGCACTTGGAAGACTTTGCTGAGATGGCTGGCATCGAATTTCTACTGATCGATGAAGACACCACGGTGCGCAACTTTAAAAAGGAACTATGGTGGAATGATGCGTCCTGGCATTTGATGAAACCAACATGATTGATTTGATACATCCGCTGCTCGTCATTCAATGGCCCAAATACCCCCCTTTCCCTTTCGAAGAAGCTCTTCCGATAGGTCCTGGCTGAACAACTCATGAAGCCACGAGACCGATCTTCAGCCGACCACAGCCGTCTGACATTGGTATTCCTTAGCCATGCTGAGAAGTGAATCAGCTGTCTCTTGGCTTTCGCCCAGTTCGCAAAACAGTGTTCGGACCGCTCGTCCTGAAACTCCCGCTCTCCGCAGTATTGTCACTGTGTGGTCTAAGCAATTGTGGGCCCGTTCTTTGACGATTGAGATCCATCGGCCTTGTTCCGTTCTCAGGGAGGGGTCTAGCCGCCTCTCATCTAAGGGGTCTTGGGCACCACCATGTTCCATCAGTGCTGGCGAGAACGGCGACAGAACGTGAACGAGACAAATGCGAAAGTGTCTCTGCCGCGTTACTAACTTAGCTACATACCTGACTGCACGTATCGAAGCATCTGAATCGTCAAAGACGACAAGCAGTCTTGTATCCTGTGTTCTATTGCTCATCACAACCTTGAAGCCCGAGCTTCATGCCGGACCTTTCTGCAGCTTGGAATGATCCTCTAATTCATCCACCTTTTACTCAACGCACAATTTGTCTCACCAGCGATGACGCGTATCACATTGGCTGGCACAAATGGCATGGCACGCTGATCGTGTTCTATCTGGTTATTCAAAGCGTATCGGAGTCACACACGAGAACTCGCTCGATACGATCGCACGCCTGCTTCAACTGTCGTCGCTCTAGCTGCCAAAGCTGGCGGCAAGCAGTGTCTTTTGTTCCAATGCATGCGCTTTGGAAGAACCTGTAGCAGGGCTTGCGGCACTGGACCGTTTCACCGTGAGCACCTGGCGTCCATGTGCCAGCCGCCGTAGTCGGGGCACAACGAAGGAGAGTGCTCCCATGTTGGCCGGCTCCTCCTGTACCCAGACGATTTCATGTGCCTTCGGATGGCAATCGAGCGCGGCTGTGAGTTCCTCTTCGGGCCACGGGTAGAGTTGTTCCAGCAGCACGATTGCGGTCGTCATGTCCCGCCGCCGGGTGCGTTCCGCACGCAATTCATGTCCAATCTTTCCGGTACAAAGGAGCAGACGCTTGGCATGCTGAATGTCAGTCTCTGGCAACACCCTCTGGAACTCCCGGGCCGCAAAATCTTTGAGCGGGGAGGCCGATTCCGGCCGACGGAGCATACTCTTAGGGGTGAAGACGATCAGAGGTTTCCGCCAGGACTGCATCGCCTGGCGCCGCAGCAGATGAAAATACTGAGCCGCCGTGGAGGGCTGGCATATCTGAATATTGTCGTGTGCTGCCAATTGCAGGTAACGCTCGATTCGAGCGCTGGAGTGCTCTGGACCTTGTCCCTCGTAACCGTGAGGCAACAGCAGAACCAGGCCGCTCAGCAATCCCCATTTCTCTTCCCCGGCCGCAATAAATTGGTCGATGATTACCTGCGCTCCGTTGGCGAAATCGCCGAACTGAGCCTCCCATAACACCAGTGCCTCCGGGTAATCGCGGCTAAAGCCATATTCAAACCCAAGCACTGCTGCTTCTGACAGAATCGAGTTGTAGACCTCGAAGCGAGCTTGATCCGGTGCAAGATTGGCTAGGGGAATAAAACTTCTCTCCGTTTCAACGTCCACTAGAACGCTATGGCGCTGATTGAAGGTTCCGCGTTTGCTGTCCTGACCACTGAAACGTACCGGCGTCCCCTCTAGAACGAGTGAGCCCAAGGCACAGGCTTCTGCCATCGCATAATCCATGAGGCGTTTGCCCTGTCCCATCTCGGCCCGTTGCTCCAGCAGCTTCTTCATCTTGGGGTGAAGGTGAAAATCTTTCGGATACGAAGTCAGAAGTTCGACGATCTTCCGTATGCGCTCTATGGAGATGCCCGTTTCTTGAGTATCAGTGGGTTTGCGTGGTCCGCCGTTGTATGGGGCCCAGTACCCAGGGAGGCTGGCCAATGCGGGGGTTTTCTTCATCCGCGCAGCTGTACTTTGTTCTTCCATCATCCTGGCCTGAATCTCGGTTGCGCGCGCCGAGGGATCCACCCCGATTCGTTCCGCATAGATCTTGTACAGCGGAGGATGATCTTTGATTCTGGCATAGCGAAGTGGCTGTGTGATGGTAGGATCGTCGATCTCGCTGTGGCCGTAACGTCGATAACCGATCAGATCCACGACGACGTCGCTATGAAAAGCATAACGGTAGTCGACGGCAAGCTTCGCTACGCGCACAACCGCATCCGGATCCTCCCCATTTACATGGAAGATGGGAATCGGCAGACGCTTCGCAACATCGGATGCGAATCGTGAAGAGTTTGACTCGTCGGGTCCAGCCGTAAAACCGATGAGGTTGTTTACGATGACGTGAATGCTGCCCCCAACCGAGAATCCTTTGACGAAAGCTAGATTGAGTGCCTCGGCACAAATACCCTGGCCCGCAAATGCCGCATCGCCATGGACAAGCACGGGCAACACACATTCCTCCCCCTTCTCTCCAATGCGATTCTGCTTGGCACGAGTGCGACCCATGGCCACCGGATCGACAGCTTCCAGATGGCTGGGATTCGACACTAGATGAATATCCACTTTCTTACCAATGCCGCTTTTCCACTGGCCAGTTGCACCGATGTGATATTTGACGTCGCCGCTGCCAAGTACACTCCGCGGATCGATATCCTCGAATTTGGCAAAAATTTCGGTAGGGCGCCTGCTGACGATATTCACCATGACATTCAGACGTCCGCGATGACTCATCGCCAGGACCGCTTGCAGCATGCCCTGATCAGCTCCTCGATGCAGCAACGCATCCAGAAAAGGGATGAGCGCTGTATTCCCCTCGAGTGAAAATCGTTTGGTGCCGGGATAGCGTGATTGGAGAACCTGTTCGAGAACATCCGCTCGAATCAGAAGATCGAGGATGTGCTCGTGGTCCTGCTCGGGCGCATTCTGCTCGAATCGCTCCTGTATCCACTGACGCCTGACAGGGTCAGCAATATGCATGAATTCAGCTCCGACTGCACCGCAATACAGACGGCGCGCTCTGGCCGCGAGTTCACCTGTAGCCTCAAGTTCAGGAACCGCCTGCGGAAGCAGGTATTGCCCTAGCGGATCCAGTTGCGCCTTGAGATACCCCCACCGGCGAAAATGATCGAAGACCTGCTCATCTGATTGGAACTTCTTCGAAGAATGTTCCTGGAACGATTCCAGTGTCTTCATCTCTGCCTCCCTATCTTCCATCATGCTCTGAACTTGAGGCTCTCTACCAGTATCGGCAGTTGAGCAGACAGCGCAAGAAGCCGGTTGATGCGACTATGATGCAGCAACGGATACTGAATTTCGTGCTATTCAGGACTCACAGCCGCAGGTTTCCAAAGACAACCCGATTATGATCATGAACGCACTGGTACCGAATGGGCCCCAGTACACCTTGCCTATGCAGCGGGATGTTTATCCCATTGCCTTGCTCTCCGCACACAAACATAATCCAAGAAAGGGAGCGTTAGATATACATGTCTGCAAACGGTGAGGAGAGGAAAAGTCAAGCAGGGGTCTTAACCATGAGTGCGCCCGACAAGCCCATCACAGATTTTCACCAGCATCGCTGGGGCATTATCCTGGCCGGGGGTGATGGAACTCGTCTGCGGCCCCTGACGCGACTTGCATGCGGTGATAACCGTCCTAAGCAGTTTTGTCCGCTGCTGGGTGGCAAGACGCTGCTCGCCCGAACTCGGTCCAGGATTGCTCAGAGTATCGATCAGAATCGGATGCTCTTCGTTCTGACAAGGAAGCACGAACCGTTCTACTCAAAAGAACTGGGAATGGTGCCGGCTCATCGGAAGGTTATACAGCCCATGAATCGTGGAACATTGCCTGCCATTCTCTGGAGCCTTTTGCGCGTGTCCCGGCTCGACGAGCAGGCCGTTGTCACTTTCTTTCCGTCCGATCATCATTTTGTAGACGAGAAAAAATTCATGGCCGCGGTCGAATGGGCTTTTAGCTATGCAGAGGTAGAGAAAGAATCCGTCCTCCTGCTTGGTGCCTCGCCAGAGAGGGCGGAAACCGAATACGGTTGGATCGAATCCGAATCTCCCACGGGGCATGGAGCCGGAGGTCGAATTGCTCGAGTGAAGCGTTTTTGGGAAAAGCCTGCACGCCCTATCGCACAGAAACTGTTGGCCGACGGTTGCTTGTGGAACACGTTCGTGATGGTGGGTACCGTTGGCGCCTTTCTTGAGATGATCAGACGCACGTCCTCCACGATCTTCCAGACCCTCGGGTCGACGCTTGCCGATTGCGGCCTGGATGCGGAAGAGGAACAAATGCAGTATATCTACGATCGGCTGACTCCAACCGACTTTTCAAAACAGGTGTTGTCCGTCAGTACCGAAGGGCTTGCTGTTGCCAACTGTGGGGAAGTGGGCTGGAGCGATTTAGGGGATCCGCGCAGGCTGGTCACTGCATTGAGGGAGAGCGGCATCGAAAACCCATGGGCTGGTACCCGGGTCTGCGGTGTTTGCGGCCTTGAACCGGAACAGGTAGCCATGTTGCCACCTGGCGATGTGACTCATGAGGCAGCCTTGGAAATTACTGCTTTGCACTCATTGCCTGCTTAGAAATCCAGTATCCTGCAACCGACACCGAGATTGTCGCAAGTCCTCGCCGAATAGTTGGAGGTGAAATGCCGAAGATTTCCGCGTCCGGGAACCAGATCGGTCGACGATCCCCCAAATCAGCTCATTCCTCTCCGATTGTTCTTGAGAGCGAGGCTACTGCCGGCATCAAGAAGCCTGCCAGACGGCGGGCCAAAGCAAAACAAAGTTCCATCATGATTTTCACTGTGGGGCACTCGACGCGATCTATCGAAGAATTTGAAGACCTGCTGCTAGCTCACGGAGTGGAGCAGTTGGTCGACGTTCGCACAATCCCACGCTCGCGACACAATCCGCAGTTCAATGGCGATAGTCTCCTCGGCTCCCTCAAGAAAGCTAGAATTCGTTACCGTCACATGCCTGGGCTTGGCGGTCTAAGGCACGCGCGTCGCGATTCCATCAATTCGGGATGGCACAATGCGAGCTTCCGCGGTTTTGCCGATTATATGCAGACCCCGGACTTTGAAAATGCCCTGGACGAGCTAATTCGCATAGCCGAAGCGCGCCCTACCGCGATCATGTGTGCTGAGGCTGTCCCTTGGCGATGCCATCGCTCACTGATCGCTGACGCGCTCCTGGTCCGAGGTATCGGTGTTGTGGAGATCGCTAGCCGGACACAGACTCGCCCTCATACCCTTACTCCCTGGGCTTGCGTGAAGCGGAAACGGCTTACCTATCCCGCTCCTCCAGCTACTGGAATCAGCTGAAAGAGAGTGATTGGATAATTACCGCCAAGTACGTCATGCACTTGCTTCCACGGAACACCCTCGAGATGTTTTCGTATAGAAACGAGATGTATAGCCGATTCGAGCAATCGCCTTCACGTAGGGACGATCTGTAACACCCGCGCTCCCAAGGCTTTACTGCAAGATCACTGGTATGCAGGTGATGCCCAATGGTACAAGCCAACCATTGTGTGGTCCTCCAATCGATGCGGAAATGGAAACACAGTTGTTGAAATGGGAGGAAGACATGAAGGCCACTGAGATTCTTGAACGGGAACATCGCGTCATTGAGCGGGTAGCTGCCGCATGTGGCACGTGCGCCCAAGTTTTAGAAAAAGGGGCAAAGGTTCCGGCAAATATTCTTCAGAGCATTGTTGAATTTCTGCGTGTCTATGGGGATCACTATCATCGCGCGGAAGAGCGGCGACTCTTCAGCATGTTGCGCGAAAAAGGAGTGCCCTCCGGAAGCTGCCCGATCGCTGCGCTCGATCATGAAGACCAGAAACTCGAGACATTCACCGGCCAGCTGTCCTCCGCTGTTGACGTTTACGTCAAAAGCGACGGCATGGTGACCGACACCTTGATCGACACGCTCCGCTCGCTGGCTGAAATTTACCCGGATCACATCTGGAAAGAAGACTACTTGCTGCTTCCCATGGCCGATAAGTTGCTCTCGGAAGGGGACCAGGAAACGCTGGCAGTCTCCTTACGAGCGATCGATTTGACCACAGGAGAGTGTGCACGACGTACAGTGGAAGACTTCTGCACAGCGATCCGGCTTTGTTCTGTGAGAGCATGCCTATGAGAACAGGCAAACGTCGCATGATTCTACGGTCAGTACCCGCAGACTGGGGAAAGGGAGATGGCTATGCAGAGTCCGGGCAGATTTTTCGAGCACTTCGGTAGGAGCAAAATGAGACGCAATGAGGTTGTGGAGGGACTTCGCCCTCCAATGGCAACGGGTGGACCAATCTTGGAATTTGATTTGCCCGCGGCAGTGATGCAACTGAAGCAGGAATCCAACTGGTCTGGCCATCGCAATGCCAGGACACTGGTAAAACACCGCGATTGCCGAATCGTGCTTATGGATTTGGAACGTGGCGCACATCTGGTCCGACACCAAACACGTGGCACCGTGGTGATTCAGGTTGTGAGCGGACACATTAAGGTCAGTGTGTTCAATGAGGTTTTCGATGTCCCGGTGGGGCACGTCATCTCACTCGATCCTCATTTGTCCCACGACGTAGAGGCTCTTGAGGAGACCGCTTTGCTGCTCACGATTGCCTGGCCGGAAGACCCCGAACCGTGCATCGTGGAAAGGGTTTGTGCACAAGCGAGTGGGCAGAGCTTTCATTCCCTCTGCGCCATTGCGGATCGAGTGGCCAGCGATTCTGCGGTGGAAAGGCAGTCTGCGTGACTCGCATCCTCTCGGGCATTCAGCCTACGGGCGAGATTCACCTCGGCAATTACCTCGGGGCATTACGGCATTGGGTGGCGCGACAGGCCGATGCGGAATGCCTCTTCCTTATTGCCGACCTGCACGCGATCACGACGCCCCAGGACCCGGGAGAGTTACGGAAGCGAACGTGGGAAACCGCAACCCTCCTGTTGTCCCTGGGAATCGACCCGAAGCGTTCAATCCTGTTTCTTCAATCCCAAGTTGGATATCATGCCGAGCTTGCGTGGGTTTTGAACTGTCTTACGCGTGTGGGAGAATTGCGCCGTATGGTGCAGTTCAAAGAAAAGGAATCTCGGCGGGATGAGGCTGGAGCGACCGCAGGGTTGTTTACCTATCCCGTGCTGCAGGCCGCCGATATCTTGCTCTATCAGGCGGACAGCGTTCCGGTCGGAGAAGACCAGAAACAGCATCTTGAATTGGCTCGCGATCTTGCACAGCGGTTCAATAACCGATTCTCCGCGACGTTCACGATTCCCGAGCCCCTGATCGCATCCATGGGTGCCCGTATTATGGATCTTCAGACCCCACGGAAGAAGATGTCCAAATCTTCGGAGTCACCCTTGGGAACCATTTTCCTTACGGATCGTCCAGAAGAAATCCAGGCCAAGATCCAATCGGCTGTGACGGATTCCG
>Ga0307375_10004615_pt1 | contig 13099 bp, 10 predicted proteins | sample TR1MG_FD_202531 | JGI IMG/M metagenome (GOLD analysis project Ga0307375, IMG submission 202531) | Soil microbial communities from Risofladan, Vaasa, Finland - TR-1 | ecosystem: Environmental > Terrestrial > Soil > Coastal area > Acid sulfate soil | place: Finland: Risofladan, Vaasa | collected... | reverse complement strand
GCTGGAAGGTGACCAGGGGGCAAATCAAGAGTTGGTTTCGAGGGGAGAGAAGCCAACGTGGGTGGGAGGAGAACGTCGAGCTCAGCCTTGGCCTCCGCGGACAACAGCGCCTCGTTCTGTTTGATGCCATGCAACAGCCCCTCCATTGTCTCTCTAGACAGCCCAATAGACGTAGCTTGATCTGAGCGCGGAGTGAGAGTATTGACGGGGGAAGCACCACTGGAAATGTACTGCAGAATCGAGCGCACAAACACCTCCGAATGAGCCACAATCATGGCCTTAATCCAAGAGTTGAGATCCAAAAGTTGTGAACGAGCGGCCAAAACAGACAGATCCATCGCGAATAGAGTGTAGGGTACGAGATTCAAAACCGCCTCCAAATCCAACTGTGTACAGCACTCCAAGATGCAACTAAGCTGTTCTGACGACCTATTATACATGTTAATCATCGCATCCACAATAGCAAGCTGATTCAATGACCATACGCGCTTCAACAACGTCCACTTGAGCGGATGCTCCTCTTCGTCACAATTCAATAGCTGAGAGCAAAGTTGAGTCACCAATTCGTCTTTCAGGAGCGCATTTCCCTGGAATCGAGAGCAAAAGAGTGAGACACACATAGAAGAGACTGTCAGTACTATGGCTCTAAAATAGAGGAAATTGAAGCTAAATATAGGGAAAAGGATCCAGTCGATCGTCTGCGGTGCATTCTACCTTAGTTCATTCTCATTCGCATGTAAAATCATGGAGATCATACGTCACGGACAAGTGAATGTAAACTAATCATTGAAGGAGACTAAGGAAGGTAATGCATGCCAGAAATCGTGGAAGTGAAAGTGGTCCAGTCGTTCCGGATTCGATTCGATGAGGCTGAGGTGGGAAATGTGATAGAACGCATGGAATTGGGGTGGATAAGCGTACTTTTGATTCTACGAGAGACAGGAGCAAAATGAAGGATCGACCTTCTTCCAAGAACTGCGCGACTGGGGCATAAAACCCGCTTTCTTCTGAGATGTTTAGGAGAGCGTGCACGAGTCCAACGGAGGCGAATGCGGACGATAGGGGAGAAGGAGCAGAGGCTAGAATGGCATCGAGTCCATCGAACTTTGAGAGCGGCGAGAGGGTTGCGAAGGTCTCCAGTGTCGGTTGATGTGGTTGTGCCAAAGTTTGCGTTGCGAACTTGATCATGTTGAGTTGTGCAGCCAAATTGCGCCACTTGGAGAGGAGGATGTGGTACGGGAAGGTTTGTCCGGTTGCCTTGGTGTAAGTGGTGGTGATGAGCTTGAATCCTTCCAAATCGTGAATTTGAAACTCAGGGTAGTCCAAATTGTGCATAACGGTGAGCCAATCGAGCTTTGGGCACATGGAAGCGATGGAAGCGATGAAGACGTCGAGATTCCAACTTGTTGCCTTTGACGTGGCGAGTGCAGAGGTGTCGATGAGTGCTTGTGTGTTGTCGTATAGCGAGAGAGGTATGCCTTCCTCTAGGTTAGTGTGTGTGGTGCTCATCATTGCCAAGATGCGAGCGACTTTCGCCTCGTCCAATACGCGTCCAAACTGTCGGAGTAAGACCTTCAAAGTGTTCTCGTCTTGCGAGCAGGCATAACCAACATCTTGCATGACTTGAGCGGGACCTAGGCTCGATACGATCTGCTTGAGCACGGCATTTGACTCTGCGCCGCTTGAGTCGGCCGATTTGGTCGCCATTCGGTTGTCTATCATTGCGTCGTCCTCGATGAGTAGCGTGAGCACGTGTGGCATGGGTTCCACGGCGAGTGTTTTGGAGTAGAGATGGTGTAGGTACTTTAGGGAGGCTTCTCTGAGTTTGGCATCGAAGTTCGGGTTGTGGATGGCCAATACGAGTTCGTGTAGTAGCGGGTCCGATAGTTTCTCCTTCAGAATGGTGGGTAGCTCCGTGAGTTTCGATTTGAGGAATTTGAGACCTTCGGCTTTAGAAATGGGGCGGTGGGAGTGGACGAGAGCGGTGCCGAGCATCAGATCCTGCGACGGCGACAACTTGAGCGCCTTGGAGAACTTGTGCAGAAAGTCGTGCGGCAGAGGTTCCATATCTTCAAACGCTTGACAGAGATGAGTCACAAAGTTGGACTTTTGAGAGAGTGCATCCAATGCCTGAAGCAGGAGCTGCATTTTGGGTTGGTCGCGGGCGCTCTTCAAGTCAATCTTACTCAGCAAGTTCTTGAACACCGCCAGAGTCGCCAAATTGCCATAATTCGTAGACAACTACATATACCACAGCGGAAACAGCAAAGAGACACAACAGAGAACAGAGGACAGTCAGCTTCGAGGAGTCTTTGGGGCATCTCGAGGACTGGCAGACGGAAAAGGCCACTTTGCATCGCACAACTACCTTCCAATCCCAGGAAAATACGTTCCACACCTCCGCAATATTCAAAGGACGGGCAAATGGACAATGCGAGACATACCAACGACAGCTCATGAGAGGTTTGGCGGTAATTGCGCTTCGTGATCTGGCTCACCAAATTGGAGATCTGCGACAGCACGATGTGATTCCCATTCAAAGATTTAGAGGGCAGAGGACTCACCAACCAAGCAGCGTTATGCGGACCATGAAGCGCACTACCCAAAGGCGGAGAAGCGGACGAGGTACGCGTGAGTGCGAAGCGCCCACCACCGGATGCGGTCTGGTGCATGTTGCCAGCTACAGCGTGCGTTGTCTAGCGCCAAACTGCCACCTCCGACGACCTACAAATGTGCCCTACCACGGTACAAGCGAGCGACAAGGCGTGCTTCGGGGTGAAGTGCAGGAACGACTGCCCCAAGACGGAGAGCCCTCGATTGATCTCTCTCTCTGCCGGTCTCTCTGCAGAACGGGCGCGAAAAAGTTTCTTTGAAACTTGAGTTTTCTGTGAGACTTGCGCAGCCAATTCGAAGGGATCCTTTCGTGGGACTCAAACAGTTCGAATCTTCCCTCAGACACTCAAACATGGACGAACTCATTGATCAAGTGGTCCTTCCTGGAGATATCATTGGCACTGTCACTGGAGAGAAGAAGATACGCCTCGGTCCTGGTCTCATGCAGAACGAAGACGCTATCATGGCGACCAAAGCAGGTCTTCTGAGATACAAAGCTGATCGCTATTGGGTCGAGAACACGCAAAAGAGGGTACGGAACATTCAACGTGCCATTGAACGTCGGCAGCTGTCGATCGTTTCGACCGGTTTCTGTTTGCTCGTTTTCCACCTTCCATTACCTCTTTCTAACATCATTGATCGTTCGAAAAGTTTGTTCCTGCAATGGATGATCTGGTGGTTGGCATTGTATCGGATAAGATGACGGAGGGATGGAAAGTGGACGTCGGAGCGTCTCAGTTGGCCTCTTTGAGTATCTACGCCTTCGAAGGAGGCACGAAGAAGAACCGTCCTAATCTCGTTCCTGGATCATTGGTGTATGCCCGAATGAGTATGGCAAACAAGGATGTGGAGCCCGAGCTCTCGTGTATCGCCGCGTCTGGAAAGGCTGAGGGTTTTGGTCCTTTGGTTGAAGGATACATGTTCAAATGCAGTACTGGCCTAGCGAGACAATGCTTGGCTGCGGATTCTATCGTTTTAAATGAGATTGGAAGGTACCTCCCCTTCGAAATCGCTGTTGGACTGAATGGGCGTATCTGGGTCAATTCGACCTCCAATCTGAACACAATGGTCATTGCGAACGCGATCATAAACTCTGAGTATCTCAATTCTGAGAAAGTAGTTTCTATGGTCAAGAAGCTGATCACAAAAGCACAACAGCAGAAAGCGTAAGCTGTCCGCGAGTTGGGCCTCCCACGCCTTTCGATCGAGTCTGATTGAGTATGTACCAATGTAAGTAATTGTGTCGATTCTTGTGTTTGATACTCCCTTGCTGTTTGAATCCCATTCTGTGATGATTGAACGGATGATAGCGTTCGTCGTCTCTTCAGGAGGCCCACTGAGATCTTGAAGGGACTTCGGCCCCATGAGTAATGCACATTTCATGTCCTCAGAGTGGTTATCTAAGTGTTCAGCCGCAGGCACACCAGAAGGAGTCGGTAGAAGTGTTGTGGAGGCGATTCAGTGGCCCCGAAACCCGCACAGAGGGCGCGGTATTCGGAGAAAGTCGCAGAAGGGACGGCCGCAGCGCGGCTGGGCTGTCAGCTCTCCTCTCACGGGCTCGCTGTCAACTCCCCTCCATTCCGACCTCGAGATTCGGCCTGTGTCCCTGCCGATCTGAACTTGGTTAGTAGCGTATAATAGAGTGAAAGATAATTGGACCGCCGAGTTGGTGGTGACCATCTGCAAGGAACAGGCTCGTTCAGAAGTGCTCGTGTGTCGGCCGCTGTAGGTCGCATCCAAACACAGCCAACCTGCTTGCCCGTTCCACACGCTTTCTTCTCGCTTCTTCCTTTGCGATACTGATTCGTTTAGTATATCTCTATCACATAGACAGCATAATCTGCATCAAATCCATCGAAGACGACCACAAAACGACGACAATGATGACTGATTTCTCCGAGCAGGTCTACATCGAAGAAGGCCAGCCACCTCTGGACGACGTGCTCTTCTACGACGGCCTCCCTTCCTCCGATTTTGCTCAAGCATCTCCCCCTGCTTCTCAAGAGCACATCGACAGCTTCCCTATCGACTCATGCACGACGCAAATCGAGACCGACCAAAATGCCCGTGCCTCTCATGACGGAATCCCCTATTCCTACATCCTACAGAGCGTTGGATCCGATCTTCATACATACCCTGTTCCGTATCTCGCCCATTCACCCGTGCAAACGCATCAAACAGATTCCAACCAAGGCGAAGAAGGCACTCTCAAGCCCGTCTCCTGCCAACCCATGCGTGTCAACCCCGCTTCCCCCGCAATGATGACGGAATTCTTCCACATGATGTCCCATCCCGAAAACGTTCACGCTTACATGCATTTCTTGCAGACGCAACACGAGCAGCAGCCACAAACGCAAGCCATCCCCGCGTCTCCTCGCGCTCGCTCAAATTCCCAACCTACGAGCTCTAGCCTCCCAACTGCATTCCCATCGCGTACATCGACGACAGAGGCAGCCTTTGACACACAAAGCAGAGAGCGCAAGCTTGCCCGATATCGCACAAAGCGCGCACGACGCTTGACAACCTCTCAACCAAACTCCAACGACGCTTCTGCCTCCACAGTACCTGCTACCACCGCTGCAAACTTCGACACTGAACACTTCATGCCTGCTCCAAAGATCCCTAAGACTCTCGCTCACGGTACGTGCCATTTGACGCCGAAACTGGTATCGGCGACGTTTCGTTTCGCATCTCGTTTGCCCTCCCGTCCCCCGTTGAAATTGGCCGTTCAAACGCTGGCGCTGTATAAAAGGCGCTCTAGAAATGATACTGCGCCCATTGCGTTCGTATTTGGGTCGATTTGACAAGTTACCATAGGAAGCGATTGCCGCACGTGCGTCGGTGTGTGAGTGTGAGTGTGTGGCACTCTGCGTGGTATTCTGGGCGTCGTTGCCACCTTGATGCCTCTCTTGCAATCCCAAAAAACTCTTTCGTTGATGTGAAAGAGAGCTGATTCTAACTTTACATGTGTTTTCCATCTGTGGTGTGTTTTCAAACTGCTTCTTCCCGCTCCCAACACACACACACACGCGCGCGCGCGCACCCGATCTGACTCTCTCCCCTTCTCTCACAACTGCTTCCAAATGAAGATCTGGAGAACCGATTGGCCTCGTCCGAAGAAGAAGTTCGACAGTTGCGCAATGCTCTTGAGTCTCGTGATGTTGAAGTGGCTCTCTTGCGTCAGGCTATCATTGAGGAGCAGCAGTATCAGCAGTGGGCTATGCAATTTGGTGGTGGTGATGGGAGTAGTAATGCTTCCTCTTCTGCCACATCCCCGCGTCCTCGTTCCCCCTCCACGCCTGCGATGGTATCCTCTCCCTCCAACATCTCGCTCTCTGGTAGCTCTGCTATGGATACCGATTTCACGAGTTTGGACACTTCATCGATTGGAAGTGATGTGCATATGATGGAGGTGATGGCGCAGCATCAGAGACGTCAGGAGAAGTTGAAGGCCCTCGGAGGCCCTCCGAGCGACGTCTATCACCCTTGGTGGCATGGCATCTCTCTCAATCACCCTGCATTTAGACAGAAGGAAGATTGGCAGAGCTTTGAATTGCGCCCCCAATCGGAGCGTTTGGCACAGGAGAGGCTCAACTACTTCCTCATGATGCAACGCCACAGAATGGAACAGCAACAGCAGCAACAAGAGGTCGTAGGATCCCCTCACTCTCAACACCAACAGCAACATCAGCAGCAACAAGCTCACCACCCTTCAATGTCACTTCACCACCCTCATCATCCGCACCACCCGCACGATCCTCACGACCCCGCCTACCTCACTCACCCGTACACACATCAACCTTCCTCCTTCTATCAGTCACCCCATCAATCTCACATTCTCACTGGAGTTCCTGTTCAATCTTCCGGATTTTGGAGTGGGCACTTCGCTCCCGCGAACACGGAGAAGATCGACTTCTCCAAGATCTCGCTCCGCAAGACTCCCTCAGGACAGGAATCTTCCATGGATGAAGAACAACAACAACAACAACAACAACAACAACAACAACACCAACAACAACAACAACACCAACAACACCAACTTCAGCAGCAACATAACGGCGGAAACAACAAGATGCAGCAAACGACTTCACTGGCTCCTCCTTCACCAAAGAGACAAGGCATGCCCTTCTCGCCGTCCTCTTCTTCTCCCTCTTCTTCCTCTCACCTTCAACATCCACAACAACGACAGGCCTCACCCACGGCAGCAATATGGAGAGACGCCATGGCACACCCTGAAATGCTCAGATTCCCCACCACACGTCTCTCGTGGATTCAGGAAGACCCTGCAAGACCATCAATATTAAGCAACGGAGCGCCATCGCCAAGTACACCCTCTTCCTCGTCGCAATCATCGTCCTCTTCTGCAAACGCTCGCACTCCCTTCAGAAGACAACCACCTCCGTCGACACTTCCTCTTGCCTCCTCCTCAGCGCCTAATCCAATCTCAAGACCGTGAAAGAGATCGAGTTAGATTCCAGAGTCAAAGGGAGAGTGAGAGATAGAGAGATGGAGAGAAAGTCCTCCCAAGTTTGGTCCCGCCCCGACTGCTTCTGTCGTGAAAGCCACCCTTGTTCATAGTCATCGTTGTACATTCTGTTCGTATTCGAGATCGGTAGAGTTTGAGAGATAGATGTGGAGATAGATTCGGGATCGTTTCAGTGAGAGCATCCTGTTGCTGTCTGACTGTCCCTCCCCCCAACACTGCACCACCAACTTCTTCCCCAAACAACCACTACAACTCATATTACCACACACACTACTACACATAGACCTCATCACTTCACCCACACACCCTGGTGCCATGAACGTTTCAACGCACTGTTCTCGGATCACCCCTTGTAATCGTACCTAATGAAACACTCCTTCTTGTGCACCGAACTCTTCCCCTTCTTCGATGACATGAATATCTGGTTTTCGATCGTATAGGAGCCAATCGGAACATGCCTCATGCACCTCATCAGATCAGTGGTCGTGACTCGCGATCTTCTGGCTCTCCACCTCCCTATACTTCGATCTGTGCATAACGTGCGCGTTTCACGTTTGTACATTCAATACAGTTGTGTTGTGGTTAGTCTGTTTTGACCTTGTTGCTCCCAGGAGCCTTGCTCTTGCAGCATTTGCAGCATTTGCAGCATTTGCAGCAGCAGAAGATGATGGAAGCTGTAATAGCGAGTAGTATTATGATAGCAATGATCGCAGCGAGCTTAAGGTGGAGGAATACCCACCACATGGCTCCATTGAGCGTTGCTGGGACGAGTTCCTCGTCTGCCCAAATGTCGTCCAAGCACGGCTTTGCCCACAGTCCATGGGGTGGATACAGCTCTGCCCAAATGGAACAATCGTCGTTTTTCCAATGATGGGTGATTGAAGTCGAAATGTTCCCAGTGGAGGCGTTCTTGGCGATGAGGAGAGCGGCGCCGTCTTCGACCGTGAATGGCTTCCAATCGTCTCCTAGTCCGTGTCCCTTGACGAAGGCCACAACTTTCTTAAAGAGAGCTTCAGCGAGGGCAGCTTCGTCGGCAGTGAAGCCAGCTGGGAAGGGAGCGCCGGCGGAGGGGTTGTTGTAAAAGAGGCACGCCGATGAGGTGTGGAATGCGCCGAAACTGCGCAACACGGCGTGATTGTAGATATACTCACTGGCATAACGCTTCACAGGATGAAGGGAGTTCATAGCGAGGCTGCGCGTGTGTTGCCAACTCGGGCAGTTCAAAATCGTATCTCCTGCGATAGTTCCAAACGAATCTCCCGATGTCTTGCTCCTAATGTCTTCTCCTCCTCCTCCTTCGCTCATCTTAGGCCTGTAAACTTCCCACAGCTTATCGCCATTCTCGATTCCGTACACGATTTCGAATTGGCGCTTCAATAGCGCCTCTGACGGAGATATGATCGGCGCCATCAGTGGTGTAAAGATTCTTCCTTCGTCCAAGTCATTACCTACCACAATTTCGACGTCTTTGTTGTAATCACCATTCACGAGGGCAGTACCAACGTCCGGAAAGTTCACGTGGTCTGATACTGGCCAACCAGACCTCTGATAGGTGGCAGGTGTAGAAGTCACATATGGGAACACCATGAGACGATTCTTCGAGTATTCCAGCTTGGAGTGGTCAATTTGGCGCAAACAGTCAGGTGCGTCCTCTGCCTCTGGATCACACCCAAACGACTCCGCAGCGTGGCGATATCCTTCCCAATTGGATCTCATTTCGTATTCGGGGCCAGAGAGGGCAGCAGGAGAGATGGCAAAGGCGCGATGGAAGAGCGACGGTTGTGTACCGAGTTTGTACGTCAACTGATGTAGAATGGAACCTGCACCTGCACTTTCACCAAAAACAGTAACTTCACGAGAATCACCACCGAAAAGCCCAATGTTCTCTTGTATCCAAAGCAGGGCCATGCGCTGATCCAAGAAGCCGAAATTGGCAGGTGCGTGAGGATCTTCCTTCAAGAACTGTGGCAACGTCATGAAGCCAAACAACCCAAGGCGATAGTTGAACGTGACGGTAACGAGTCCAGCCCGAGCAAACGACAAATGAGGGAAGAGAGGGTCATTTCCGCTGCCGCGCGCGTATGAGCCTCCATGGATGTGCACTGCCACTGGAAGTAGCTCGGATGGATCTGAACGCACAGGCACGAAGATATTTAGGGAGAGACAATCGTCAACACCGGCACCACGAGACTAGAAGAAGAAACAAGGCGCAGCAGAGGGGACGAACGGAAATACACGTTTTATAGGTGTCAATTCACTTTCATGGACATAAATCGGATAAGATTGGGGAGATGAGGCGTGTCGCCAAGAAAAGAACATGGTATTGGACTTGGATCGTACCTGAGCACAGCGAGGACCCCACGAGTTGTTCAACGTGTGATTTCTCTGTATTACAGGCACAGGCGCCCTGAATCGGATTGCAGTAGCATATCTGAAGTTCGTGCGTCAACTTATAACATGTTAGCCCCAATGAAATCGCAATAGCCGTGAGTGCAAGTCCAGAAAGAGGGAAAAACGTCGCGTAGCGGCATCAGACACGCCCCAATGGCCTCCGTCGTGGGTGAAATACGTACTTGATTCCGTAATACGCGATGATTCCATCTTCTACAACACCTTCCCAAGAGCCACCGTGAGGGTTGCGGATGATAGTGTCCTCGTGGGTGGGCAAAGAGGAGCAGACCTGAAGCAAGGCCAATGCGAGGCACAGTGCGCCGAGAATAGGATATTCCCGAGAAGAAAGCATCACACTCAACCTTACCAAGGAGGCAGTGCAGCCGACAATGCTATGGAGGGGCAACGAGTGCCGAGGAAAGAGTGCCTAGCTGAAACGCTCCGCCGTTCCGTCTCCGCCGCTCTTTTTCTCGTCGCCATTCCACTTTGTACTGCCCGCCCTCGTACTTTCCGCTTCAATTCCACGTAGAGTATGTACTTCTTCTCATTGCCATTGATATGACTGAGTGTATACGCACTTGTTGGAGGTCGCTAGGTGAGGAGTGTTCCTCTCCTACCTCTTTGTCTACCCTCCTACGCCATTCTTTCGTCGTATCTCTTTTCTCATTCATAATTCCCAGATTATTCGATTACTAACACGTCACACCACCTTTCTATCCCTCATTGTCGCTTGGAATTGAGTAGAAGGCAGTTTTGTGACTCTCTCCGTCTTCTCCCTCTCCCTCCCTGGAACGCTTCCCTTTGCCCGCGACCTCAATTAATAATGGGCGATACACATCCGTTGCCGTCGTTTTCCATCCTTGAACGCTGTCCTGACGACGTTTGGCGTCTGCTGTCTGGCATGTTGTCCGGTGAGGACTTGATTAGCCTCTGGTGTGCTTGTAACCGGCGTTTGTTGCCTCGTTTTTGTGCCTCTGTGAGTGAGTATTGGCAGGAGGACTATAAGTTGATCCCGTTTCGTGCTTTGAGGATGTTTCGCTTGCGTACATTGAAGATTACTGGTTTCAACTACTTCGTGAACCCTCATGACCTCCTTTCTCTCCCCAATACGATTGGGGACCTCACGATCTCCTTCCATTCTGGACAATCTTGTTGGTTGTATCCAAATCCTGCTAAATTGGATCCCTTTGCGCATCTGGAGGACATTGTGGAGCCTATCATTCTGCGTCAGCTGTTCCCCTCTCTTCATACGCTTCGATTGGGCGGTTTGTTTGGTAGTTATGAGTTCCCGAGCTGGCGTGGTGTGAATTCTCCTGTATCGGTCGATTGGACGCCCGCGATGAAACTGGAGTGGATGCAGGGCTTGCCTCCGACTTTGACGGTTCTTCGCCTCGATGAGTGCTTCCTCCCCAGTTCTGGTCTTGTACATCTTCCTTATTTGCGCCATCTCGAAGTTGCCGAGCGTTTCACCGGCGCCCCGACCTGGGAAATCTCCTCTAGACTCGAAGTGCTGTCCTTGCCCGCGACTGTCACCTCTGGCACCTTCTCCTTCTCCGAGTCGTGCCTTCTTCAGGAGCTCAGGTGGAAGTACACGAAGCAGAATTTGGCGCAGATTGCACCGTGTATCCCTCCATCTGTGACGACGTTGGCGCTCTCGTGCCCGCTCTCCAGCCCTTCGCACTTCTCTCTTCTCTCCAGGTGTTCAAACCTTACCGCGCTCCACCTCTCCATGAGCTTGTACGACTCTTCGATGGCTCCATATTTACCGAGAACGCTGACCGAGTTGAGGGTTGAGGGAACCAGACCGTGGTCGTTCGTCGGACTCCCGGACACGCTGCGTTCGCTCACCATCGGCTCTATTCAATGGCCTTCCGAGCGGCAATTCACAGAGTCTCAATTTGCAGAACTGCCAAGGGGACTCACAAGCCTCGTCTTCAATCCAGCGCCATCCGAAAGGATGTTCAACTATGGCGCTGAGCTCTTGCCTCCAAAACTCACCAACCTCGAACTCAGAAAGACCAATGTCTCGGATTTGTGGATACTCGGTGCACCGCAAAGCATCACGCATCTCGTGGTGAACAACGTCATCTTCGAAGCCACAAGGATGCTTCAACTCTTTCAACGTCATCATCACGACTCTAACACCAATTCTCCTTCTGATTCGTCTTCTTCTTCAACGTCGTCACCTAAAGACACAACAGTTTCTGAATCGTCACCTTACAAGGACGACCATCATCAGGAAGACGTTCTGAGATCCAATCATCTTCGACTTCCACACTCCTTCAGCGACAAACTCAAGTCTATGCTTCCAAAAACAATGAAACTGGAAGTCAAAAACTGGAAACTGCAGATTACAGACGATGATGCCGTTCATCTCCCACAGACATTGGAGTCCCTCGTCTTCTACGAAGTTCCCCTTACCATCTCCTACCGGTTCTTCCAAACTCTCCCTTGTGATCTCAAAAGCCTCGAGGTGTTCAGTACCGAGACAAAACTGCGCATGGAGTCCTTGGAAGCACTACCGCGCGGTCTGACGAAGTTGAGGTTCGAGAAGCTGTACATTGACGCTCAAACTTGGCCTCAACAACTGCCGAGACAGCTCACTGATTTGTCACTAGGATGTGAGGTGCAATTCACACCCAATCTGTGCCTTGAGCTCCCGAAGACACTCGTGACGCTCGAATTGACTCGCGCCATCGGAGGCGTCAACAAGGCCATCGCCGCGCTGCCTCGGGACATTACTACGCTGCTCATTCCAAGCGTTGGTCATCGACTCACAGACGAGTGCACGGTCTCATTTCCTCCCAACTTGACGCATTTGGCGATTGGAATCGAGAGGTTGAGTCAAACAGCAATCTCCAAGCTTCCTAGAACGCTCACATCACTTGAACTGCCAAAGAAATCGTTAATAACCTCGGAAGTGGCACTGAAGATTGCAAGAGGAGAGATGCCTGCCGTGAAAGGAGCCGGAAATGCCTCGCCATTATCGCCGTCACCGCCATTGTCTTCTTCAAGGTACTCTCGTGACGACTACGATAGCTCCTCAAAGACAAGAGATCAGGCTAGAAACCGAGCAAGAAACAAGAAGAGCCAAGTCGAATGAAGTCGTTCACCTGCCTAGGGCGGCGGCTACCAGTTGGCCGATTTTCGGACTCATTTGCACCTGTAACCCAATTTTCTGTAATAACCCCCGATAATAGAGTATAGAGATCAGTTTTTCAACTTAAAGTAGCACGCGACGCCGGGAGCAGATGTTCGAATCCGTCATCACTCGATTGGAATGTTGGGAGCAAGGGACGACTTTGATGTCTGTCTGTACCTCTCTATTTGGTGATCTGTTTAAGAGTAGGCTTGCTGTTACATTATCTACGTGACTCGACGGCAGGCTGCTTCGATGCTGATAGCTTTGAGCTTGGGGGTGTCTTTCACAGCAGAGCCTACGAATACCTCGAAAGCCCCGCACGTACCCCCACACTCAGAATCGATTTCTCGCCTCATTGAGGTTGGTTCGGACGAAACATCGCAGAATCTTATAGGATACGATCTTGATGATCAGGAGAGCCGACAAATGAAGGAACTACATCCTATTCTGGAAGCATTGGCGGATTT
>Ga0307375_10004614_pt1 | contig 13099 bp, 18 predicted proteins | sample TR1MG_FD_202531 | JGI IMG/M metagenome (GOLD analysis project Ga0307375, IMG submission 202531) | Soil microbial communities from Risofladan, Vaasa, Finland - TR-1 | ecosystem: Environmental > Terrestrial > Soil > Coastal area > Acid sulfate soil | place: Finland: Risofladan, Vaasa | collected... | reverse complement strand
TACAGAGCGCAATAACTGGAGTTGAAGTTCTGTGATGTCTTTCTCCATTCCACCATCGCTGCAACGGAAGTGAGCATCGCATACGGCATATCAAGAAGAGCAATACAGTCAGCTCTTGCTTCCGCAATCTCTTTCATGTTCAACTGAACAGCCGTGGATGTGTATCCAGCGTTCATCATTATTCGGATATCAATGTCCTCTGGATTCGAGAACATATCCCAGCCTGTGATGACTTGACCATCCGTAACTGCTGATCCGTTTGTTCCACCAAGAAACGCCAGGGCAGTCGTTTGCTCGGTAGGCATCACGGTATCTTCTTCAATCACGTTGTCCTTCACCACAATGTATTTTGAGAAACCATTGATCTTGTCCTCAAGATACATCTGCCGACCATATCCATCGACCTGTGTTTTTCTGGAAACTTGAAAGCGTTCCATCTCCAATGTATTGCCATCGGTGTCTGTGTAATAAACAGCGATGTCAAAGGAGTAGTCGGCTGCAACAGAGTTCTCCACTTTCACGGAGATGCTCTGGTTCCAAGTTCCTGGATCCTTTGCGAAAATGTAGAAGAGAATATCCTCTCCCGACACCTGCTCATAGGCAGGAAGCGACATCCCAGTAGGAAGTCCCTGGTTTGAGCCAATACCGCCGTCCTTGATGATCCAGGCTCCGCCGTACAGCGCACCATTCACAACTCTCACTGCATACAGCCTGCTTCCTTTCTCAAGGAAGGCAAGAGCGGAGTAATGGAAATACTGTCCCAACTCTGGAGTCCCATACTCTTCAATGAACTGCTGGGGGCTTGTGATCAACTTGATCTCGGTAATGTCACCCTTTGTCGAGTATCCTACTATCGCCCCAATAGTCGTGGATAAACTCGGAATGACATTCGATAAGTCCCGTTCCCTAACGTATACTCCTGGTGAGACGTAAATTCCCATAACTTCCTCCTTTTATACCTTTCAGTTAAACCAGCCCCAAAAACCTTTAGGTTTGAAAGCCTTTTTTAATTCATCTTTTAGTTCAATAGTGATTACGAATTCTTCTCGATACTGTTTGCCATCCATCCCGATGTAATCACGATAGACGTTGATCTTGTTGATGGCAATCTCTTCGATGTGAAAGCGACCAAACATCTTTAAAAGATTGTCATCCTGGAGAATGGCAAAGAACTGGTTTTTGGTAATGCCACCCCTCTCACGGTTCTCTGGGTCTTTGTGCTCGATTTTGATGTTGCCCCATAACATTATCCGTCTGAACCAACCCTCAATGGTAACGTCAGTTGGTTGAGGTCTCATATCTGGCTCGGCCAGCTCTCGCTGCAACTTTGCAAGCTCTGCTGGATCGAGGACTTCATCGAGTCTCTTCCCATTAACGCAAGCTGAAATGTATTCGCTTAATTCACTCACGCTTCATCCCACCATTGAGCCTTGTTGTCCAGAAGTTCGGGATACTCCGATTCAAGACGAGCAATTTCGATGTCGCAGTTCGCCTCGTAATTAGGATGCCCTTGTTGCTGCGCCCGTTTCTTTTCGTGCAGCCAAGTCTTATAATAATTTTCGATTTCTGTGCTTGCCATATTATTCCTCCCCTGATGGTGGTATCGGTAATATCAATGTTTCCGTGAATAGAAGCTGTGGATTTTCCTCAACTGTTTCATCGTAAACCGAAATGATAATTTTCTTAATCGTCTTAACCGAGAAGTCTTTGATCAGCCAAGCATCAACTGTAATCGGTGCACGAAGAACGAAATAAAGCCCTCGATCAAACATCTGCTCAACAGCAGATTCATCAACAGCTTCCCCGAAATGAAGATCCATTTCCATCGGATAAGTATCGTCGTAATTAAGATTCAGGTTCGGATCAGTATGCCTCCACCACATATACTCCTCGCTAATCTGCTGAAGAATATCGTAGTCTTTTGTCCAGAACCACACGTTGTAATCCAGTGTCGCAGGGATTGCCCTTGCGGATCGAATGTCTGTTCTCTCTGCATCCGTAAATGCAAGATACTGTTCAATCCTCGCCACTGCCGTCCTCTGCCGTGACCAATCGAAGTTCATTGTCTCTCTCCAGAGGCTGAAGAATTCCACGACTCCTCGACCCCTCTTCTCAGAGATCTTTCTGAAGGCAACGTCCCTGGGCCAGATGACAGAATCCGTGTTCACATCCGTCAAGTTCATAACAGTCTTAAACTTGGCGTATATCAACGCCTGCACTGCCCTGTCCATAATTTTTACAAAACTGTCTGCCATAATTAACTCGGTGGATTCGGATTGGGTGTTGTCCAATCGATCCTTTTACATCGAAAGGAGATCCCGTCTTTAAGAACGGTGTACTTCTTCCCGTTGACTTCAACTTCAACTTCAATGTTCGCAATATCCAAAAAATCTATCGTCTCCCCTGGCTCAATGTGAACCAGAAACTCACCCGTGATAAGATTCGTTACCTCAATCTGGGTTGCATCGCCACCTGCAAGGGCATTCCCTTTCTCAATGACTCGATCCTCTGCATCCCAGAGTTCAGCACGAATTGCCCATCCCGTGATGTCCTCTTCCATATTGCAATAGAAGTCGATTGCATCTCCTTTAACGATTTCATCAATCATACACAAACTCCTTCTTTCGGATACAGAGTTACTCTTCGCTTCAAATAAGGTTTCAAGCATCTTCTCCTGATCGGAGGAGCATAAAGGTACATCTGCAGATCCTCAGTTACAGCAATGTTATCAATTGCTTCCGTCACTAACGCCACATCCAAAGTCAAATTCTCTGCAACAGAGATGGAATCAAAAACATCAATGTAAATTCTAAGTTCTGGTGTAAAGTCTTCTACGACAACAACAAGATCTGACACCAACTGATTCAGTACATCCAGGTACTGATAGCTCCACTCCGCAATAGTAACGTCGTCACTACCTGCAAAATTCAATACATCCAATGACGGCTCAATGTATTCAGTAATCGCAGCATTATCCACCACGATACCGACTTCAACCATAAGATCGAGGATGCTCATTATCTCAGTAATCAAGAGACTGTCTGAAACAAGAAGCAGCGTCGGATCAAGACCAAGCCACTTAGATTCGACAATCGTAATGTTCTCTGCAACGAAGATCGCCTGCCCAACTGTCATACTGGAATCTTCTGTAATCGCCACTGCATCGAACGCAAACAACTCAATAATTAGATCGTGCGTTACAATGCTCTCTGATATCGAGATTGAATCGAATACATTGACTGGCAGTGGAATATCGAAGTTCGCATCCTCAACAATAGCGATTAAATCAAAAATTTGAATCGTTGAAGACATATTGTAAGCAAAGTCCTCTAAGACAGCGACGGAATCAAAGACACTTACTGGAATCGATGGAATCCCCAGCAAAACAATTGTGCCGTCTTCAACCCAAAGACCATCGAATGCAACACGCCCCTGTTCAAGCAGGCTATTGATTACGATTCGTCCTCTTTCGTCGTGTGCCATTATGGATTCTTCCTTCGGTCATCAACCAATTTGCATAAAAAATAACTCCAGATGCCGTCTTTAAAATCATCAGTTCTAACTGCATTCTTCATAAAGAAACGCTTCATCCACATATCATAGAATCGTTCAGGCTCAACCGAGAATCCGTTGCCAAGCAGACCCATATAATCCATATACATCCTATGGCCTATTAAAATCGCTGCTTGTTTTGTTGCCTGCCCATTATCCATAGCTACCCCTTCAAATACTGCTTTGTTCTTTTCCCAGGAACAGTCACCTTTGTCGGCCCCGTAGATTCCACTGGCTCATTGAGAACGATGTCAGCTTTCATAAATCTTGCAATCTGATGATAGTTGACAACATCCACATCCTCAATAACCTGCCTGGGATTCACATAGACTGTTGTTCCACCTTTAAGCTCAACTGGAACCATTACCTTTGAGATATTTTGCATTTTAAATACTCTTGTCATTTCCCATCTCCTATCATCGTTTTGACTCTGCGTGGAGCCAGTTTGTAGGCGTTCAAGACGATTGCATCGTAAATACCTCTAATGAGAACATCGACGATCTCAAACTCGTCCCGATCAAAATTCTTCGGAACATATTGCATATCGATCTTGATGTAACTTCCAAGCACAACATCAGGATTATTCTTGAACCAGCAAATGATCGGAAGCTCACCTTCAGTGAAGAGCCCGAACTTCCTCAGCATCTTGTGGTCTGGCCTCCAGTCAATAAACACCTGAGTCTGGGAGGCACAGTACGTCGCATCCGTTACCTTTGAATAGACATCGTTGGGCTCCATCCTCGTTGTATCGTTCACGACGAAGAGCTGGCAATCGATCCCGAAGTTTTCCACAGACAAATTATTGAACTGTCTAAAGGCTTCAATGCTTTCTTGTGGAATCAGTCTTCCCATTACATTACCCCGTGTTGTCCAAACCAATGAGTTAGCTGCATAATGGCAACCACTGTTGCCGTTATAAATGCAATCGCTCCAAAGATAATCTTAATCCAAAATACATCGCCCTTAATGATCTTCACATCCTTCTTTGTTTCACTGCAAATCAAATCCGCAACCTTGAATTTTTCAGTAAGAGCTTCTTTCACGCCGTCCTTAATTTCCTTCGCCAGCCCATTATAAAGACGATTCACGACCTTCTCTTGGCAATCCGCTATCGAAATATTCTGCTCTACAATCTTTTGAAGTCTTTGAGCAATTAAGACCATCTGTTCGGTGTTCTTCGTCTGAACATCCAGCATTGCCTTTACTTCTTCTCTCGTCAATGGATCGTTCATTTTTTCTCCTCAACTTCTAAATTTGGGAGATGTGGATCTTTCGGAACACAAACATAAATCAGCTTCGTTCCGCTTTCGAGAGGTCTGCTGAAATGCTTAACGCCTTCTTCAATAGAAGCGCATCCGCCCTCCTTCACAATCCTCGTATCCATACCATCAATATTTAAAAGAATACTTCCTTTTATAACAATTAAATATTCTATTGACTCTGGATGAACGTGTTCACCGCAGGGGCCAAGTTCAACCTGAGCAATATGAACAAATCCAATAGAGCAATCCTTTTCGTGATAAAGAGGTTCAAGCAGCCACTTATTCGATACGCCACCCTTGCCGATTCCCAAACTGCCATCATCGAGAAGCATATCGACAGTCGCCTGCTTCGCCTTCAAAGAATCAATTTCCTTCATCATCTTTGTCCCCACGATCTCCCCCTTAATGGAAGATTCCAGATGCCCATTTATCAGTTCTGTCGTAAGCAACATTGCTACTCCTCGATGTCCCATAAATCCTCTGATAATAGGCAGTAATTTTTCGTTCACGGCTCTTCGCTGTGTCTGGGTCAACCATCTTGTCCCATACATATTTCTTGAGAAGAGGATCCAATCCCTTCCCTGTGTCTTCCTTAATAATCGCTTCAATCAGATCTTTCATTATGCTCCGTGTGGCAACGCATAGACGATGTTGACTATGACAGCTTTTAATTTGCCGTCCTTGTCGAGTTCAACCTCAATCCCTTCAATCCAATAGCCATCGCCCCTGTGCCATTCCTCTCGATAAATCGCCTGATTAAACTGAACGTCACTCCAGTTAATTTCAAGAGTCTTCTCCTCCGACTGCTGATCATCTTTATCGTCATACCAGACTTCCTGGTATTCGATATTTAGAACTCCGCTGGGAGAAACCATAATCCCTTTAATCCCATAACTTCGATACTCGATTTCAACGATATAAGTCATCTCGATCTTGTTTGAATACTCCAAATCAATAATCTCTGGCCTTCCGTCATTTTCCTTGTGGAGGCTGAGATTGACTTTCGCTACGAAGGTATCGTCGCCTTCGTTTATCTTCTGCTTCTGAATGCTGTCGTAGAGTTCTCTCATTTGACACCCTCGTAATATGTGTGGTCTCCGATTTTCGTCACGACCTTAGCACCCTTCGCCCAGTACGGATCTCCAAACTCTTTCACGTTCTCGAAGTGAGTGGCGTTCCCAATCGGATTCTCCCTTTCGCCTGCAAGAACCTCCTGGACTATCTGCTTAATTTTGTCGTAGACCTTGTTTTCATAATCATTTCGTAAAGAGCCATCAACCGCCTTCATCCACTGAGGAGACTCGGACTTCATTGCAGAAGACATCTTCCTCACGACTTCCTCCAACGATCTCCCGAACTTCCCAGTCGAATTATTCAATCGATTCAACACCACAAAGGTGTCAGCCACCCAAACATCTTCAAATTGGTTGGCTGCTTCTGCATAGTTGTAATTTGTCAGCAAATTGATTTCGTTCTCTGCTTGGATAGGAGCCACCTGAGCCTGAGTGTTCGCAGCCAGTGCATCGGCCCCCATCGGGGAAGTCAGCAGTGTCGCACTCAGCGCAGCTCCAGCGAGGGCTTTCCCGACCTCGAATTCCTTCACGGCCTCGATCTCCTCTTCGATCTTGACATATTCGCAGGCAATAGCATCACGGGCATCCTCGGAAAGATCAACCTCAAGCACGTCGTAAATGAATTGTTCTTCCAATAGGCTTTTGCTTTCCTTCGTCTCCAGGTGATTCACAAGAAACAACTTCTCTGCATAATCCTTAATCGGAGCAAAGGATTCATCCGTCTCACGGAAGTCAGCAAGAAACTCTTCGATGTAGGGAAGATTCTTATCTTTGTACTCAGCAGAATTACCCCAATAATACCCCTTAGCAAGACCCATATCTGTGAGCTTATTAAGTTCCTCTTGAGAAACCATAATTTCTTCTTCGCCATCATCACTTAAAAGTTTTTTATCCTTTATGCTTACGCCTTTCCTCTGAATACCCGTCATCGGCTTGAAGACTGGATCAGCCATTGCTGCTTGATACTTGCTCTTCTCATATTCCCTATTCTGCATTCCCTTGAGATGCTTCAGTCCTCTTTGCTTGAGTTCCTTCTCATCCCACTTACCTACTCCAAGAAGAGCTCGAATAGTCTTCTGCTTCTGATACTTATCGGCTTCTCGTTGGGCTCTTCCCTTGCCACGAGCAATTCTTTTACGCTCTTCCTCAGATTCTTCCCAGCGTCTGTCAAAATCCGAAGCCTCGTCATATTCTTCGTTCGGATCAAAGGAATCTGGAGATACCCCCTGAACATCGTAATACCCAGTCCTCCAGCTTTCACCTTCCTCTGAGGCACCCATATTCCCGACAGCAAGTGCTGTGGCTTTGTGGAAATTCTCTGGGCTAATGGTCTTCGCTGTCGGGTTTGCTCTCTGAAGATAGGATCTGTGAGCATCTCCTTGCATCGAGAAATGAATCGGATTGATGTAGACCTGATCTCCGATCCTTACCCCAATCACTTGGCCATTGGAAGTAAACAAGTCCTTGTTGATATATACTCCGCCAGCACCCCCCTTCTGTGCTCCCTTCCCGAACTTCTTCGCTAGGTTATAGATCTTTCCAGCCGTCGGCCCCAATGCTTCTTCGAGGCTTTCGTCACTCTTCAATTCAGCCTGATCTTCACGACTCATCGGTTTGAAGACAGGATCACTCATTGCCCTGTTGTATCGCTCCTCGTCATCAATCTTCTTCTGCTTCCTGCGCTGGTAATAATCTCTCTGCTGATCTCTGCGAAGAATACGGGATCTCTCCTGTCTCCAGGCATAGTAATCAAAGTTCTCGTCAGGATTAAATACTCCAGGCTCGAAGTTTCTAGGAATGTGCATTTGCCCATCACCCATCACTCGTTCCTCGTTGGCAAGATTTAGAAAGTTTTCGTGACTGACATACTCAGCTCCTGCTTGACGAATCGCTGATTGATGTTTGGAGGTGGTGACAGAATAATGATCGCTATCCATATAAACTCTGTCACCCTTGCGGATAGCAATAGGCGTAGCGTAGGAATAGAACACGTTGCCGTCGATGGAGGTTGAGTTGCCTGTACCCCTCGTCTTCCCATCAATAAAGCTCTGAGCAACAGATCGATTGTTAGCCATCTCATCGACAATCCCAAAGGACTCTTTCATCATCACCATAAACTTGCTTGGGTCTTCTAAGTCAGCAGTGACGTATGAGTTCTTGTTCTTGCTGGCGATGTCATCAGCCACTCTCTGATCCGAGATGCCTGCAGCGATAATAATGAGCTTCCCTGAAGTCTCTGGAGCTCCTCCCCTTTTATCGAAAGGAACATTGACGCTGTTGTCGCTGAAGGGGCGGTTAGCGTCCCCGAAGTGAGTATCCATTTCAACAGCCTCGAACTCCAGCTTCATTTGTTCTTTGCTCTCAGGCTCAAGGAGATCCTTGTAGATATCCACGAGGTCTTCCCTGTTCTTACCTTCAAGCTCCTCACGATTCATTCTCGGACTCTTCGCCAAGATCCTATCGATTACATCCTCGTCATCGAGATCATCTGACTCAACAGCCAGCTCTCCCTCGAATTCATATTCGTTGGCCAAAATCATTTCTTTGATGTTTTCATCAGATTGAAGATATTCGTATTGATCCTGCAAATTCTTATAAATTTCATCCGCACGATCTACAGCGTCTTCATGGACGGCTCTCTCAAGCTCATCGAGGTTGTTTGGCTCATCCCCGTATCCTCCAGGATATTCCACATCAACACTCATTGTCCCAGAGTGAGAGTAGCGACCCGACTGATTAACGCTCACGGAAAGATTATCGATGATTTCATCGAGAGTAAGAATGTCTTCGCTATCGTCTCCAACCTCTTCCCTGGGTCTTGGCTTAAATACTGGATCAGCCATTGCTGCTTGATATTCTTCATCCGAGGGTTTCATCTTTTGGAGAATCCCAGCAATGTCTTTGTTGTTCTCGGCCAACTTTCTTATATCCACTTTCGCTGAAAAAGAAGCACCATCTCCCTGGCTCCAGAATCCGCTGAAGTGAATTTCGGGGCTGTCGTAGCCAACCTCTTCGAGTTTTTCTTTATGGAAATCGATATCGTCGTCCCACCAGTCATAACCAACATCCATTTCTCGATGCTTCTCGATAGCTTCCTCTTGAGCCTTAGCAGACAGCTCCTCAAATGGGTATTCCTCACGAGCTTCGCTTACAGACTCGACTGGGTTGTCCATCGTAAAGAAAAGAACCGCTGCTCCGCCATTCCTGAAGTCGGGGTTGGGGATGATGATTCCATCGAGCTCATCCTTCTGCTCTTGCGACAGGCGATCCCATTTCGTAATGATGAACGCTCTTTCTTCCCCGTGCTTAGTGATCATATCCCCGTCGTTGGTTTTCTCAGGACGAATGAATCCTATCGGGTAATCCAACGCCATCGACCCCTTTAGGTATCCAGCATCCTTCAAGAAATTCTCTGCTCCGTTGATCGCACGGAATGTATCTGACTCATCACCCTGCTCAGAGGAAGGGAATATTCTCTTGGAATAAACCTTCCGATCCCCAACTCCATAAGCCTTCCCATAGTTAGGAAACATCTGATCAACCGTCTGGGCTTCTGCTGGGCCTTCCTGAATCGATTCAACTGGCTTATCTTCTGCAGCTAAAAGCATCGTGTAGTAATCAGGACGCTCCTTTAAGTGATCGAGTGCGATCTTTGCAAACTTCTCGATGTCGTCTCCGACGGTATCAGTATGCTCACTCTCGATATCAATCCCCTTCTTGAATTCGTCAAAAGACACTTCGTTCCAGTCCACACCAAGACGGTCTCCGAGAGTCTTCATCTGATCCTCGGCAGGCTTAATTGCCGTCTCTTCTTTTATGAACTGGTAAAGCTCCTTGATAAACTCGTTGCCCATATCTTCTCCTTATGGCTTCTTCAGCAATTCAACTTTATCGCCACTGTGACAAGAGAAACCTTTCTCGCCCTCTGTCCCTGCGAAGTTAAGCATTGAAACAATCTTGTCTGATACTGCGTCGCCATTCTTCCAAGAGGCAACCTTCCTTTTCCCGTGATCGTCTTCATACATCGGACGAAGAGAAAGCGGAAGATCACAGAATCTCATATTCGTGAGGTTCTGATATCCGCCTGCAGGAAATGTCCCTTGTGTAATGGCATAAAGAATGATGTCCTTCGATAGCTCGCCATTCGGAAGACACGCTGTTTTCTTTGTGCGGAGCGCATCAAGCATTCCATCCACACCCGACGCTGGATATTGATCGTCATAAGCTGTCAGGAGTTTCAAGAGCTCCTCCAGAAGATTGATTCCACCGTCAGCTTCAATAATTTTTCTTATAGACATAGCCTCTCCTTTATTGCTCATCAATGGCGTTTTGAATTGAAGTAAAGAAGTTCTGCTGAAATCTTCCGCCCACGGGATAGACAACTCCCTTGCCGATCTTAATAAGCGTCAGTCCTTCCAGCGACTCCAAAACATCTTTGTTTGTCAAATAAATGCGTTCCGAACTATCAAACTTGTTATCCACGATTGCTTCAAAAATCATTCTCACGCCACGATACTTACTCTCGATAACCCCAGCCCAAAGATACTGATAACTCCGAAAGAGATCGAATCGAGCCAAACTCTGTTGCGTCTTGATGGCTTCAAGCAGAAGCTCAAGTTCTCCACGGTCATCGGAGAACTTGTAGCCAATCTGCTTCATTAAAGCATCCACATCTTTCTCAATAGTATTGGTGTTGAGAGAAGACTTCTTGACGGGAAGGTATCGGCCTGGGAACTTCAACGCCCAGGCTTTAACATCATCGCCAAGAGTATCAATGGGTGACTTTGCCATTACTGCGTAGAGAGCATCCTCAATCTGATTGATTAAGGTCGTGTTGTAGGAAGCATCCGTCTGAGCCTCGATAACAGACTCCAGGACATACGGAGATAAATCGATTTCTTTCATGCCAAAATCGTTGATCCCTGAATCCTGTTTGAATGTGTGGGAGTGTTGCTTGGGGACTATGACCGTCAGTTTATCCTCTAAGTCAAAATGATAATCTGGTTCCTTATCCAAGATACTAATCCCCCACTTCTTCTTCACTTTCGCCAAAGCAGAGAATGCTTTCTTCACGGGAACAAACCCACCTGGAAGGTAGGCAATCGCTGCCGACGTGGTTTCTTCATTCACTGACTGAACGATGTTCTCTACGATGTCTCTCATTATTTACTCACTGCTCCTGGTCGTGTTGGCCGTGCCCCAGGTCTCGCCACTGGTCTTGCAGGACGAGGCGGTGTTGCTGGCTTCGGCTGTTCCGCTGCAGGCTTCGGTGCTTCAGCAGGCTTTGCTGCAGGTGCAGCAGGTTTAGGTGCTGGAGCTGCAGGTGCAGGCGTTTCTGCTGGCTTCGGAGCTGCAGGCGCAGGTGTCGGAGCTGGTGCAGGTGTTTCTGCAGGCTTCGGTGCTTCAGCAGGCTTTGCTGCAGGTGCAGGTGTCGGCTCGGCAGGCTTAGGTTGAGGTGTATCTTCAACCTTCACGGGCTCACCAACATTCACCCCCATTGTAGTACCCATAAGTTCCGTAAATTGATCTCCAGGCATAATCTCCTCCTTTTTGTGAGTTAAGCCTCTGTTGTTGTTGAAAAATTATTAGACTCAGGCAAAGCAGAGCTCACCTTGTGAAGAATCTCCTGAGCACTGTAGCTTGGAGTTCCTTCCTTTACAAACTTCTCCCTGGGAATTTCCTCGATGACGGATGCCAAAGAATCGTGTTGAAGACTTCTCAAAACCTCTTCCTTTGTCATATCCGTGTTCGGGTACATATCCCCTGGGAACTCTTCGATTGCCTTTGCCACATCTTCATCGTCGATAACCACCAGATGAAAGTTGTAATCCATTAAAGACTCATATCCGAATGGAACATCAGCGATAGAGAATGGATCGACAAAAATTGTCATCCCAGTCTCTGGATTTCTAAGAATGGTATAGACGGGTTCGTCTTCCATCCTTGTATCAGTGAACCCTAACTCCTCCTCAAGCTGATGAATGAACCTGCTCGTTCCTTCTTCTTTCCGATCAAAATCATCGATCAAACGTCTTTCCTCTTCTTGACGATCAAGCTCTTTCTGAGCGTCTGGGCCCATTTCATCTCTCCCCATCGGCTTGAAGATGTCCTCTTCTCTGAGTTGTTTATAGAGCTCGTATATCACGGAACAACCTCTTCGTCTTCCCCAACTCCGAGACCGTCGTAAACAATTTTGTTAAATGTTGCATTGTCAATAATGTGATCAAAATAATCACGATATTCTCTTTCCTCGTGCAAATAGACAACAACTGCAATCTTCGTATATCTCTCGTCTTCATATCCAAGAAGTCTATGACCTCCCCATATGCTATAAACCTCCACCCGTTCCGATTCTGTGCTTGGGATTTCTCTCCCAAGAATCTCTGTCCAAATATCTACTTTCGGAAGGATGTAATACAACTGAGCCTTTCTTGTTTCATAATAGTCCTTGAAATAATTGAAGTCGCCTTCCTCGGTCATTGCTGCGGTACACCAGTGAGATCCACGGCCATATAAACAGCTTTTTTCCCTAGTGGTTGGTTTAACGACAACGCATTTATCGTTTTTAAAAGCAGTGTCTTCCTTCGGGATCTTATCTAAGTCTTTGATCCCTCTCTTCTGCTGGGATCTCGTAACTGTTCCCCGTGCCCCACGAACAATATCATTCATCATCTCCGTCGTTCGGAATCTGCCGATATCAGCATTCTCCCCAGTCACGATGTTGTCTTTCACAAGCTCATCGAACTCCTTCACGACATCGAATCTAGCTAAATCTTTTTCCCCACGAACATACATCCCGCATATCCACTCGATATACTTCTTTTTCTCCGTAGGATCCTGTTCGACGAGTTTGTTGAAGTCCCCCTCTGGAATACGGCCAGAATCCAAATACATCTTCTTTGCTCGTGACAACCCCTCCTCAAGAAATACCGACTCAGGTAAAGCATCCAGACTCATTAACTTGAAGATGTCCTCTTCTCTAAGTTTTTTATAGAGCTCGTATATCACGGAATATCCAGGTATTGTTTGATTTTGTTAAACTCATCAGTTCCCATTGATCGATCACAATAATCGTAATATTCTTTGTTCCCGTTCGGATAAACAGCAACGGCAATCTTCGTGTATTTCTCATCCTCCATATCAATCTTCGGAAGAAGATAATACAAATTCGTGTAGCGTCTTTTGCGATAGTCGTCGAAGTAATTCCTGGTT
>Ga0307375_10004613_pt1 | contig 13102 bp, 14 predicted proteins | sample TR1MG_FD_202531 | JGI IMG/M metagenome (GOLD analysis project Ga0307375, IMG submission 202531) | Soil microbial communities from Risofladan, Vaasa, Finland - TR-1 | ecosystem: Environmental > Terrestrial > Soil > Coastal area > Acid sulfate soil | place: Finland: Risofladan, Vaasa | collected... | reverse complement strand
TGGCGCAGGTAAAGCGTCGCAACCATCCACAGCGCGCCCGCGGCAAGCCCGAGCATGGCGGCGCTGAATACGGCGAAGGCAGCTTTCAACAGTGAGCGCGCGCTCATCGACAATCACGGGGCAAGACATCAGGGGACATGCATTGATCCATTGGGCAAGGCAGCGATGATAACGTGTCATCGGCGGGAGGCTGCCAGGTCTTGTGATTGTCGGCTGCAGGACGCACATGAATTGGATGGTGCCGGTGTGGTCCGCGGCTGCGTAATCCGCAGCGGCCTGATCTGGAGCAGGTGGCCGCGGTCACCGGGCGGCATAATAGACGATCTGGATACGGTGTCTTGTCGTATCGGCGGATGTGGACCGAAGAAACGGGGTTGAGGATTGGCATGAGCGGTTTCAGTCTGAGCAGCGAGCCTTTCACCCTGTTGCGCGACTGCAACGCGGTGATGGTGCCGCAAGGGGAAGTGGTGAACCTTCCCGCCGGCCAGATCGGCTACATCACCCAGGCGCTGGGCGGCAGTTTCACCGTTTATGTGGAAGGCAACCTGTTCCGGATTGCCGGCGTGGATGCCGATGCGCTGGGCAAGGAGCGGCCGGCGGCGATCGAGGTGGCCGCCGACGCCACCGATGCGGATGTGGAGAAGCTGGCATGGGACCAGTTGCGAACCGTGTTCGACCCGGAGATCCCGGTCAATGTGGTCGAACTGGGGCTGGTCTACGACTTGAGCCTCGAGCAGGTCGCGGACGGCGCACGCAAGGTATATGTGAAGCTGACGCTGACCGCGCCGGGTTGCGGCATGGGTGACATCCTGGTGGATGACGCGCGCACCAAACTCGAGATGATTCCCACGATCAGCGAGGCCGAAGTGGATCTGGTGTTCGACCCGCCATGGAGCCACTCGATGATGTCCGACGCGGCCAAGCTGGAAACCGGCATGCTCTGAGCCATGCCGGCATGCGGCATCAGGCGGGTGTGGATTTTCTCAGGCTCAGGTGTGGTGACGAGTACGCCCGGCGTCAGTGTGCGACCTTGCGCCCGGCCATGTGTCGAAGGTAGGCCAGCAACGCATCCAGATCGGCATCGGGCAGCACCTGTTTGTCGATGCCCTGCATCCTCGCCTGCGGCCAGCGACGCAACGACTGCGGATCGCGGATGTAGGCGCGCAGCAGGTCCGCAGGCAGATATTCGGTGGGGTTGTGCGGGACGTTCAGGTCGGGGCCGAGCCTTGCATCGCCTTCGCCGTTGAGCGTATGGCAGGCGAAGCAGGTGCGCTGGAATACGACGAAACCGCGTCGCACCGGGCTGTCCGGCGGCAATGACGGATCGGGCAGGATGGCCGGGAAGCGCGCGGCCACACCGGCCAGCTTGCGGATCATCGCCAGTCGATACGGCCACTGCTCCGGGCCCACATGACTGACCTGCGGGTGCGTCCATACCAGATAGAACGGCCCGGCGTGGCCATGGTTCCTGGGCAGGGCGGGCCATGATCCGGCCGGATCCTCGATCGCCAGCCATGCCTCGCCGCCGTGCCTGTCCAGCAGCAGCGCGGCAGGAATCTCCGCGGCGAAGCCGTCGGCGGCGATGAATTGCAGGTGGTCGGCCGACGTGATGCCTCCAAGCAGGGCGACCAGCGGAACCGCGTGATAGTGCATCCGGCGCCCGAACGCGATGTCGGCGGGCACGGTGATCGTTCGCACGTCGTTGCGCTTGAGCAGCTCTTCGGTGTGCCATGCGGTGACGCCATGGCCCAGGTCGATTTTCAGCTCGGCGGCCCGGGCGGGCATCGGCAGGCAAAGCCACAGCAGGCAACAGCGCAGCAGTAGTTTCATCGAGAACTCCGCAATGACCGGGTTGCGCCCGGCGACCTTCACCCGGCAAACGCGCCGGCCGCCTGTAGCCAGCCTGAACGAGATGCCTGCAGGCCTTGAACGTTCATGCCTGCAGCCACACTAAGCCTATGTATCGCCGTGACGGCGACAGGAAGTGAGGCAGCAGTATCGCATCACTGAGGGGCCGGTCTTTCCTCCCCTGGAGACCGCCTGACAGACTCCACGTATCCTCCCCTGGTGCGTGGAGTTTTTTTGTGCGGAGCCGGCGAACTTCCGGCAGCCGCGTCAGCCGATGGCCGAGCGCCTGGTGACTGCGGATTCGCATCATGCGTGCGTGGGCATGGATAATTGCCGGCGTACTTTCCTGTTGCGCTCCCTTGGTCTTCATCAGAGCCACCAATGATCATCGACTCGCTGCTCGATACCGACCTGTACAAGTTTTCGATGATGCAGGTGGTGCTGCATCAGTATCCGGCCGCGCAGGTCGAATACCGCTTCAAGTGCCGCAATCCCGGTGTCGACCTGGTGCCGTACATCGACGAGATCCGCGCCGAGCTGGCGGCATTGTGCCGGCTGCGATTCACGCCGCAGGAGCTGGATTACCTGCGCACTTGGCGCTTCATCAAGAGCGACTTCGTCGATTTTCTCGGGTTGTTCCAGCTCAACGAGAAATATGTGGATATCGCGCCGGCGGCCACGGATAACGGCGAGATCGAGATCCGCATCAAGGGGCCGTGGCTGCATACGATCCTGTTCGAGGTGCCGTTGCTGGCGATCGTCAACGAGGTGTATTTCCGCAACACCAGCGCCGGGCTGGACCTGGCCGAAGGGCGCCGGCGCCTGCAGGCGAAGATGGCGCTGCTGCGCGAAACGCCGGATTACGCCGGTTGCCGGATCGCCGATTACGGCACCCGCCGACGCTATTCGCGGGCATGGCAGGAGGAGGTGGTGACGGCCCTGCACGACGGCTTGGGCGCGCAGCTTGCCGGCACCAGCAACGTGTGGCTGGCGCGCAAGCTCGGGCTGACCCCGGTGGGCACGCTGGCGCACGAATACCTGCAGGCGCATCAGGCACTGGGGCCTCGTCTGCGCGACTCCCAAGTGGCGGCACTGGATGCGTGGGCGAAGGAATATCGCGGCGATCTCGGCATTGCGCTTTCGGACGTCTACGGACTCAATGCGTTCCTGCGCGATTTCGACATGTATTTCTGCAAGCTGTTCGACGGCACGCGGCACGACTCCGGCGACCCGTTCGAGTGGGGCGACAAGATGCTGGCGCATTACCGGGCGAACCGGGTCGATCCGCGCAGCAAGATCCTGGTGTTCAGCGACGGCCTGGATATCCCCAAGGTGATGCGGTTGTACGAGCATTTCCGCGGCCGCTGCCTGCTCGCGTTCGGCGTGGGGACCAATCTCAGCAACGACGTCGGGCCGACGCCGCTGCAGATCGTGATCAAGATGGTCCGCTGCAACGGCCAGCCGGTGGCCAAGCTCAGCGATTCGCCGGGCAAGAACATGTGCGAGGACAAGGCCTACGTGGCCTATCTGCGCCAGGTCTTCGAAATTCCCGCGACGCAGGCCTGATCCGCACCGCCAATGGACAAGACACTCTTGTGGGAGCGGCTTCAGCCGCGATGCTTTTCTGCATATCCCAAGAGCATCGCGGCTGAAGCCTCTCCCACAACGGCGCGCTCCCACAAGTGCGCTCCGAATCGGGGTTGTTCGAGGTGCCCGAACGTGGTGCGCCGGTGCGGTGCGGGCAATGGCGTAGACTGAGGGATCAGATTCATTCAAACGGGGTCCGGGCCATGTCCAGCGTCTACGATTTCAGCGTCCGCGACATCGACGGCAACCAGCGTTCGATCGCCGAATGGCGCGGCAAGACGCTGTTGATCGTCAATGTCGCATCCAAGTGCGGCTTCACCCCGCAGTACCGGGGGCTGGAAACGCTGTGGCAGGATCAGCGCGATCTGGGGTTGGTGGTGCTGGGTTTTCCGTGCGACCAGTTCGGTCACCAGGAACCCAGCGACGAGGACGAGATCAAGAGCTTCTGCAGCACCCAGTACGATGTGACCTTCCCGATGTTCGCCAAGCTCGAGGTGAATGGTGACAACGCCGATCCGTTGTACAAGTGGCTGAAGAGCGAGGGCAAGGGCATCCTCGGCAGCGAGTCGATAAAGTGGAACTTCACCAAGTTCCTGGTCGGTGCGGACGGTCAGGTGGTCAAGCGCTATGCGTCCACGGATACGCCGGAGAAAATCGCCAGGGACACGCTGGCGCGACTGCGCGGCTGAGGCAACCAGGGCTGTTGTTTCAAGGGTGGCCGCGAAAGTTCGCCAGCAGCACCGCGATCGCATCCACGTCGCTGCTCGCGCCGGGTCCCTCCGCTGGCGGATCGTCGTTGTCGAGCATGATCGCGAACGCCAGCCGTTCGCCGTCGGCAGTCGTGACATAGCCGGCAAGGCTGTGCACGTAAGTCATGCTGCCGGTCTTGGCGTGCACGTTGTTTTCGGCTGCGGTGCCGCGCATGCGGTTGATCAGCGTGCCGTCCCTGCCGGCGATCGGCAGTGCTTCGCGCAGCTTTGCGGCATAGGGTTGTGCGGCAAGGTACTCGAGCAGGCGCACCAGCGCGTCCGGCGTGACCAGGTCGCTGCGCGACAGTCCGGCGCCGTCATCGAGCAAACTGGCCGCGGGCGCAATGCCGATCTTGGTCAGCAACGCATGCAACGCCTTGATGCCCCATGCTTCAGTGCTTTTGAAACCAGTCGCCGTAGCCGGTACCGCCGTGGCCTGTGTACAGGCGCCGACACTCAGCAGCAGGTTTTGCAGGTACAGATTCTGCGAGCGCTTCAGGCCGCGTTGCAGGATCTCCAGCAGCGGCGGCGACAGCACTTCGGCGAGGGTATCGGCATGTACCCGCAGGGCCGCGTCGTCCTGCGGCCAGTGCAATACCCGCAGCTCGCCGCTGATGCGGATGCCCTGGCGTGCCAGCGCCCGCCGCAACTGCCTCCCCGCGAGCAAGGCAGGGTCCGGCACCGCCAGCTTGAAATGCTGCGGCGGCGAGTCGAGCGCAATCGTGCCGAACGCATAAAGCCTGGCGTCCCCGGGCGCGCGATACAGATTGATATCGCTTGGCGTTTGCGGCGCGCCGGTGGTCAGCTGCCCGAACAGCGGTGGCCTGGCATCGGCGGGGGCGAAATCCAGGCTGGCCGGAAGCCCGGCGCGGGCGCCGGGACTGACCGTGATGGCGACGGTGTTCTCCTGCACGCTGAGCGCTGAGGGTGGTGCCGCGAACCCGCTTTGCAGATCGCCAGCCTCCCAGCCGCTGCCGAATGGCGGGCTGGCGAAATAGCTGTCGTCGGCAATCAGATCCCCACGCACGAGCCGTACCCCGCGCATGGCCAGCTGGCTTGCCAGTCGGTCGGCCCAATCGGCGCTGCCGGCGGTTCCCAGGGTGGGGTCGCCCATGCCGTACAGCACCAGTGGGCCGTCCAGACGGCCATGACGAATGTGACCATCGCCCAGCAGTCGGGTGGGAATGCGGTAATCCGGACCCAGCACGGCCAGGCTGACCGCGGCGGTGAACAATTTGGCGGTGGAGGCGGGCTGCAGCAGTTGATCGGCGTGGTGCGCATACAGGAGACGCCCGCTGTCCAGCGAAGCCACCGCAATGCCCCAACGGGCTGCCGCAAAGCGGGGTTGGTTGATCTGTGCGTCGATCTGCGCCGCCAGCGCCGCGGTGCCGGTTGCCGCGGGCGCCGGGGAGGCGATCGACGGCGTTGCCGCGAGCAGCCATGCGCAAGTCAACAGCAGGCATGCGGCACGATTGCCGTGGTGATGACCGGGGCTCGGTGGCGAAATCATGCGCGCAGTATCGCCAATCCCGTCGGGGCTTGCAGTGAAGTGGATTTCGATCGTTCTGTTAAACTCAACACTTTGTGCCGGCAGCTGGCCGGCGGACCTGAACCTGTTCGCGAGACGCTCATGCAGATTGCCAAGAACTCCGTTGCCGCCTTCCATTACACGCTGACCGATGACCAGGGCCAGGTTATCGACAGTTCCGAAGGCCGTGAGCCGCTGACCTATCTGCATGGCAGCGGCCAGATCGTTCCCGGTCTGGAAAAGCAGATGGAAGGCCGCAAGAGCGGCGACAAATTCAGCACCGACGTGACACCCGAGGAAGGCTATGGCGTACACCATGCCCAGTTGATGCAGGAAGTGCCCATCTCGGCCTTCCAGGGCGCCCTGGACATCCAGCCCGGCATGCAGTTCCAGGGGCGCGGCCCGCAAGGCGAAATCAATGTCACCGTGAGCCGGGTCGAGGGCGACAAGGTATTCATCGACGGCAATCATCCGCTGGCCGGCAAGACCCTGCATTTCGCCATCGAAGTGACCGGCGTGCGTGTGGCCACCGACGAGGAGCTGGCACACGGCCACGTGCACGGCGCGGGTGGCCATCACCACTGATCGCTGTTTCTCGGCGTTGCGGCGATCCGGCACCACGAAGGCCCGGCGATGTCCAATCGCCGGGCCTTCGCCGTTGATCTCAGGCTCAATACCAGTCGAGCAGCGATATGCCGATGCCGACATAGGTGGCATTGTGGTTGTAGTCGATCAGGCTTTCGCCGTAACCCTTGAAGACATCCATGTAACCGCGCACATTGCCAGCCAGTGGAAAGCTCCAGGTGAACTGCGCCGCACCATGGCTGTTGCGTCCGCCACGCAGGGAATGGCGCAGCAGCATGCCGAACTCCTGCCCATGCCATTCATGGATCACCTGCGCCTCGCCGCGTCCCATGTAGTTGCTGATGTCGGGGTTGTTGTCGGTGCGTCGTGATTCGGGAATGCGCCACCACGGCCTGAACATCACGGTCCAGCCATCGCGTTCGAAGCCGATGTCGGCGATCACCCGGTTCCAGCTGCGCGACAACGGGTTGCTGCGGCCGTTCGACTGATGGTCGACGCCGATGCCGAGTAGCCGGCCGCTCCAGCCGAACAACTCATAGTGGGTGCCGAACACGAGCATCGCTTCGGGCTCGTAATTGGTTTCACGAAACGGGCGCGACAATCTCGTGTTGTAGAACTGCCAGCGCGAGGACTGGGTATAACCCACCCACAGGTCGCCGGCGTCGCCGAACACGCCCTGCCAGACCTTGGCCTTCAGGCTCAGCTGGAATTTCGCCTCGGTATTGTCCAGCGATTGGCTCTGCGTCAGCGTATTGTCGGGGTTCGGGCTGCGTGGCTGGCTGTTCTGGTTGCTGGTGAAGAAGACCGGCAGCACATAGACCGGCTTGTAGCCGCGAATGTTGAACGTACCGAGCTTGCTCTCCGGCGAAAGTTCCCAGCGGCTGTCGAGCAACGACAGCGGGCGCGCAACTTCATTGCCGCCTTCCGCCGCAGCGACTGATGTGCCGCCCGTGCCGGCATGACCGAAAATGCCCGGTGCATTGTCGGGCGGACGGTTCCGTTTCTGTGCGGTAGGCAGGTTTGCCCGGCCGGTGGCTTTGTCGTAGCAGGCCAGTCGTTGTGCATCGTTTTCGATGGCCGTGCAGCCGCGAATGTCGGTCGGATCCGGATTCTGCGCATGGATCGGTGTGGCAAGCACGATAACGGCCAGTGCCAGCGGCACGGCAACAAGGTGAGTCTTCATGCGGATTCCGGGACGATGGGGCTTGTGCGCCGAATGCACCGAAAGTCTAACCCAGTGGTTTTGGTCGAGTCAGGCACCGTCCCGGAACAGTGCCCGGCACCCGTGGTCGTCGGCGCGGCAACCGACGGGTGCGCAGGCCCCGACCTCGCCGCGATGCAGACTAGAGTTGCTTGACCCAGCGTTCGTACTCGGCCTTGCTGATGCTGCCGTTCTTGTTGCTGTCGGCGTGGATGAAATCATTGGCCAGGGGCGGGTAGGCCGCGGCCTGGTCGGCGGTTATGGTCTTGCCGCCAGCGGACAACTGCTCGAACGACGGCGCCGGTCCGAAGGACGGGGCTGGTGCCGCGACGCTGCGTATCGTGAGCTCGCCCTGCGGCGTCTGGAAAACCGCCGTGGCCGGTGGGGGCGGTGTGCTGGCAGCCGATGGGCTGGAAGCGGACGACGCGGGCGCAGGCGTTTCCTGGGCGATCAGGTTGCCGGCGAACGGCAGTCCGATCGTGGCGAGGGTGGCGAACAGCAACTTGTGGGATTTCATGTCATTACTCCATGCCAGAATACGTGCTTGAAAGTCGCGATGGTGCCGGAACCGGCTCGGCGCGGGGCAGATCATGGCCGCCGGGGACGAGCGTGAGATCAAGCTATCAGGAATTGCATCAATGCCGGCTCAACATCGTGTCCATTTGTCCGTGAAGGTGCCGTGTCGTTGAGGGTGGATTCAGCCAGTCGCCCATCGCTGAATCTGGCGCAGGCGCGCCTGCTGCAGTTGGCTGCGCAAGGGCTGTTGCAGCCGCTGCGGCGGCGTCCCCGCCGCAATGACGTGGTGGCGGCGATCGAACGCATGCGCATGCTGCAGATAGACACCATCCACGTGGTCGCCCGCAGTCCGTATCTGGTGCTGCATTCGCGTCTGGGCGATTACCCGATGGCCTGGCTGGACGAGGCGCTCGAACAGGGACGGCTGGCCGAGTGCTGGGCGCATGAGGCGTGCTTTGTCACGGCGGCCGATATCGGCTGGCACCGGCGCGCACGCGACCAGCGCATGCATCATTGGGCGCATCGGCATGCCGCGCGGATGCACCGCGAGCAACGGGCCGATATGGATGCGCTGCTGGCCGGCATCGGTGCCTGCGGCCCGGTGCGCACGGCGGATTTCGCCCGCCAGCCGGGTGGCGGCGCCGCGGGCAAGCCCGGCTGGTGGGAGTGGAAGCCGGAAAAGCGCTGGCTCGAAGCCTGGTTTGCGCTGGGTGAGCTGATGGTGACGCGGCGCGAGCACTTCCAGCGCGTGTACGATCTGGCCGGAAACGTGCTGGCACGGCTCGATCCTCCGTTCGATCCTCAGATCAGTGCGGTTTCGCCGCAGATCATGCGACAACGCTTCATTGCCGACAGCGTGCGTGCATTGGGGGTCACGCCAGCCGGCTGGATTGCCGACTACCATCGTCTGCGACCGGCGGTAACCGACCGCGAGCTGGCCCTGCTGCTGGCCAGCGGCGATCTGCTGGCGGTATCGGTGCAGGGCTGGAAGACCCCGGGTTATGTGCACCGCGATCATGCCGATTCGCTGGACAAGGCGGTGCGAGGTCGCCTGCGCGCCACACATACCGCGTTGCTGTCGCCGTTCGATCCCCTGGTATGGGATCGGGCCCGGCTGCTGGCCATGTTCGATTTCGAGTACACCCTCGAGTGCTATACGCCGGCCGCCCGACGGCGTCATGGCTATTTCGTGTTGCCGATCCTGCATCGTGGCCGGCTGGTCGGCCGGCTGGATGCCAAGGCACATCGCAGCGAAGCGGTATTCGAGATCAAGAGCGTGTTTCTGGAGTCGGGGGTGGAACCCGAGCCGTCACTGGTACATGCGCTGGCGACGGTAATGGCTCGTTTCGCCCACTGGCACGGCACGCCGGAAATCCGCATCGGCCGCACGCGGCCCGTGGCGCTGGCGGCGGCGCTGCGCGCGGCGTGGCGCGTCGGGGTTTGAGTGCCTGATCGCCGGCCCTGGGAGTCCGGCCGATGAACGGTCCGACCGGCTCAAACGGTCAGGGCGTGCTGCTGGCCGGTGTCGGGTTCACATCACAAGACTTGCCGTGCAGCGCCTGGCGCAATTGCCTGGCCAGCGAGTTGCAGCGCGTTGCCAGCTGCGGACGCATGTCCGGGTTCAGCGAATCGCGCAACAGGCTGTTGCGCATCATCTGATAACGCGACGGCAGTTGATCCGGGGGGAAGATGGCGGCTGCGCGATGGCAGGCGATATAGCTGGACAGGTAATCGTCGCAGGCGGCGATGCCGGTCTTGTCCGGCAGTTTGATCGCGGGTTGCTGTTGATGATGCACGGTGCGGGTGGCGGCAGCACTGGCGGGCTTCGGGTTTGCAGCAGCCGAGGTGGCTCGGGTAGCCGATTTGTCCGCGCAACCGATCAATGCAAGGCTGGCGATCATGGTGGCCAGAATCAGGTGTGGCAGGGCAGGCATCATTGTGCTTTCCTTTTGGAATGCGCCGCGTATCGGTCGGGCTGCCGCGATTGGGGATAACCGATTCACATCAAACATGATTCAAGGTATAGGAAAAATGAATTGCATGCGCAGTTTGTGACTATTGGCGGCATGGTACTCATTGCTGCAGGGCTCGCCATATCTCGTATCCCGTACGCTCTGCCGCTATCATTCGCCCACTGTGTTTGCCGGGGTCACCAGTGTCTTGTGGCCCGATGCAGCTGATCCGCGATCTGTCTCATCGTTCACCCAGGGTTGTTTCCTTGCATACCAGTAAGTCGGCCACGCCAATGCGGGTCGAGTCTATAAACCTAGTGGAGTGATCAAGATGTCTGATCGTCAGATTGGTACAGTCAAGTGGTTCAACGATGCCAAGGGCTTCGGTTTCATCGCGCGTGACAATGGCCCGGATGTGTTCGTGCATTTCCGCGCGATCACCGGTAGCGGCTTCAAGAGCCTGCAGGAAGGCCAGCAGGTCTCGTTCAAGGTGGTGCAGGGCCAGAAAGGCCTGCAGGCCGACGAGGTGAGCGCGGCCTGACTGCCGCAACAGGCTTCAGGTGGATCCCGACAGTGATGGTTTGACTGCCCGGGACAAGCCCGGTAAAAAAATCGCTTGACAAACCACTTGCATGTCTAATTTCCGTTATGCTTGGCGCACTGCGTCTGCTCGGTCAAGTGCGTGCCCGGTGTGAGGTTTCCTGAATCCGCATCGCTACACCCGGCTCCGGCATGCCCAGTAAGTCGTCGACCCGCGCGGGTCGGTTTGTCTCAGCGTCTCGAATGGATCGGAGTGAGTCATGTCGGATCGTGAAATAGGTACAGTCAAGTGGTTCAACGACGCGAAGGGTTTCGGCTTCATCAGCCGTGAAAGTGGCCCTGACGTGTTCGTGCATTTTCGTGCCATCAGCGGCTCGGGTTTCAAGAGCCTGCAGGAAGGGCAGAAAGTGAGTTTCAAGGTTGTCACCGGCCAGAAGGGCTTGCAGGCCGAAGACGTCACGGCAGCTTGATCGACGTGTCTGATTCGGGAAAAGGCCGGCGCAAGCCGGCCTTTTTTGTGGTGCGCCCGGCAGGGCGCACCTGCCTGGAGATGAAAATTCGCTGTCCACCCGGCAAGGGGAAGGGGCCTGGAGGAGCGTCCGCGATTGCAGGTCAACAAGGCGAAAAGTGCTTGCGCTAGCAGTCTGTCGGACTTTGGTCGGCCGGGCTGCGAATCCGTCTGTGCGGTCCACTATCCGCCGCACGATGCTCATGGAACCACCATGGGCCGGCGAAGCGTCGAGTTCTGTCCTCGCACAGCCGAATTCTCGCCTCGACCACCAAAGCTTGACAGGCTGCTAGGCCCTGGAAAAGCACGCTCCGGGCTACACCCCGGCAAACGCAGGTGGCCGGATCATGCTCAAGGTTGCGCCGGAAAGTGTGGCTCGCCGGACTGGCTGCGTGCGTGAGCTGTTGCGTCAAGGGCGCGGGCGAAACCTGATCCACGCCATCGAGACACTCAATCCGGTGCTTTGTGGTGGATCGGCTGCTTCCAGCTTGGCGAGAGCCGGATGGTGTGGAAGGATCTCGACGGGTGGCTGCGGCGTCGGCTGTGCTGCCTGCCATGGCGGCAGGTCGAAGGCAGGGTTATTCCACGTCGCTGCCCTGCCCTGACTCGGTGGGCAGCTCCCTGAGCAACCGGAAGATTTCCCGATAGGCCCGCGGCGGCTTGTTGCCATCGCGCTCGACCCGCGCCTGGCGGATCAGCGAACGCAGGTGCTGGCGATCGATCTGCGGGTACTGCGCGATCAGCTCGGCGAGTGCGGTTTCGTCCTCGCCGATCAGTCGATCGCGGGTCGCCTCAAGCCGATGCATGGCGGCGTTTTCCTGGCGTTGCTTTTCGCGGTTCTCGCCCAGTTCCGCGCGCACCGAGGCGAAGGCCTCATCGCCATGGCGACGCATGACTTTGGCCAGAAAGGCAAGCTGGCGCTTGCGCGCGATGTGTGCGGTGATGCGGCGGGTGACGTCGATCTCGTGCCGCACGTCGTCCGGCAGCTCAAGCCTGGACAGCCGGCTGGCCGGCAGTTCGAGCAATTGAGTGGCGAGTGCCAGCACGGCCAGCGCCTCGCGGCGTTGCTGGGTGCGGCTGGGGCCGTAGTCCTCATCGGACAGTTCGGTCGGGTTGCGGCTGGGGGTCACGGGTTCCAGTTCCAGAGGATAAGGCGGTGGATCAGACGTGCGGGTCGTCGCGGTCAGGCCGTTCGGCTTGCTCCAGCGCGGCGGCTTGCTCCAGCGAGAAGCGGGCAATCGGTTCACCATCCAGCATGATGGTTTCGTTGAACATCAGCGCCGGGCGTACCCACAAGCCGTGGTCGCCGTAGAGCGCCTGATAGACCACCAGCAGTTCCAGCGTTTCGCTGTGACGGGCGGTGCCCAGTACGCGATAGCGCCGGCCCTTGTAATGGCGATAGATGCCGGCGGCAGGTTGCATGGCGTTCTCCGCAGCTCTTTGCATTTCGCCGCAGCGACCCCATCTCGGGCCCGGAGCGTCAGTGGACGCCCGGCCTCGATCGGACAGCCAGCGGTTCCGAACCACCCATTCTAACCGCCAACACCCCAGGAAACCCAACGTGAGCGAACGCGCCATCAGCCAGGACCGTCGCCAGCCGGATCGCAGCCAGCCCAATCTGAGCCAATCCGATCGCAGCCAACATGAACTCGACCGGCTCGCCGAGCTGGCCGAGGACGTGATTCGCCGTGCCCGCGCCGCCGGTGCCAGCCAGGCCGAAGTGGCGGCCAGCATCGATACCGGATTGAGTGTCAACGTGCGCCTGGGCGAGGTGGAGACGGTCGAGCATACCCGCGACCGCGGCTTCGGCCTCACCGTGTACTTCGGTCAACGCAAGGGCTCGGCCAGTACCGCTGACCTGCACCCCGATTCGATCCAGGCAACGCTGGATCAGGCCTGCGCGATTGCCCGCTACACCGAGGCCGACCCCGCATCCGGGCTGGCCGATGCGGTGCGCATGGCGACAACGTTTCCCGATCTGGATCTGTGGCATCCGTGGGACATCGACACCACGCGGGCGATCGAGCTGGGGATCGAGATCGAGGATGCCGGTCGCGCGCATGCGGGCATCAGCAATTCCGACGGCGC
>Ga0307375_10004612_pt1 | contig 13103 bp, 13 predicted proteins | sample TR1MG_FD_202531 | JGI IMG/M metagenome (GOLD analysis project Ga0307375, IMG submission 202531) | Soil microbial communities from Risofladan, Vaasa, Finland - TR-1 | ecosystem: Environmental > Terrestrial > Soil > Coastal area > Acid sulfate soil | place: Finland: Risofladan, Vaasa | collected... | reverse complement strand
TTGAGACTTCTGCAGGTCATTCCAGATCTGCGGATTGGTTTTGAAATCGGCATCGTAGACCAGAACGAAACCAGCCTGGCATACCGACTCCAAGTATTTAACCGAGGCGCTCAGTTGCCCCTCAGCAGATGCGATTCCATTGTCGACCATCATGGCATCGATCGGGCCCTCGAACAGGTAGACCGTTTTCGTGAAATCCACACGATCCAGGCCCCAGAACTTCGGCGCGTCTTCATTCAGCTGGAAGGTCATGTAGCGACGCTTCGACTCCGAGAAGAGAATGCGCGCCTGCAGGTAGTTCAGCGTTCCGTCAACATCTCGGAACGGGAACACCAAGGCCTGGTAGTCCTCATGGAACGTGCGCTCCTTATAGGCCTCGATCGAACGACAGACGTCATTCAGGTTCCGGGCGTAGTAGAGCTCCACGTCCTCAGGGATCTTGCGACCCTCGATGTATTCACGAACCCGGTGCCCAATCCCGAGCTCCTTGGTCGGGAGCATCACGTCTAACGGTCCACAACGCTTTGGCTTCTTGACCTTGGCGGGCGCGAACTCAAACGCGGTCTTGAACTTGGAGGGCTCGACCTCGGGCTCGACCTTCTCACGCCGGGGACCAAAGTTCTCGAAAGCGTATTGGCTCGCGAGTTCGGGGCTCAGCTTCTTCAGGAACGTGTGGAGACCCAAGCCGCCACAGGTGTTGTAGCACTTGAAGAAGGCTCCGTCGTTTGTGACGTACAGATACCCACGCTTCTTGTTGGGATTCTTCTTGGAGTCACCACACAACGGGCATCGGAAGATGAAGGTATCGCGACCCACATCTTTGAAGCCTTGTAAATATACAGAAGCGAGTCTGATGTATTTGAGGTCGATGAATTTCATACTCGTATTATAGACCCACTGAACCCAAATGTCAAGAGGATTTTTCCATGGCTGCTACCGAAGAGTTTTACATCCATCCACAAACCGGCGAGAAGATTCTGATCGGCGCCGCCGTCGATACCGCACCACAGGCCAACCAGAAGGCTGCCGTGAAGGCCGCGCTCGCCGCCAAGGTTGCCGAGATCGAGGCAGCAGCCAAGGAAGAAGAGTTGAGGCTCGAGGAAGAGGCCGCCAAGTTGCTCGGTGAACCTACCCCAGCAGATGGCGCCGCCCCGTCAGCCTTGAACGAAGAAGTGACCAAGATCGAGAATGCCATTGAAGGCGTGTTCGAGAAGGTGAAGGGCGCCTTCGGATCCAAGACACCCGCCGCTCAGTAATATCGGACGACTATGATCACGGTGGATGAAATAAAGCAGTTCGTGAGAGAAGGTCACACCCAGCGTGGTGCGATCTTTAACCCGGTGAAATTCGAGACTGAGTTCGCCAATCTCATGACCACAAGGAAGATGATCACCCGGTTCCTGAAAACCGGAGTGATCAACGATAAGCTCGTTGTAAATAATACCATCTGCGCTCTGAACGCCTTTGGTATTCCTCTTGCAAATCGAGCATTTCGCATGCTATGCACCGATGAACAGTTCGGTGTCGTGAAGGCCATTCTGATGTTCTTGAGATGTTTGCATCCTGGTGTCGGGGATTGTATCGAGGCCAACCGCATTATCATCGACATTCTCCGGGATGTGGAGCGTCGATTCAACCTGGATCATTTATGACATTCATTGAACAAATCTTGGCCGCCATCGCCGCGGTCATTATCGCATTCGGGATCGGATTCGGGATCGGACACTTCCGAGAAAAGAGCTACATGGAAGTCCAAGCCAAGGTGCTCTCGCAATCTATCACGGCGGCATCGGATCTCAAGCTGGCTGCTGCCGCAAAGGCAAAGACGGCTGTGGAGTCCAAACTCCAAGCACAAATCAACCTGGATCAATCAGCATATGACACGAACATCGGTACTCTTTCTGCCACTATTGCTCAGCTGCGTCTTGACAATGTCCAGCTGCACCAGCCTCCCCACCGTGAAAGCAGTCATCCCGCAAGGCATCGTGTTGCCGGCCCAGCCAAAAGCAGTGTCGGACCCGATTACACAGCCGCCCTTTCTCCCGAGACTACTGACTTTCTTCTCAGCTTCGCCGGTGACGCCGACGTCGTCCGCAACCGTCTTGTCACCTGCAAAGCCTACTCCGATCAAGTAGAGTCGGCGGTGAACCAATACAATGCGGATTTGAAGAAGTTATCGGGTGAGAGCACCAAGGATGTCCGGAAGAGCTTCGAGCTTCCCGCCTCTAGCTCATCGGCTCCCTGATAAAGCAACGGCGCCTTGATTGGCGCCGTTGCTATGATTATGACATGGCGCTTGAACCTGACATGAAGTTGTCTGTGATTCGTCGAACGCTGGAATCGTCGTTCCGAGTGATCATTGGACCGCTGGCGCCGGAGCCTGTTCCAGTGGCAGTTTCCGAACCGCCCGAACCGCCGCCGCCCGTGGATGCCAGCTGCACGATGATGGGCTGCTGCGACTTGTCGCCCGCCGAAGCCACTTCTTCGGTCGACTGATCAATCTGGCTGGCAGTGTTCACGGGCGCCGCCTGGAGCTTGTTGGCTCCTTGCTTGCTCGCCGAGAGCTCCGCCAGCTCATCTTTGTTCTCGTTCTTGAAGCGATTCAAGACGCTGGCGCGAACTGCCGCGCTGCTGTGGCCGAAATACTTTTCACCATTGTCGGCGCCACGCTCCTTGTTGACAGCCTGAATTAGATCGGCATCGGACATCTTGCTGGCATCTTTGCCCTTCAGCACGGAGTCGAAGATATGCTTGGCACCGCCTGGACCGTTCTGGACCGCGGTGGACCAGAGAGCGTCTTGCACAGCCTTTGATCGCTTGCTGACATCGAGCCCCGTGTCTTTCAGGATACCTTGCGCGGCTGGATCGAAGTGGGTGGACTTGATGAACCCATGTTCGGAGTCACCCAGGATGCCGGACTTGGCTGCCTTTTCCCAAGCCTGTCCGAAGGCACCATGCTTGCCATCCCCAGCCGAGCCGACTGATGGAGCCAAGGCAGCATAGGCTTTCGGATTGTTAGTCTTGAGATAGTCCATGAATTTGCTCATGGTTCCCGTCTTGGTCGCGATCTGGAACTTGCCGTAGCTGGCTCCACCTGTGGCATCGTTACCGATTGAGGTCGAGCTCCCGTTCGATTCGTACCTTGCCGAGATAGATCCTACCTCGTTCGACACGGGACCGATGTGTTCGGTCGGCCCACCTGCCGCATGATGCACCCATCCACCGTTCTTGGCGGCTCCGGGCTGGCGTGGCGTCACGACACCTGGGCGTGACCCATTGGAGGTGTTCGAGAACACAGGCGTGACGTTATTAGCCAGCGGGTTGTTGGCGGCCTGGACGTAGATGCCCTTCGTGGGATCCGCCATCAGACCGAACATTTCGGTCATGGTATCTGCCAGTCCCGACAACACGGTCTGGGCGTCCGATGTGGTGGACGCGGCAGCCGCGGTGGATGCAGTCGCCATGGCCGCGGAGTGCTTTGTGGCTGCTGTGATCGCGCGAACGCCCGGAGGAACTGCTGGCCCTGGCGGCTTCGGGCCCTGTCCGCCCGTGATCCAATTGATTGGCTTCGGGGCTGTATAACTTGGGCCGCCGCCACCTGAACCTGAGCCACCCTTTGCGGCGGATGCCTTCTTCATGTCACGAACCGCAATGGCGCCATCAGCGGCGATTGAGAGATAGTTACCCACGCCCGGGATTAGGTTCAGGAGGCCAGAACCAGTCTCCATGGCGGCGCCGGAGTAGTCTCCGTGCCAGGCACGCTTGGCCGCGAAACCGAGGTTAGTGACCAGACCAATTGCTTCACCCAGAAGCGGGATAGCCTTTCCACCTTCCTTGGCCAACATCTTGCCGCCAATCTCGGCTGCCTCCTTGTCTCCAATCTGAATGCCTTCCTTGGCGCCAACCTTTTGGATCAGACCCGTGACCTTTCCACCCGTAGCGCCCCAAACCTTGGCCAAGGCGCCCTTGCCTGACTCCACGGCGCCCGAGGCAGCCGAGAGGGCTGACCTACCAAAGCCTCCCAGCTTGCCAAGGATGCCACCGCCAGCAGCCTTGGCTGCATCACCCAGACCCGAAGCGGCTGCAGTTGCGGCGCCACCTTTCAAGAGACCCTCACCGACTTTTACTGCCGTTGGCGCGGCGTGCTCGGCAATCTCCTCGCCACCGAGATGCTCGGCAGCCTTGGCCGCAAAATGTCCCGAGAGCTTTTTAAGCCCCACCTTCTCGAGGCCACCCGCCAGCTTGCCAAGGAGCTTGCCTTTCATCTTGCCAGGAAGATATTGTAGCAGGCCGCCGAGGCCCTCAATCGTGTTCAAAATACCACCGCCGCTGGAGCCGGCGGTCGCTCCAGTACCCACCTGGCGACCACCCACGTGCAAGACGCCCTTTATTTCGGACAACTCACCGTAGATCTTTTCAAGGAGCTTTGTGGACACGCTCGCTTGGTCAGCCATGGCTGCCGTGTTGGCAGCTTGCTCACGTGCATGGGATGTTTGTGCCTGGGCAGCTTGCTCGGCATCGCGACGAGACTTTTTGGCCTCCTGAACCATCTTGTCGGCATCGGTATTCGAGGCCCCGGACTTCTTGTTGTGAAGCCTCTCGTCAAGCGTTTGTTTCTTCGTGTGGAGGGCGGTCTTCCTGTGGCGAAGATCCTCCCACTTCGAGAATGCGCTCTCCAAGATTGGAATGTCGGAACCACCAAATGCATCGAAAAGCACTCGTGGCATTTTGGTGCCGGCTACCTTCGCGATATCCACAGGCGCCCTACGCTGACGCGCCTTTGAGTTCATACCGAGAAGTGATCCAATCTTGCTCATTTACGCTCCTAGCCTACCAAGTCTCTTGAGTTTCTTTAGCTTCTCCAGGTGTTCGAGAACCAGGACTGTCTGGAGCTCGAACTCGAAAGGTGACATGGCATCCAACGCGTCATACGTGTAGTTGTGCTCTGTCACCAAGAAGAACGCCGACCGGATCTTGTCCAGGAGGGCACCCCGGGAAGCTATTACACGAAAAAATCCTGCAGGCCCTTGAGTTCAATGATCTCCTTGCGCTTGCAGATGGGGCATGTGACAGGTACCGACAAGCCGATGTATGGCATGTCTTTGAAGAACTTGGAAATCTTGCGAAGCGATTCACCGTCCAATTCGTTGAACCACTCGATTGCCTCATCCACCGTGAAGTCCGCACCGGGCACCAGAATCTGGTCCTGCGAGAACACGGAGTCGATGCATGTCATGATAAAGTGATCCGTGATGTTCATCACGTCCTTGCCGAGGTCGACTGTCTTGAGCTCCTCGAAGTTCGGGGACTTCAGCTTGATACCAATGTTCTTCTTGGCGTCCAGCATGATGACCTTGGACTCGTTGTATGCCGTTGGATACACAATCCCAGCTTCTTCCAACGGGAGTCGGATCTGGAAATCGCCGGGGCACTTCTCCCCATCCACGACATTGTTGCAGGTGTACTGGGCCATTTGCACCTGACCCGTCGACTTGATGTGGATCTGTAGATAGATCCAATCCACCAGGTGGGTGGGGATCTTCTGAATGTCGAGCTCCTTGAACGTGCAGGCGTCAACGATGTCAAGGATAGTGTTCAGGAGCACCATTTCGTCCTGCATCTCGATCGCCTCGAGGATCAGCTTGTGTTCCCTGTTCGTGAAACCGCGAAACTTGATTTTCTTCCCGAGCTCAGGAAGGTCCAGGTTGTGTTTGATACATTCGACTTTCGGCAATGCAGACATGATCACTCCACCTTTTGATTTGTTGGATACTGTAAATGGTTCAGAAACTCAATCAGGTCATGGAAGTCCATGTCGACCTGCGTGACCATGATAGGAGACTTCGAGTTGTTGGCTGCCGCGAGCCAACGGTGGTGTCCATCCACCACGTAGTTGTCTCGGCTCACGATCAGAGGAGCATCGAGGGTCGGGTTGGTCGCTTTCTGGATAGCCAAGACCTTGTTGATGTCGTAGCCGTTCTGGCCAGGCTTCAGGGTCTGAGGATCCATCATGCCGACATTGTACTTGATTCGATTGTTGCCCAGGTCATCCACCAGGCTTTTCATGTCGGCAATCTTCGGCATGAGTTCGCGGGGACGATGCAGGGCCAGCTCCTCGTTCGGGACCACGATATCTTCCCCGGTGCCTTCGAAAATCCATTCCTCGAACTTCTTCATTTCGGAAGATCCGCCTCGACGTAGTCGGAGGCGTCCTCGGGTTCGATTTTCTTCTTGGCGGTCGGATTCTCAGTCCCGATTGGGCTCTGGTAGTTTTCGACACCAGCCGTGACACTCGGGGCGCCTACCACGGCGTCTTCCGCGATGAATTTCTTGAAAGTCTTCATGTCATCCTCAAATCTTGGAAAGGAACTTCTGATCGCGGTCCAGTTGCGGGTGCAATGGTTCTTTAATCAGCTTGCTGTCCGGGGAGATTTTTTTGGCGGAGTCTTTTGGATTCTCACTACGCCCGCCCACGAGCCGAGGAGACAGCTCATCCTCGGCCTCGTCCATGGAATCCTTGTTCACGTCAGTCAGCTGCCCTTCCGGACCCAGATCCTCGAGAGCCAGCCCTTGCGCGTCCAGCGCCGGGAAATTGCCAACGTCATCCTGCCAGCCCTGCTCTTTCAGGAACCGGTCAAACCCAGATACCGATTCGTTCAAGTAGCCCTTCAGGTTGTTGAATTCGCCCCAGATCGCTTTCGGGACATTGGCTCGGAAGGCTGTTTCGTTTCCAGCTCGAATGGCATCGCGTACCGCCGTGGCTGAAGTGACTCGCTCGGCTTCCTCGAACACGACGTCGAATTTCTTGTCGTCGTCCAATGTGGCATTGGCTCGTTCCAGCTGTCGTTTGTACTCTGAAATACGATCCGGGCCGGCATAGACCTTCTCGACCTCCTTGCCAGTCTTTCGTATCTCGTTGATGATCTCGGGTAGATAACCAGTCGGGACAGCCATGACAGGAAGGTTCGGAGAGATTTCATTGACCAACCTCTTCTGGTACTCGAACGGGAGGGGGTTCTTCTTCTTGTCCAGCGATGACTGGACACCCTTCACGATGGCCACGATGCCATTCTTCATGCCTTGCAGAATACGAGCATGGCCGTTGTGCGGAGGTTGCACACGACCCAGGAACAATTCGCACGGCTTGGAAGCCTTCGGGATGACATCTTCAATCTTGAATGCTTCAAGCAACATTGTAGGCCTCACTCTTGGCGCGAATCGCTTCTTTGAATTCGGGTGTGGTGATTTTGTAGGTCTTGCCGTGGATGTGAAGCACGATCCCCTCAATGTTCGGGCCCAGTTTGAACTTGCCCACAATCTCAGGATGATCGAGCAGATAGTCAGCCAAGGCGCCCTTCACCCTATTTACGACCTGTATCACATTATCTCGGAGGGGCTTGTCCTCTGCCTTGCGCGAACTCAGGGCCTCGATACTCTTGGGGCCCAAGGCGGTGATTGGGTCAATGAACGTGTTGATATCCACCAGGCCCATGGAGAGCTGCGGATCGATGATGCGGATCTCGGGAGTCGACTCCTCATAGAGATGCTTGAGGATGGACAGTTCATCCCAAGCCCGTTCTCCCGTGGACGCGACCGTCACCTGGTAGGGCATGATCGACATCAGACTCCCGAGCACCTTCTTGTCATACTCGATCGTCACGAACGTGATACCGGTCTCGGACTCTTCTGCCATCGGGTTGTAGAAGACCTCACAGATCACCTTACGGTCTGCCGGCACAGCCTTCATGAAGCGCCCGTTCTTGAACACCTGCAGGATGTTGTCGTAATGCTCGGCGCGGGCAATGATCTCGTCATTGGAACCCTTGGCGCGAGCGTAGTTGGAAAATGACTTGTCGTCAAAGACTGGTCCCGTGCGAGATCCCTCGAAGAACACACGACCGTCTTCGGACTTCCCGAACCGGGCCCCGAGTCCGTCGATTTTCATGACTGTCTTGAGGCCCCGCATGCGTCCGTGCATGACAGTTCGGATCTCTTTCAAGAACTGTATGAACTCAAGAGGCTTCATGTCTTGAAAGTGAATCATGTTCGTGCGCTTGGTCGCGAGGACCTGCGTCTCGAGCAGATATGATTTGAAATCGTTCACTGATAAAACTCCGCGATCAGATTGCTCCAGCGTTTGATGTTCAGGTTCAGCTCACGCACCATCACGTTGGCCATCTCGGTCTTCTCGTTCAGATCCTTCTCGGGGTCATCGCGATACAACGTCTGGGCACCCTTGCCCCAGAGCGTGTTCATGAAACCGTCCGCGATCTTGATCTTGGTGGACTGGTCGAAATGGTTTCGGATCAACTCCAGGAGACCCGTGAAGGACCACATCAGCTGCTTCTCATCCTTGGATGGAGCATGACCGAAGTATGCGATGAAGATGACGTCTAGGTCAGTCTCGAATCCCGTCTCGGATGTGGGCATCTCACGGAATACCGGGAGTCCGTCCTTGTACTCTTGCTTCCCGTTGACTGTGATGGCGTCCAGCTTGGTGCGCAAGCCCGAGGTCGAGAATGCAAGCTCCGATGTGGTCATCACCTTCTCTTTACCCGTCTTGGTGCGAATGAGGACTTCTTTCAGGTCCTTGGCATTCATGGCACGGAGCAGATACTTGTGGGCCACACCCTTCACGCCCTGGACGATATCTTCCCACGACGACGAATGTGAGAACTGTGCCCAGGTGGTCGGATTGCCGTCTTCATCGAACGGGACCTGCTCAAGGTCAATTTGGACGTTGAACTGATACTTCTCGGAGGACCAAAGGGTGATGTACTGGTCTGCCGATGTCTTGTAGCCGATCAGGGTGAGATCCCCAAATGTCTCGCTCTGGTTATCCTCGAGCCACTTCTTCACGAAAGGCGCGTGCATGATGTTGATCTGGGTGTCGATGTCGCCCACGGAAGGCTTGACTGCCGTGAAGGAGATGTCCTTGATCTTCTCGAGGTCGAAGAAGTGGAATGCCGAGCCCGACAGGAAGGAGCGATTCTTCAACACCTCTTCGGACCACATTGGGAAGCCTGTCTGCTTGTTGAAGGCAGCGTTGATCTTTTTCAGGCTATCATACAGTATCGGAACGATCTCCGACCTGCTAATCTTCTTAAGGTCAATGCGTTCGGCGGCATTGTCCCCAAGAACCACGTTTCCACCCATCTTGAGATAACTCCGAAAGTTGAACATAGAAATGGCCCGGGTTTTGGTCTAGTATTTAACCAGACCGAACCCGAGCCATCTATTGTAGCATACTCGCTACGGTTTGTCAACTATCGATTAGGCGACAACCGCTGTGCTTGCTGCGCTCGAAACGAATTCCGACTGACCAACCGAGTTCACACCGGCAACGGATGCGGCGATCGTGTTGCCAACGTCTGAAGGCCGCAACGTGTAGGTCGAGGCGTTGGCTCCCGGGATCGGATTGCTGCCCGAATGCCACTGAACCAGATACGAGTCGGCAGCGGACCAGGTGCCATCAGCAACCGCGATCTTGTTGCCATCCTTGAACTGAGCGATTGTGCCTGTGACAACCGTGACCACCGAACCTGTACCTGTACCAGAGTCCGTGATTGTGCCTGTTGGCGCCACTGCATACCCATTACCAGGGTCGGTGATGGTGATTGCACTGACAGCACCCGCCGTGACAGTCACTGTACCAGTTGCCGTGACACCGCCAGCTGGAGCAGCCGTGAACGCAATGGTGGTTGTTGCCTGCGTGTAACCGGAACCTGCCGTGGCAGTTGCCGACGCGACATAGTAGCCCGCCGTCTCGTCCGCGATGGTTGGAACCACGGTGTTGACCGGAAGGGCTGTCTCGACTGTGACCGCAACCGATGCCGTCACGGCACCCTTGGAGATCGATGTGGCAGTGATGCTGATCGTGTAGGTTCCCGCGGCAGCGTACACGTGACGGGAATAGGTATCCCCGACTGTGGTGGCACCAGCGTCACCCCAAGTCCAGGTGACTGGGCCCAGATCCTCGAGTAGGGTATGAAGAACCACTTCCACGCCCTTCGATCCACGCCCGTCACGCTTGAACATGATCACGGCATCGGGATGAGTGACACCGAAGAATGAACCCTTTCCGCCGTTCGGCTTGTAGTCAGTCGCCGGGCTTGCAAGATTCTTGGTTGTGTCCAGCTGATAGCCGGTGAGAGGGTCCGCGTGCCCAAGTGTAGTGTTCACGGCGTCTTGCAAGTAACGAGGCATGGGTCATTCTCCTAGAGATACGAGATCTATTTAGGGTCAGGTCAGATCACCGAAACGACTGAGGGGCTTGTCGGTCTTGAACTTGCTGTCGAGCTCCTTCTGGCTCATGCGCGGCGCCTTTTCGGACTGTGTGATCCCATGTTGCTCGGACTCATCCACATCGTAGAACGTCTGCTTCCCGACATCGACACCTGTCACGAATCGCGTTCTCACGGCTTTATCGGCATATCGAGATTTCAGCTGCTTCCACTGGATCTGGTTCACCTGATCGAGCTCATCGGTTCGCACCAACCCCCAGGCTCCGTCCACCGTGAACATGATGGCGACCGATTCCGCCACGTCACCCATGCTCACTTCACTGTTGTCCATGCCGCTGCGATTGAACTGCGCTGCCGACCACATGGCGATGTCGAGCTCAACTGCCAATGCACGGAGCTCTTCCGCCACAGCCTTGTAATAGTAGTAGGAGCCCACGGACCCGTACTTCACTCGACTCGAGCCCGTGATCTGCAAGTAATCAACCACAATGACGTCGGGCATGAAACCCGTCTTCATTTTCAGTTCGTCGACCACGTTGCGGATGTGCTGATCCGTCACGGCGCCGGGCGGAAACTCCTTGACCTTGAACTTCCCGTAGGTCTTTTGCTTCAGGACCTCGATGCGGTTCAGGAATCGATCCTTGCCGATCGACACCACGTCGTTGACATCCACCTTCAGCATGTTCGCGTCGAAACGCTTCATGATAAGCTCTTCACGCATCTCAGCCGTGATATAGAGCACATTCATGCCATTTCGGACATACCCGGCGGCGAGATCAATCAGACCAAGCGTCTTGCCCACGTTGGTACCAGCCACCAAGAGATTCAGCGTCTTCTTGGTCACACCGCCGCAGGTGACGTCGTTCAGGATCTTCAGGTGGAATGGGAGCTTGTTCTCGGGATCGGTATAGAAGTCGAATCGCTTCTCGGCATCGTCATAGAAGTCCATGCCCACACGATTGTCAAAGCAGACCGCGATCGCGTCCTTCAGGAGATTGGGGATCGCGTTCGTGGTCAGCGATGGATCTTCACCTTGGTAGATGGAGATCGACTTGTGGATCGCGTTGTAGACTGCCTGGTTCTTACAGAAAGCCTCTGTTGTTTCGTACAGCCATTCCTGACTGCGAGACGGAAAAGCCTCGTAGATCTCGTGCACGGCAGCCACAGCAGCTTCCGTCTCACCCTCGTTCAGGTCACGGTTGTTCTGGATCGTGACACCCACTTCCATCTTGGACGGCGGTGCCTGGTACTTCTGCACGTAGTCCTTGATCGTGTTGAACAGAATCTTCTGGGTCGGGTCTTGGAAATACTCCTCTTTCAGGTGCACCAGGACTTTCCTGGCATAGGTCTCGTCATGCACCAACGACGAGAGGATCACGATTTCGTTCGAGATATTTTCCATCAAGACCCAATGCGATTTCCGAACACGAAACAATGATTGCGTGTGGCAACCTTCCAACCGCGCTTCATGGCCTCCATCGCGATTTCAGCGATACCTGGCGCCTCCTGCTGCTCCTTCGTGGCGCCCACGGGCATCAGGTAGAACTCGGTGCCTGCATGACGAAGTGCCACTAGGTCCTTGGTGTAGGCTTCCAGCTCTTCCCAGGCAGCTGCCGAACCGTTGTGAACGATCTTCAGGCAGGAGGTATCAGAACGTGCGGCATACTCAAGCATGTTGCTCAGGTTGATAGCATCCTTCTCACCCGATACCGTGAACAGTTTTGGGGACATCGAGAAGTGCAACCTGGTGGCCACCCCAGTCCGAACATCGTTCATGTAGATCGGATTGAACTTCATGAAGGTGTTGGTTTCGATGTTCACTAATGGGACACGGTGCCCACGATCGCGCAAGGCAACCATGATCGCCGCCATCTGCTTCTGCCACTGCATGGGTTCACCACCCGTGAAGCAGAGCATGATCGGCATGCCGGTCACCGGATGCTTCCAATCCTTGTTCGTGACACCCGCCTTCAGAAGCTCGGACTCAAACTTCTCGACAATCTCCTCGGGCGTCGTGTCATGCACCAGGTGCTTGTATCGCTTGGACCAGGAGTATGAACTGTCGCAGCCATAATCAAAGACCGGAAGCTCCTCCAGCGTCTTGATCTCGCTCAGGTCCACCGTTTCGTACGGAAGGACGTAGGTGCTCGGATCGGTCGGGTCTTTCTGCCCGAAGCCATTACACTCCAAAGGGCATCCGTAGAACCGAAGCCAGACACAGGGAGTGCCAGCGTAGGCAGCCTCCCCTTGGAACGAAAAGAAAATCTCGCTATACCGTATCTTCATGAAGACTCCTGAATTGTCGGCTATTATAGCACCGATTGGGGTGAATGTCAAGCAAAGAGATCTGCGAGACTCTCATTCCTCTGCCGATCGATCCTCTTGGAGGACACAAATCGCTCGAACTGGTGCTTCCAGTGTACGTAATCCGCAATGGACTTGACCTCGTTCAGATAGCCGACGCCCGTCTGGCGAGTCTCGTCACAGTTCATGTCTTGACGCAGGCGCGTGAAGAATCCAATGTTCTGCCAGATGCAGCATAGCGTGATGGACGCTCGCATACCAATCCCGAAACCGTCTGGCAATTCTTTGGTGGTGCCCGAGACAGACTTGAAGTTCTTCCGGGTCCAGTCCATGTACCAGTCCTTCGTGATGCCTGGCGAGTACAGCTGGATCAGGTCGCCCATGTCGTCCCAGAAATGCTCGAACATGGTGATGGTCTTCACGGGGTCGCGGTTCGGGCGACTGCCGTCCGAGTCCACGAAGTTGCCCATGACATACGACATGCTGGAGCTCGAGGAGTCAAAGCTGATCTCGACGTTCTGCGGAATGAACCCCGACTCCTTCAGGAACACGGCT
>Ga0307375_10004611_pt1 | contig 13104 bp, 17 predicted proteins | sample TR1MG_FD_202531 | JGI IMG/M metagenome (GOLD analysis project Ga0307375, IMG submission 202531) | Soil microbial communities from Risofladan, Vaasa, Finland - TR-1 | ecosystem: Environmental > Terrestrial > Soil > Coastal area > Acid sulfate soil | place: Finland: Risofladan, Vaasa | collected... | reverse complement strand
GTCCCGGCACTACTCGCTGTACCTCGCGCTGCAGCTCAAGGCCCGCCAGGTCGGGATTCCGACGCCGGTATACGGGCTCCAGGAGGTCCACCACCTCGGCTGAGGCGCCAGCTGGGTGCGTGCTGGATGGAACGCACACCGCATGGAGACCCCTGCCACCGGAGCCAGATCCGGTGGCAGGGCGTCGCTGCTGTCTTTCTATGGCACCTGGGCTGCGTCCATCAGCTTGCGACGGTGAATCGCTGCCCGCTGGTGGCGGTCAGGTTGATGGTGCCGTCGGGGTCGATGCCGACTCGGGCCATATACCAGGGAAACGACCAGTGAGGCTGCCACTGGTCCAGGGTTGCTTCCAGTTCGTCCCACAGGCGCCGGGGGCCTGCCTGCCGTACTGTGGCGGCCTCGGTGCCGTGGCCGCGGGCTGTGGCCCATGATCCGTCACGATGCCATAGGGCTAGTGCCCTGATACCGTCGCGTTCGCTGTAGCTGGCGTGGACTCCGGGGGCGGTCAGGCCGAATGCGGACTGCAGGTCCCACGAGCCGTCCACGTCCACGACCGGGTACCGGGCAGCGCGGTGGTCTCCGCCTTTCACGGCGGGCTGCCCGGTCTCGGATTCCTGGCTGTGCTCGGCGTGACGTTCCTGCATGAACCCGGCGCTGTAGGCGTTGACCTGGCCGATTGCGCCGCCGTCCGGTGTCTTGTCGGCGCATACGACGAGCTGGGTGTCGGCTATGACGAACACGATCCGGCCGCCGGGGCGCAGGGCAGCCAGCCAGGACGGCGGGCAGGGGCGGACCGAGAACATGGCGATGATCGCGTCGAAGGTGCCCGGTAGTGCGTGTACGGCGTCCATGGCGTGGACAGCGGGGTGGTGGCCGAGCAGGCCGAGGCGTCCGGTCGCGGCTCTGGTCAGGTAGGGGTCGATGTCGATGCTGGTGATACTGGTGTCGCTGAACCGGTGGCATAGCAGCGCGGCTGAGTATCCGCTGCCGGTTCCCACGTCGCAGATCGCGTCTCCCTCCCGCAGGTGGCCGAGGCGGAGCATCTGCACGACGAGGCCGGGGTGCGTGGCCGATGAGGCGGGCAGTCCTCGCGGGTGGTCCTCGCGGGCTGCGTGGTCGGCGTGCAGCGTGCCGACCTGGGTAATCAGGCTCCTGTTGGCGTAGGCGCGTTCCGGCGCCCCAGCGCACAGTGACCATCCGCCGCCGCCCCGGTTGTCGTCGTCGGGCTCGAACCACCGCGGCACGAGCAGATGGCGGGGCGTTTCGGCGACCGCGCGGGACCAGCGGGACCGGGCAGGGGATGCCTTGCCCGCTAGTTCCGCGGCGAGGGGTCGCCAGTCGAGCGTCACTTCGGCCTGCACTTGATGTCGGGACCGCAGGTGTCGGGCGGGCTGTCGTGCGGGCGGCATCCTGTCGGCCCGTCGTGAGCGTTGTGCCCTGCCCCGTGCAGTTCCTGCCGGGCGGCTGCCAGCGGCTCGCCGAGGATGGCGGCCATGCCTTCGGCCAGCACGCTGCCGAGGGGGCGCCAGCGGGCGAAGACGCAGGGCCACACGTCGCCGTCGCTGGAGACGGCGGCGACCCCTCGTGCGCACTGGCCGCATAGCTGGGCCGGGGTGTTCCCCTGCCCCGGTTCGCGGATGCCGCGCCCGACCTGGCGCAGCCGGTCATAGCCGATCCTGGTCGGCTCGACCCCGAGCCTGATCAGGTCCGTACGCGCCTGGCTAGCCTGCTGGCCGTCGAGGACGCCGATCAGGCCGACGCGCAGTTCAAGGCCTAGCCGCAGTGCCCTGGCGATGTTGTCCCGGGTCCGGGCGAGGGTGGCGCGTCCTGTGATCATCTTGTGCTGCTCCGGGTCCGGGCTGTAGTAGGAGGTGGCGATGGCCACCCGGTTGGCTGTGAAGCACTCCCACAGCCGGTCGGGTATGGAGACGAGGTTAGTGAATACCTCTACGTCTAGGCCGCAGGCGGTCGCGTGCGCGATCAGGCTGGCCAGGTCAGGCCGCAGCGCGGGCTCGCCGCCGATGAATTGCACCTTGCGCACGCCGCATTCTGCGGCGTCGGTAATAACGTCCTGCCACTGGCTGGTGGAGAGGCCGCCATGCGTACCCCAAGGTCCGGATGCGGCGTAGCAATGAATACACTCCAGGGTGCATTTCCCGGTGACCTCCAGCCAGAGAAACGACGTGGCGCTTAACTGGCCAGCGGCCGGTTGCGGGAATTGGTGTGCTATCTCGGTGAGCATTGTCACCCTCCAGTTCCGGGTTTACCTTTTCCTGTTCGCTGCTTTTTGTCTGCGCCGTAGTTCATCGCGGCGGGCTTGCCGGGCCGGGGGCGCGGCTCTCACTCCAGGTAAGCTTGGGCTGTTCTCACTATAGTCCAGCACAGGGCGCAAGCCTGGTCCCGCACCTTAAGAAGCCTGCCGAAGAACCGCTCACCTGGACTCGCTGAGGCCACCGCCGCTGACCGCCGTCTCATCAGCCCCAGCCATTCCCGTGATTGCCTTTACGCCGGGCGGATCGCCTTTGGTTTCCTTCCTTTCGATACAGCTCTGGTGAAACCGGCCCGCGCCGGAACTTGTCCGGACCGGCACGGGCCGGGGCTTATGCGGTATCCCGAGCCGGGTTCTGGAGATACCGGCGGGCCGACTCCACAGGAATGCGATAGCAGCCCCCGAAGCGGCTCGCGTCCAGCGTCCCGGAGTGGATATGCCGGTAGATGGTCATCCGGGACAAGCGGGTCGCCTCAGCCATTTCAGCCACCGTCAGGAACACAACCTCGCCGTTGCGGAAAGCAGTCATCAGGTCAGAGTCGATCATAGATTCCATCGGGCCTGTGGGTAAATTTCATGGTTCATGCTGGCAGGATTTCCCGCTTGCCAGTCTCGGGTCGTGAATCGCGGTCAATAGCGAACGCCAGGTGCATCGAGTGACCTGGGTGCTCCGGTGTCCTGACGGTATGCGGGAGGCCTTTGGGCAGAAGCAAGATATCGCCAGCTCGGGTAGTAACTTCCAGGGCGGGCTGTCCCGTGCCGTCCAGCAGGCTTGCCCCGATCTCCCACACCTTGGCGCCGCCCACGTGCACGATCGCCCCGTACCAGGCGTCCCAGTGTGCCCGGAGGCTCTCGTCTCCGGGCCGGGATGCGAATATGGAGCAGGGGACTTGCAGGGCGCTGGCGGACAGGCGGCCAAGGTGGCGTGCTGTCCGGGCGTACCAGGCGTCGTCTGCGCCTTTGCCGATGTCCTCGTAGACCTGGCTGCGGCGGTGCCTGTCGTAGGACGCGGCGAGCGCCGCGCCGTCCTGGTGGCGCTCGAATTCGTCCTGGCCGTCGAGCAGGGCGACGGGCTGGCCCGGTGGCCGGTCTGCGCCGACCGGGAGCGGCAGTGTCGCCAGCCAGCGGGGATCGTAGGCGCCCGGGTAGTGCGCGTGCTGGCGGGTAGCGGGCCGCGGGCCGCCCGCTGCGGCGATGGCTGCCCAGAGGGGGCCAGTGAAGCTGGCGGCGAGCAGGTCAGCGCGAGATTCCATGTCTCCGCCCGTTATTCCGCTGGCGGGAGCATGAGCATCCAGTGCATTCGCTGCACCTTCTGGTACTCACCCCTGAGCGCAGAGCTGGTGCCTGTTGCCAGCGGGTCCGCGGGCTCGGTGAGCGCCTGCATATCCTCGGTGACGGCAGCCCGGACGGTCATGCCGACGTTCCAGGTGGCCAGGAAACGGGCGGCGGCAGCTGCATTGCATCCAGCTCAGTAGCAGATATGCCGGGTATTCCTGGGCTCTGCAAGATCCTCGTTCCTGCCTGCGGGTGCTGCACTGTCATCTCGGTCATATTTCCTGCCTCCTTTGTGGCGCGGGCGCCGGGTGGTGGTGGCGTGGTGCGGGGCGGGCCGCTGGTCAGTACCAGGGCGGGATCTGGGCGGGGTCGATCAGGGTGGTGTCGAGGGTCACGGTGACGGCGGCGTGATCGCTGAGGTCACTCCTCCACCACGGCCCAGACGGCTTTGCCGTCATGGAAGGCGTACATCCCCCACTGGGCGGCCAGCACCGAAACCAGGAACAGCCCGCGCCCGCTCTCGGCGTCCAGAGCGCCTTCCTGACGCACAGGCATCTCCGGGTTGGCGTCCCAGACCGTGATCAGGGCTCTCTGGCGGTCGCTTTCAATAAGCAGGCAGACCGGCGAAGGTACTGGCCCGCCGAGCCGTCGCGACGCCGCTATCGCGTTGGTGAGCAGCTCTGAGACGATCAGCTCGGTTGTTGCGGCGAGCGCTTGCAGGTGCCATTCGCGGAGCAGGTTCCTGGCATGCCCCCGACCGCACGGGACGGCACCCGGAAGGGCGCCTAGTTCCAGCAGCGACCGGTGCTGGAAGGCAGGACCGGCACCGCTGTGGAGGGCGGGGAAGCGGCCACCGCTGGCCAGACTCCGCGCAGTGCCGGTCCCGCCAGCTTTGGGGGAGGAAGTCATGGGCTGCCCTCCTGCAACATCGCATTGGGCACGGCCGCCGTGTACTGCCAGGCCGGTGCCGGGCGCGTCTGCGGTCGCCGCCATTGCTCCTCCTGTCATCGGATAGCTGCCTTGATCTGATCACCTAGGCGGCCACGTCTGCCTGCCGAAGTATCTGACGTCAGCATCTTGTGGCTGCCGAATTCGCGGTAGCGGACCACACGGAATCCGGCTCATCCCACGCAGGCTTGGTGAATGTGCAGGAATTCCCGTAGTGAGAGTTCAGGTATTCCAGTCCGTAGTCACTCATCGCCAGCACCCGGCCCGGGCCTTACGCCATGTCTGCTGCCCGCAGAACAGCGGACGATGGTAGCGGCAGCCTCGGCGGCATCTGCGGCGATGGGCTCGGCCCACGACCGCCAGTAGAGCCAGGTGCCGTTATCGTCCGGTGATGCAATAACGTGCTCGCGAAGCACGATCCCTTCCGGATCGGCATCATTCCGGACGAACACGAACGGTTGCCTGCCGGGCGGGTGGACGAGCCGTGCCGTCCGGCCGAGACTGTGCAGGACCCTGGCGAGGGTTTCGAGCCTGGCTGCTACGTCGGCAGCGTTAATGGCGGGGGCGCTCATCGGTGGCCTGGCCTTCAAAAGGGGGCGACTGGATCAGTTCTAACCTTGCTTGGCAGGCATAGGATCTGACTACGCAAAGGCGCTGGCCGTAGCGGCCTTGCGCACCGTTGTGCGATTGCCCCGAGACGCTGTGATGGAGATGTGAAGCAATGACCGTGAGCCGTGATGCGGACAACATGGCGCTGGCCCTGTTCGCCGCGGAACTGCGCGCTGCGCGCTCTCAGGCTGGCTTAAGCCAGGAAGAGCTAGCGATCAAGATCAGCTACAGCACTTCGCTGGTGGCCATGATCGAGGGCATGCGGCGCGTGCCGCAGCTCGACTTCGCGATGCGGCTCGATGAGGCGCTCGGGACGCCGGGAACGTTCGCCCGGCTGCATGCACTGGTAACTGGCGAGGCGTACCCGGCGTGGTTCCGGCCGTACGTGGAGCTGGAGAAGACGGCCGTATCACTGCGCTCGTGGCAGCCGCTCGTCATAGACGGCCTGTTGCAGACTGAGGACTACGCGCGGGCGGTGTTGCGCGGAGCCCGGCCAAATGACAGTGATGCGGCCATTGACCAGCTAGTCGGTGCCCGGCTGGATCGTCAGGCCATCCTGGCTCAGGATGCTCCGCCGACGCTATGGGTGATCATTGACGAGGGCGTGCTGAGGCGTCCGGTCGGAGAGTCCGGCGTGATGGCCGCGCAGCTTGACCGGCTGCTCACTGCCGCCCGTGACCCGAAGGTGACAGTGCAAGTGATCCCATCGGCAGCGGGTGCGCACCCGGGGTTGCTCGGCCCGTTCGTGATCGCAGGCTTCGCTACGGCCCCTGACGTCGCTTACCTGGACAACGCGCTGTCCGGGCAGATAGTAGAGCGACGAGAGGACGTCGCGCACATGGCGATGCTCTATGACACACTGAGAGCCGTGGCGCTCGCGCCGAGAGCGTCCGCCGACCTGATTACCGAGGTGGTGACGGAATGGACCTGACACACGCCGTGTGGCGCAAGTCGTCTTACAGCTCTGGCAACGGCGGACAGTGCGTCGAGGTCGCGCGCAACCTGCCCGGCGTCGTCGCCGTGCGAGATAGCAAGAACCCCGAAGGCCCGGCGCTGGTTTTCGGCCCGGACGAGTGGGCCGGTTTCCTGGCTGACATCCAGGCCGGACAGTCCGGGATGTAACCTCTGGCTGGTTAGGGCTAGCCAGGCAGGCCAGCAAGCACCAGGATCGTGCGGCTGGCGGCTGGCGGCTGGCGGCTGGCGGCATGACGAACGCGCAGATCGTCCGGCAGTTGGGCTGCAGTGCCGCGGTCGTGCGGACGTGGCGGGGCCGGTTCGTGATCTGCGGGATACCGGGCCTGTTCGATAAGCCCCGCTCCGGGCGGCCGGAGATGCACGGGCCGAGCGCCCGGCTGGCGGTCATCGCCGTCGCCACCTCTGTCCCGCCGGAGGGAGAGTCGCAGTGGTCTCGCCCGCTGATCGCCGGGCACCTTCGCGGTCGCGGTCGCGGCCTGGCGATCTCGGCGTCCACCGTGAGCCGGGTACTGGCCGAGGCGAAGGTCGGCCGGGACGCCCGCCGCGAGTTCGAGTACATCCGGCACGGCACCATCTCCATCCTCGCCGCGATGAACGTCACCGCCGGCGAGGTCATCGCCGAGCGGATCGCTCGCAACGACTCGGTGACGTTCACCGCCTTCCTGGCGATGCTGGATCAGATGATCCCGCCGTACCTGCGCACTCACCTGATCATGGACAACGGCTCCAGCCACACCTCCCGCGCCACCCGCGCCTGGCTGGCCGCCCGCCCGCGGTTCGCGGTGACTTACACGCCCAGGCATGCTTCCTGGCTGAACATGAGCAGTGGTTCGGGGTGCTGACCCGCCGCCTGCTGCGCCGCGGCGACTTGTAGGACAGCGGAGCTTCGACGAGCGACAGCGGGATCCGCCGGCGACGGGCGCGCCGCACCAGTCCGGCGACGCCGGCGTGGCCGTCGCCGTCGCGGTCGTGCACGGGTCCCACCAGGGTGAGCCCGGTCCCCAGCCGGTCGTACAGGGATGAGCCGTCCGGCAGCCACGCGTGCGGCAGTCGCGCGCCCGGCTGCGTCGTCGGCGTATACCTCGTTATGTCGAGGACCGGGACCGGGACCGGGGCCGGGACGCTGGCCGGCTGGATGATCGGGGAGCCTGCGTAGGAGTAGCCCAGCACCAGCCCGAGGCTGTAGAACTCGGCCCGCTTCGCGGCCTGGATCGCCGCCTCGTCGCGGGGCAGGTCGCCGGCCAGGCTGCGCAGGTTGGACGCTGCGCTCGCCACCGTCTGCTCGACCACGCCGCGACGCTCGGGCTCGTAACTTGCCAGCAGCTCCGCCGGCGCCCAGCCGTCCTCGACGGCTGCGATCTTCCAGGCAATGTTGACCGCGTCGCCGACGCAGGTGTTGAATCCGTGACCGCCCCACGGCGGGTTCAGGTGCGCGCTCTCGCCCACCAGGAAGACACGCCGGTCCCCGAACGTGTCCGCGATCGGCATGCGAGCCGTCCACGGATCCGACGTCAGCACCTCGTGCTCGACCGGCGCCCCGACGAGACCGGTGATCAGCTCGGCCGCGTGCGCCGCCCCGTAGGCCGCCTCGATCCCGGGCATGATCGCCCACCACGTTCCGGACAGGTCCAGCCGGCCGATCAGGCCCGAGACGGCCGGGCCGACCACCCAGTACTGGACCGCCGGCCCGAGGGGCATGTCCAGCGACGGGGCCCGGAACACGACGTTGAAGTTGGGACGAGGATCCGAGCGGCCCACGTACCGTGCCCCGATCTGTCCCCGGACCACGCTGGCGGCGCCATCGCAGCCGAGAACGTAACGCGCCCCGATCTCGTAGTCGCGGCCCGATTCGTCTCTAACGGTCGCGGTCGCGCCGCCGCCGTCCTGCGTCAGGGCCGTCACGGTGTGGCCAAGACGCAAGCTCCACGCTGGGCAGCCGGCCGACGTGGCCGCGCAGTACTTCCTCCACGACCGGCTGCGGCACCTGCTGGCCCGCCTCGGCGAACCGGTCATCGCGCTGCGTCGTCAGCCCGAACGCGCCGTCGAAGTCAGTGATCCGCCGCCCGGACAGGGCCTCGCAGAACGTGACCCGCTGCGACGAGGCCACCGGCAGCGGCGCGGCGGCCCGCAGCGCGTCCGCGACGCCCCGCCGGCGCAGCTGTTCCATCGTCCGCACGCTCGTGGTCTTGGCCCGCGGCCGGCGGCGGGAGACCGTGACCCGCGGCTCGATCACCACGCAGCCGACGCCGTGCAGGCCGAGTTCCACGGCCGACTGTACATCGGTAGTTCCATTGATTGAAACAAGCGGGGGAGGGGTGGCTGGCATGGAGGACGTTCGCGTCAGGGGACGGCGTCCCGCGCAGGGCGAGCCTGTCCTCGACCGGGCTTTCCGGATACTCACGTCCTTCGGGCCCGCGGACCGGTCCCTGACCTCGCTGAGCGCCCCCGCCGGACTGCCGAAGGCGACCGCGCTGCGGATCGCCCGGGTCGGCGCGCGGCGCTGGCCGGGTGATGTACCGCGTCGGCGGCCGGATGCCCCTGCATTCCACTGGCGTCGGGCTCGTCCTCCTGGCCCACGCCCCGGCGCGGCTGCAGGACGAGGTGCTCGCCGGTGACCTGAGCGTGGAGCCGGAGAGCACCTACCTGTCCGGCCGCGACCTGCGCGCGCACCTGGCCGCTATCCGGCGCGATGGCGTCGCGGTCGTGTCCCGGCTGCGGCCCGAGCCGATGACTTCCGTGGCCTGCCCGATCGTCGATACCCGCCGCGGGCTGGTGGCGGCGCTCTCGGTCATCACGCGACCGGGGAACGTCGAGCCAGCGGCCCTGAAACCCGCCGTCGTCGCCGTCGCGCGCGCCATCTCACGCGCTGTCTCCACGCCGGGCACCTGACACGGCGAAGGTAACAAGGCCGCCCGGTACTCGCTTAGGACCTTCATCAGCTCGCGCTTGGTGTCCGGAAGCTCAGCGGTGCGCGCCAGCAAATCGCGAGCGGCGGCGACATGGTCCGGGCTGGCGGCCGGCGGGGGAGTGCCGATCGCGGTGGGGCTGCCCGGGTTGTCAGTCCAGCTCACTGTGCCTCCCCAGCTAGCCTCGGATCTGCTCTCGTAAGTCGGCCGGGTCCTTGCCGCTCAGAGTCGCGCTGCCCGACTGCCGGTAGGCAACGCAGAATCCGGTGAAGTCCCGGTCCATCGTGACTATCCAGTCGGGGAACTCCCGCTGCAGATCCTCCAGGGCTGTCTGTCGCACCCCGTCTGTCATCCCGCATGGCCACCTTCCTGGGTCGTCGTAGTTTCTCTAAGGGTACACACGTGTGCGCACGGGTAGACCCTAATAGACACGGGTGCGCCACGGGGGGGCTTGGCTGGTTCCGTGCTCGACAATGACTCGCCGGTTCCGCTGCATGAGCAGCTCTCAGCGCTGCTCCGCCAGCAAATTGCCACGGGCAGGCTGACCGGCAGGGTGCCGTCGATCCTCAGCCTCGCCCAGGAGCACGGGGTATCTCACCGGACCGCGGCGCGAGCGCTGACGACTCTGCGGGACGAGGGCCTGATCGTCAGCGTGCGCGGCAAGGGCTACTACGTCCGCTGAGGAAGTCAGCTCGCCGGCGGCCTCGGTTATTGCCGGTCCTCTATCGAGACAGAATCTTCTACGCCAATCACCGTGTAGTGAGTTATTCGGACATCGTTGCCCAGGCTAAGAGCTGCTCCTTCGCCGACGATGAGCATGACGCCGACCCCTAGGCTAACGCGATCCCCCCACATGCCACTTTGCCCCGCAGGACGTAACAATCTGAACGCCTCGGTCTACCGATAGCCGTTTACCCACGTGCCCGCCAACCGCCATAAGCCGTATCTTGAACCAGAGGCCGCGAAGGCGCGTCCCTTGATGCGTACTACGAGCCTTAGCGCGTAAAGTAACGGATGCAGGACCCGTGTCACGTCCAAGGTAATGAGATTCCTCCCGCTTTAGCCTATGGAGCGTCGGGGGAGACGATAGCATGGTCGCGGCCGCTGGACTGCGGCGCTGCAATGGCTCGCGGCAGGCACATTCAGTGGCAACTGTCTAATTCGTTGCATATCCGTACCCGGCCAGCGCCTAGCCCGCGCGCATTGTATGATCAGATCTCCGTCAGTATAGAGATGGAGCGAGTCGCAAGAAATGTCACAGCTACCACCGATATCCGGCAACTCATTGGGCGCTGTTGCGGACCGTGGCCTCAGGTTAAACGTTGGGTGTGGTGCCACACCGACCGATGGCTGGATCAATTTCGACAATTCGCTCACGGTGCGACTTGGCCGCTGGCCGCTACTGGCGCGGTCGACTTTGGGAAAGCGGCTGCTGAACGGTCCGTCCTGGAAATTCGCTAAGATCGCGGCCGAAAAGGACATCAGGTTCGCTAGCGCGACTCGCCGCATCCCATGCCCGGACAACTCGGCGGACGTCGTCTATAGCTCGCACATGATCGAGCACCTGGACTGCGGCGAGGCTCAGGACTTCTTGCGGGAAGCTAAGCGGGTCCTTCGGCCCGGCGGCGTCATACGTCTCGCCGCGCCGGATCTTGGCCGCCTGGTAGAGAACTACATGGTCTCTGGTGATGCGGACATATTCGTGGCCGGCACGAACATGAGCATGGCCAGGAGCGCGAGCGTGGCCTCCAGGATCAGGCTGGCGCTGATCGGGCCGCGGCACCATCTGTGGATGTACGACGGCCGCTCACTGAGCAAGCTCCTGCACGAGGCCGGTTTCACCGATGTCTGCGTCATGCCGCCAGGCAAGACAAACATCAGCGATCCGGGCCTCCTGGATCTGGAAGAACGGGCCGAGGAAAGCATCTACCTGGAGGCTGTCCAGAAGCCAGCCGACGGCTTCTGAGAGATCTGTGCTGACCCTGTCGAGGAGCGCGATGTGAGCCGCAAAGTCGTTTGGCCTGGTCAGGATGGGTGCCGTGATATGGCTGGCAGGGCCGGCCGCATCTTCCCGGCGTGAATGGCGCCCGGGTTGCCCGGGGGCCGTGGCGGCTGCGGCTGGTCACGGTCGGTGACGGGTGCCGGGTCCGGGCGGGGTGACGGATGGCCCCCGTATTGGTGCCTGCGCGTGATGCCTGGTGTTGTGATCATATTGGCGCCTGATGGCGGCGCTGCGCCGTGAGATAGGCGACGGGGCTCCGGTAGGACGGGTGGTCCGCGAAAACCTGCCGAACCCGGGGGAGCCCCGTTGCGCGCCCAGTCTGCCATGCCCGTGTCCGTGCGCGTCTCGCCGGCGGAGGCCGCGGCGGCGGTCCTGATCAGCAGGGCCGCGGACCTGCACCGGGCCAGCGGCGGTGACCTGCCGGGATGCTTCGCGGCGGTGCCTGATCCCCGGCGCCGGCGGGGGATCCGCCATCGGCTGCCGGTGATCCCGGGCCGGTCGCGGCGGTCCTGGCCGGGTGCGTGGCCCTGGCCGACATCACCGCGTGGATCAGCCGCGCCCGCGCGAGCTGCTCGGGGCGCTGGACGCCCGGCCCGGGGCTGCTGGCCGGAGGCCGCCGCACCCGGACAACGCGGAGCGGGTCTTCGCGCTGCTCGGAGCGCAGTACCTGGCCGGTCAGACCGGGGCGTACCTGATGGCCAGGACCGGCACCGCGCCGGTGGCGTTCCCGGTAGCAGGGCCGGTCATGCTCCCGGCCCTGGCGGCCGGCGGCAAGGCGGTCCGGGGCGCGATCGGGGCGGACGGGATGATCCCGTACCTGCTGGCCGCCGCCACCCGCGGCGAGTCCGCGGTGATCGCCGAGCGGCTGATCGGCCCCAAGACCAGCGAGGTCCCGGAGTTCCAGCCGCTGCTGCGCGGCCCGGGCATCGCCGGATGGGTGCTGACCATGGACGCCGGGCACACCGTCCGCTCCCACGCGACGTTCATCTGCGAGGAGCTCCTCGCCCACTTCATAATGATCGTCAAAGGCAACCAGAAAGGCCTCTTCGAGAAGCTGGACGCCCTGGACTGGGCGTCGGTCCCCGTCACGCACAAGACCGCCGGGACCGGGCACGGGCGCCGGGAAACCCGCACCATCCAGGTCATGGACGCCTCCGCTGACCTGGGATTCCCCCACGCGGTTCAGGCGTTCCTGATCGAGAGATACACCATCCGCAAGATCCGGCGCCGCAAGAAGAACAGCCGCAAGTACACCACGAAAGAGATCCGGACCGCGGTCGCGGTGCCGGGGATCACCAGCCTGTCCGCCCGCGAGGCCGCCCCGGAGCACCTCGCCGCCTATGTCCGCGGTCACTGGGCGATCGAGAACAAGGTCCACTGGGTCCGCGATGTTACTTTCCGTGAGGATGCGTCCCAGATAAAGGCCGGTTCCAGGCCCAGGATAATGGCTACTCTCCGTAACCTCGCAATCGGACTAATACGGCAAGCCGGACACGCGAAGATCGCCGCCACCATCCGCCGCATCAGAAACGACCCAAGCCTGCTGCTGGCCATCCTCGGCCTGCAACCTGGCCCCGAAACCGCATCATGACCAGCCGAAACGACTTTGCGCACCGCCCTGCCCAACACCCACCACCAGCACAGATAACACACCGTCACACTCGGAAGGCACCGATAGACCCAAACGTCAGGAACTGCCTAGTACGCACCGGCCCAGACTCAATGCCAGCGGGTTTTAGGCGAAACAGTTGAGGGCTGGTCCTGGTTGCGGTTGCTCTGTGTAATCGTTCCTGGCTGCGGGCTTGTTGTTCAGGTTTCCTGCCGGATGGGTGAGGCTCCGGGTAAGAAGTGTGACGGTCTAGATCCCACTTCTCCGAACCGGAGCCTCACGTGTCTTCTTCTTACCCTGCCCCTGATGTTGCTGTGCCCGTTTCGGCCGGGATGATCGTCGCGGTGCCGGAGGACCTGCTGGCATCGCCGCTGAGGAACGGCCGTGGCCTGGGGGACTCAGACCGGTCGGCGCTGGTCATCGGGGGGACGGAGAAGATCCGCACGGGCGGTCGCACGGTGTTCCTGAAGGTGGTGGCGGTCACGGAGGCCGTGGTGACGAGGGGCGGGCA
>Ga0307375_10004610_pt1 | contig 13104 bp, 12 predicted proteins | sample TR1MG_FD_202531 | JGI IMG/M metagenome (GOLD analysis project Ga0307375, IMG submission 202531) | Soil microbial communities from Risofladan, Vaasa, Finland - TR-1 | ecosystem: Environmental > Terrestrial > Soil > Coastal area > Acid sulfate soil | place: Finland: Risofladan, Vaasa | collected... | reverse complement strand
CTCACCGCCGGAGAGCGTGCCTGCTTTCTGTTTCGTGCGCTCTTTCATACGCGGGAAAAGGGAAAAGACCTTTTCGCGGCTCCGGGCAACGCCATCCCGGTCGCTGCGAGTATACGCGCCGAGAGTCAGGTTCTCGCCCACGGTCAGATTCGGGAAAACGTGACGCCCTTCGGGCACCAGCACGACACCGCGCGCCACGATACTCTTGGTTCCTGCGCCGACCAGTTCCTCACCGTTCCACAGGACTGATCCACCAGACGCTTTGACCAGGCCGATGATGGTCTTCAGCGTAGTGCTCTTGCCCGCACCGTTCGCGCCGATGAGCGAGACAATTTTCCCGTCCGGAACCTCGAGATCGATCCCCTGAAGCGCGTGGATACCGCCATAGTGCACTGAAAGATTCTTTATCGTAAGCATTACTCGACTCCCAGATAGGCTTCGATCACCTTCGGGTCCTTTCGAATTTCGTCCGGTGTTCCGTGGGCGATGGTGAGCCCGTAGTCGAGCACATACATCCGCTTGCAGATGCCCATGACGACCTGCATGTGGTGCTCGATCAAAAGAATTGTCAGATCAAACTCGTCGCGAATCCGAACAATGAATTCCATCAGATCCTTCGATTCCTGCGGATTCATCCCGGCCGCCGGCTCGTCGAGAAGCAGCAGCTTCGGCCGCGTGGCCAGAGCGCGTGCAATTTCCAGACGACGCTGTTTGCCATAGGGAAGACCGACCGCCAGTTCGCCTCCTGCGGCGGACAGACCCACCGCATCGAGAAGGCTCGCGGTGAACTCCCGGGCTTCCTTTTCACGGCGCAGATAGCCGGGAAGATGCATTGTTGCCTCGAACATGTTGGTATTGATACGCATGTGGCAGGCGGTCAACACATTGTCGACCACCGTCATCTCTTTGAAAAGTCGAATGTTCTGAAATGTGCGGGCGATTCCACGCTCAGTTATGCTGTGCGGCTTCAGATCGGTGATGTCGGACCCTTCAAATAGAATGCGTCCCTTTGTCGGCGTGTAGACCCCGGTTATCATGTTGAAGGCAGTTGTTTTTCCGGCTCCGTTGGGCCCGATGAGCCCAACGATTTCGTTTTTTTCAACAGTCACGGAGAAATCTGCGACGGCATTGAGCCCCCCGAACCGCATGCTGACGTTGTCGGTCTGAAGCATCACTTGCCTCCCGTCCTGCGCGCGCGCCTCTTCACCGCCGCTATCCAGGAGCGCGGGAGTGCGGCCGCATCGGCAACCATCTGCCAGCTGAACTCCCTGTTTCCCATGAGACCCCGCTGTCGGTAGATGACCATAGCCATGAGCATTATGGAAAAGACGACCATCCGAAGTCCCGGCAGGCCGTCGGTCTTGAAGATGAGCAGATTCATCGGACCGTCGAGAAAGCGCAGGAGCTCCATCAGAACGGTCACCCCGATGGCCGCGATCACCGACCCGGTGATGCTTCCGTTGCCGCCAATTACCACGATGAGGAGAATGTTGAAGGTGAGAAGGAAAGTGAACATCTTCGGGTCGATGGTGGTAAGCACGTGGCCCAGGAGGGCCCCTCCCACACCGGCCATGAAACTTGATGCAGTGAAACTTGCGAGTTTCACGCGGAAGACGTTTATCCCCATCGCTTCAGCGGCGATCTCGTCATCCCGCACCGCCTTGATTGCTCGCCCATAGCTCGATCGGATGAGGAACACCATAAAGAGAACGGAAACCGCCGCAGCGCCCCAGACCCAGAATGTGGTGGCATATTTCGGAAGCCCCTTCAGCCCGAGCGCGCCGTTGGTCACCGTCTGCACGTTGGTAATTACCACGCGAATGATTTCTGCGAATCCAAGCGTCGCTATTGCGAGGTAGTCGTCACGAAGGCGCAACACGGGAGCGCCGACGAGGACGCCTGAGAGCGCAGCAACCAGACCGGCAATGAGAAGCGCGGGCAGAAAGGGCAACGAAATATCGTGAAGCCAGGGCACGATGGGAGCCAGGAAGAAATTCATTTCCTTCTGATCCGGAGTCATTGTCAGAAGAGCCGATACGTAGGCCCCGACGGCCATGAACCCGGCGTGTCCAAGCGAGAAGAGCCCCGTGAATCCGTTTACCAGATTGAGAGATACCGCGAGCACGACGTAGATCGCACACAGATTGAAAACACGCAGCACGAATGGATCGAAGTTGTTGTCGGCATAAACGACGAAAAGAACCGCGATCGCCACTGCGATCATAGTGTACAAATGGTTGCGTTTCATCATGTTACACCTTCTCCGCCTGGTGTTTGCCGAGGAGTCCCGAAGGCTTCACGAGCAGTACGACAATCAGCAGCACGAACGCGAACGCGTCACGATAGCCGCTCAGGTCCGGGAGAAAGGCCACGATCATGATTTCGATGAACCCGAGCAGAAACCCTCCCAGGACCGCGCCCATGATGTTTCCGATCCCGCCGATTACCGCGGCAATGAAGCATTTCAATCCCGGCATGATGCCCATGAGGGGATTGAGCTGCGGGTACTTGAGCGTCCACATGATCCCGCCCAGCGCAGCGAGAAGGGAGCCGACACCAAAGGTGAACGACACCACACGGTTCACATCGATCCCCATGATTCTGGCCGCGTCGAGATCCGTCGAAGTTGCACGCATGGCCATTCCGGTCTTGGTGTGGTTCACGATCCAGAGCAGAACAGCGAGAATCGCGAAGGTAAAAACGGGAATGAACAGACTCACGCTTACAATGGAAACCGAGCCGAGATGAACGACGGTGCCGAACAGATCCGGCACGGGAAAACCTTTCGGCCTGCCGCCGAAGATCACGATTCCGAGGTTTTCGATAAGAAATGAAGCGCCGATGGCGCTGATCATCACCGAGATTCTCGGCGAGTCCCGCAGGGGCCGGTAGGCGACGCGTTCGAGAAGTATCCCGAACAGGGCGGTGAGTCCTATCGCAACGACGAACCCCGCATACCAGGGCATAAGAAACATGCTCACCGCGTAGAATGCGATGTAGGCGCCCAGCATGAAGATGTCACCGTGCGCGAAATTGATGAGCCTGAGGATCCCGTAGACCATGGTGTAACCAATGGCAATCAGGGCGTAGAGACTTCCCAGACTGAGCGAATTGGCGAGGTTCTGCAGAATAAGGGACGATGACATGGCTCAATCCTCGAAAAAGGTTTACAAAATGCGAGCGCCCGCGGCGGAACAACTCCTTCGCGGGCGCACAAGAGTAGTCAGGTGTCGGTCACCCTCACTACATCGGTTGGACGGTAGTAAGATAGGTGAACTTGCCGTCTTTGACCGTCTTTATGACCGCGCTCTTTGAAGCATCCCCGTTTGCGTCGAGGGTGATCATGCCCGCGGCCCCCGGGAAATCCTTCGTCGCCGCAATCGCATCGCGCAGCTTGGCTCCATCGGTTGTTCCGGCGCGCTTCAATGCGTCGAGTGCCACGAGGTAACCGTCAAATCCAAGCGCCGTTACCGCTGCAGGCTCCTTGCTGTACTGTTTGCGGTACGCGTCGAGGAAAATCTTGCTCGTTTCGGTAATGGGAACTTCGGTGGCAAAGAAGGTCGAAAAGACGGTTCCTTCGACCGAGGCCTTGCCCACGTCGATGAACTCCGGGGTTTCCCAGGTGTCACCTCCGAGGAACGGCGTCTTGATTCCCAGCTCGCGCGCCTGCTTCACGACCAGCGCGCTTTCGGTATAGTTTCCCGGCGCGAAGATAACATCCGGATTGAGGCTCTTCGCTTCGGTGAGCTGCGCGGAAAAATCCTGGTCCCCGGTGTTGTAATTGAGCTCAGCAAGAATCGCCTTGTCGTCTCCGGTGAGCTTTTTGAAACTGTCGGCAAAGAACTTCGCGAGGCCTACCGAATAGTCGTTCGATACTTCCCGGATAATGACCGCTTTTTTTGCCTTCGTCTGGCTGAACGCGTAGTTTGCCATTACCGTGCCCTGGAACGGATCGATAAAGCAAACGCGGAAATAGTAGTCGTTGCCTTTGGTCACGAGCGGGTTGGTGCAGGAAAGCCCAATTGCCGGGACTTTCGCATCCTTCACTATCGGGCCGGCGGCCATCGACAGGGAGGAGCCCCACGAACCGAGTACGACCGTCACCTTTTCCTGGTCGACAAGACGCTGGGCAGCGTTGGCTGCTTCGACTTTGTCCGACTTGTTATCAGCGACGACAAGCTCTACCTTGTACTCTTTTCCCCCGATAGTAACGGTCGGATTGAGCTGGTTGGCAAGTTTGATGCCCTCGACCTCCATCGCCCCGCCCGCGGCATTCGCACCCGTCATCGGCTCAAATACACCAATCTTGATCACGTTAGACTGGGCGGCCTTTGTGTTTCCTCCGCCGCATGCGGCGAGAAACAGGACGGTCGCCAGCGCCAGACCCACGTATGCGGACACACGTAGGACGGCCGATACCTTTTTCATTGAATCCTCCTTGAATGTGTGGGAAAACTACCTAGTACTCTAATCGGGTTAGGGGAATTTGTCAAATGATAGCCCGAATGGGTTATAACCGCGAGTGCCGCTGCGGACTATCGCGCCTTATAGCTCACGCGAAACAGCAATCCGGTGTCGTCGCTTACGTAGAGGGAACCGTCGGCCGCGACTGCGATACCGACGGGCCGCCCAAGAACGCGGTTGTCGGCGGTGAGCCATCCGGTAACGAAGTCCTCTTCCGCTGCGGGCCTTCCGTCCTTGAAATGGACGACGATGACCTTGTAACCCGTAGGTGGCTGTCGGTTCCACGAACCGTGGAATGCCGCGAAGAGGGACCCGCGAAATTCGGCAGGAAAGGCGGACTCGTCGTCGGGCAACATTGCGCCAGGCGCGGGGTAGTAGAGCGCCTGCAGCGGTGCGGAGTGGGCCTGGAAATTCCAGCTTGTCGGTAAGTATTGACCACAGACAGCGCCCGGAAACTCGGGATTCGGCACTCTTCTGTCGTCGATCGGGTAGCAGTATGGCCATCCGTAGTTCGCCCCCTCGACTACGCGATCGAGCTCGTCCGGCGGGAGATTGTCATGCGATGGGGTCAAGTTGTCCCTTTGATTTACCACCGCCCAGAGTTGCCCCGTATCGTCTAAAGCGAGGCCGCTGGCGTTGCGGAGACCCCGCGCGTAGATGGCCCCGACGTAGGTCCCGGCACCACCGGGTGTCGCATTTCCGGGGCTGTACCGAAGAATCGTCGCGAGTCGTGGATCATTCTCGGTACATACATTGCAGGTCGAGCCGGATGAGACGTAGATGGTTCCATCATTTGCGAGTGCGATAGCTCGCGCGGTGTGGCCGCCGTTTCTCGGCATGTCGTCGAAAAGCACCTCAATCCGCCTGTTGCCCGAGCCGTAGTTGCGAATGCGAACTACCCCGGTCCATGTCGCTATGTACAGATCGTCGCCGCGAAACGCCACACCGTTCGGCCGCGAAAGTCCGTTCGCAACGATCTGCGGCGGTGCACTTACCCTGTCACCCGGGTGAATCGCTACAACCTGCCCGCGCGATATCAGGGAAACCAGGACATCGCCGTTGGGCGCGACGGCGAGAAACCGTGCACCACGGATCTGGTCGGAGACGAGGCTGATGCTGAATCCTTCGGGTACATGCAGCGGAAACGGAAGCGGCGCCGGCGGGCCGTTCTGCGCGGGCGTAGCGTCTTGCGCGACCGAAGCTGCGGCGCAGCCCAGTAATAGCAGGATTCCGATTGCGGCGACCGGTGAGGTCTTCATGGTACCCGTCCCTCTCTTTCGCACGACGATCCCCCGACTCAAATCTTGTAGTAGGACATTTTCCGTTCGGCAGCTTCGAAGGCGACCGTCACGATCCAGTTCATCACAAAGTAGAATACTCCGGCCAGAAAGATCGGCATAGTCGAGAATTGCCGGGCGGACGCGTTTTGGGCGGCGCGGAATAGCTCCGCTACGCCGATGGTCTGAGCGAGCGCGGTATCCTTTACCAGGGTCATGACCTCGTTGGAGCTGGCGGGCAGGATGCGTCGGATTACCTGCGGAAGAACGATATGGATGAATGTCTGGCTGCGGTTGAGACCCAGAACTTTCGCCGCTTCCCACTGCCCCTTCGGAATGGCGTCGATTCCACCGCGGTAGATTTCGGCAAAGTAGGCGGCGTAGTTCACGGCGAACGCCAGGATCACCGCGACGAAGCGGTCATAAGAGACACCCAGCAGATAGTAGGGTGCAAAATAGACGAAGATGATCTGGAGTATCAGCGGGGTGCCTCGCATGACGAGGACGTAGGCGCTCACCGGGCCCCGAATCAGTTTCGATTTCGACCGGCGTCCGAGAGCGACGGGCAGGGCAAGCGGGAGCGAAATCACGAGAGTGAGAAAGAATATTTCCAGAGAAACAACAGTTCCCGTTAACATCGCCCCCAGGAGCTTTGCCATGCCCGTTTCCGTCTACTTCCCGACCACCGAAATATCAGACCCGAACCATTTGGTGGTTATCGTGGCGAGCGTACCGTCCGCCGCCATGGCCTCCAAAGTCTTCTGAACCGCGTCACGTAACGCCAGGTCGTTTCTTCTGAAACCGACGCCATAGTTCTCGGCCGCGAGAGACTCCTTGAGGACGCGAAAATCCTTCCCGGACCTTTTGATATTGTCATTGGCGACTATCAGGTCCATGAGCACCGCGTCTACTCCGCCGATCTCCAGGTCCATCACGGCGGTCAGGTTGTCTTTGAACTCCACCACGTTCTTCAGCGAACTCTTGAAGGAGGCGGCTGAATCGAGCGCGTCAGCGGCAGATGAACCCGCCTGCAGTCCGACAGTTTTTCCCTTGAGATCCGCCAGAGTACTGTAGGGAGCATCCTTCTTGACAACGAGCACCTGTGAATTGCGGAGGTAGGGTTTGGTAAACGACATCACTTTGGCTCGGTCTTCGGTGATGGTGAAGCCGTTCCAGATGCAGTCGATCTTGCCGGTGTTCAGCTCCTGTTCTTTTGCGTTCCAGTCGATGGGTTGGGTCACAAGCTGAATCCCGAGCCGTTTGGCGGTCTCTTTGGCGAGATCGATGTCGTACCCGACAATCTCGTTATTATCGTTCCGATATCCCATGGGGGGAAAGGCGTCGTCGAGCCCCAGGACCAGTTTTCCCTTTTCTTTGACCGCGGCCAGCGACTGGTCCCCGCCGGTCGACTCCTTCTGCCCGGCGCTGAATGCAAGTGCCGCGATCGACAACAGGAGCACGAGCGCGAAAAACGATTTCTTCATGTGGGTTCTCCAATTTGGTACAGGATGGGATATTATGCGTGAACGGATAGTTGCGCGCAAGGTCGAACGTGGAGGCCGGTGCCGCCGACCTCCACGAGATTGTGCGCGGCGGTATTCGCTTTCTTCAGACAGCGAGCTTCAGTATCGCTGTGGCCTCGGACTTCTTGATTGGCACGAATGATCCAACCTTTCCATGAGATACGGCTCGTGCAGCCATCTCGTCGATCCGATCTGTTGGAATTGGAAGCTCTTTCATCCGGACCGGAAGTCCGATACTCGTCCAGAACTCTTCAAGGCAACGGATGCCGGCGAGCGCAGTCCGGCCGGGATCGGCAAAATCCTGCTCGACTCCCCAGACTCGCACGGCGAACTGCACGAATCGGTTCACGTCGTGGGTGTAGGTGTACTTCATCCATGCCGGGAATACCACCGAAAGCCCGGCACCGTGCGCGACATCGTAGAGCGCGGAAAGCTCATGCTCGATCTGGTGCGATGCCCAGTCGCCGATTCGGCCGGTGCTCAGAAGATCGTTGTGGGCTACTGCGCCCGCCCACATGATCTGCGCGCGCGCCGCGTAGTTCGCGGGTTCCTGCATGACTACAGGTATGTTGTGGATGACAGTCTTCAGCGTTGCCTCGCAGAGGCGGTCGGTAAAATCGACATCTTTCGCGTTGGTAAAATAGCGTTCCATAATGTGCGCCATGATGTCCGCAGCACCGCATGCAGTCTGGTAGGGTGGAAGGGTGAAGGATGACTCAGGATTCATTATTGCAAAAACCGGCTTGATGAGGTCGATATCAATCGCGCGTTTGAGACTGCCCTCCTCCTTCGTGATCACCGAGCTCTTGCTGGATTCGCTTCCGGCCGCAGGAATCGTCAGAACGACCCCGACAGGAATCGTCACCTTCGGTTCTGCCTTGCCCGCATAAAAGTCCCAGACATCACCCGAATAGGGGACGCCGACTGCGATCGCCTTCGCGGAGTCGATGACACTGCCTCCGCCGACGGCGAGGACCGCGTCGAGCTTCTTCTCGCGACAGAGCCGAATTCCTTCGTTGACCAGACTGAGCCGTGGATTGGGCAGAACGCCGCCGAGCTCTACATATTCGACGCCGGCTTTCTTGAGCGACGCGGCGACGCGATCATACACGCCGTTCTTTTTTATGCTCCCGCTTCCGTAATGGAAGAGCACCCGTTTTGCGATTTTTGCGATTTCGGCTCCCGACTCGCTCTCGGTATCTTTTCCAAAGATGATCTGCGTGGGCATAGAGAAACGAAAGTTCTCCATTATGATAGGCCTCCATGTTTGGCTTGGGTTTCGATTACTCTACCACGATTTCCCGCGACTGTCTCCGCAACCCTCCTGCTCGATCCGACTATCGTCGCACAATGGGCCGCGCTGGAACGGCCCACGACCAGTTTCTGTTGCTGAATTGCGTCGAGTTGGTTACTTTCGAATTGATCGACCAGTCACAAGAGGTGCGGCGAAGATGAAGAAAGACTTCAAAGTGATGACCGAAAACCCACTGAACGCGGAGACGCGGATTGAGTCCCTTCGTTCGTGGACGACGAGGAATAACGAGTTCTTCAGCCGAAATCAGAGTCAGGTACTGACCGAGCCGATACCGATAGAAACCTGGAAACTGTCGATCGACGGAGAAGTGGAAAACGCCACGGCGTGGAGCTACGAGGAGATACTGAGACTTCCGAAGGTCACAGTGGCGAACGCGATCGAGTGCTCAGGCAACGGACGCGCGCTTCTCAGGAAACCCGCGCGAGGGAACCCGTGGACAACCGGCGGAGTAGGAAACGCCGTGTGGGCCGGAGTCTGGCTCGGCGATCTGTTGCGAAAAGTCGGCCTCACTGGCAATTCGCGCCACGTCGCCTTCGCAGGCCTGAGCGATCCGAGCGGCCGCGTGAAAAACAGCTTCATTCGCAGCATTCCGATCGACAAAGCGCTCTCCTCGACCCTTCTCGCATATGAGATGAACGGCGTCGAACTTCCCCCTGAACACGGATATCCGCTTCGCGGGCTCCCGCTCGGATGGACCGGGGCCAACTGCGTGAAGTGGCTCGTGCGCATTACGGTCACCGACAGGCCTCAAGCGGGCCATTTCATGGACAACGTCTACCGCATCTACTCTGAAGGGCAGGCACCTTCGGACGGAGTTCCGGTAACGTCAATCCCGTTGAAGAGCTTCATCACGAGCCCGCTCGCCGGCGAGCGGGTCCAGCTGCGGTCGAATGAGGCCGACCGAAGCGACAGCGTGACCATAGGCGGGGTCGCCTATGGAGGGGAGAACGACATCGCGGGCGTGGAAATCTCCGTGGATGGGGGTTCGAGCTGGGACAACGCGCAACTTGTCGGTCCACGAGAGCGGTGGGCGTGGAAGCAATGGCAATATCGGTGGACGCCACAATCAGCGGGTCAATATACCCTGATGTCCCGGGCGACCGACACACAGGGAATCAGGCAGCCGATGCAGGCAGCCTGGAACGTGCTTGGCTACGGCAACAACGGGGTCGAAGAACACGCAATCGTCGTCCATGTAGAGGGCCTGACCGGCACCGACCGACCGATCCGTCTACAATAGATCATCAAGCGCGTTCGAGACTCGGTTTTTCATCTCCTCGTCTACGCGCCGGCTTTTTTCCGCTTCGTCACCGCGGTGCTTCTGGACCATGGCCAGGCAGAATCTGTAGAGCCGGTCAAGGTCGGTTAGTTCGAGAAACCTCTGGTAGGCGGCACGGTATTCATCGAGGGTCATGCGTCCGCGTTCACCCGACGCGACCGGATCACGAACGAGAACGTGAACACGATTAACCCCAACCCGCGTCTCTCCTTCGATAGTTCCTGCGTAGGCGATTCCGTCCGCCGAAACGCTCTCCGCGAGCAGAATTGTGAGCTCGAGCCGCGCGTTGTCCTGATTGTAGAAGATGGACACGTTGTACCGGTCATCCACTTTTATGTACAACTCGTTCGAGTTGAGCCTATCGTCCAGAGCCCGCTCGACCCCGGCAACCACGTTGACGCGAGCGCCGTGCGATGCCGCGTTCTCGAGTTTCGCGCGCATCTTGAAAAGGATGTCCGGGTTCTCCGGATGCAGTCCGACCAGACGATCTACGAAATTCCGCACTTTCAGCTCGAGAAGCTCTTTTTCCACCTTAGCGGTGCGTTCCAGCTTTTCATCCTTGGCGGCGGGTACATAGACCCGATCCAGCAGATAGCGCTCGAAGTGCCCCAATGAATCGATTTTCTGCCGTTCAAGCGCCGGGTGATCGAAGATCCTGGCCTCTGAGAGTTTTTCGTCGATAGTCTTTTCGGCAACCGGATCGGCGCTGTACTTAATCCGTACCGGAGATATTTTTGCGACCGTTTTCAGGAACTGTTCGGCTGAACTTCGGACCTGCCTGGCAAAGATCTGCTCACGCCGCTCAAAATCATCCAGATTGAATGAGTTCACGTCCTTACCGGCAAGCGCTACAAAGTGAGTGTTTATGAGATCGGCTATCGCAATCAGACGTTCTTTGAGCTCCTGCTTCATCGCCTCGGTGGCACTCGGCGAGAGGACGAGCTTCAGAAATGAGTACTTCATCTCGACGACCACCGCGTGCAGGTTCATGTAGTCCTTCAGAACGTTCTCGGAAAAGATCGGCTGTTCACCGGCCATTCGTTCCACCTCTTGTGGTAGAGTCTATCCGATTCGAGATGAAATGCAAGATTTGCCCACAACAACTGATCAGGCAAGCTTCGGACGTGATTTCAGGCGAGTCGAAAGAGACCGGAAACTGAGAAGCCGATTCGCTTCTTCGTCCCAGATGTTGAGTCGAACCGACCGCAAGCTCCTTCCGAATGTCAGCGGGTCTTCGAGCCGCAACTGCGGAATCAGTTCGAGGCAGCGCTGGAGATTGTAGTTGGGTATGCGGGGTCGAAGATGGTGGATGTGATGAAATCCGATATTCCCGCTTATCCATTGAAGAATTTTCGGAAGTTTGTAGTAGGAGCTTCCCTGCAGCGCAGCGTCCATTGAACCCCAGTCGTTGGTTCGCGCCCAGTACGACGGATCGAACTGATGTTGCACGTAGAAGAGCCAGATTCCTGCGACACCCGCCAGGTAGATGGTCGGAAGCTGGATCAGGAGATAGGTCTTGATTCCTATTGTCAGGGTTGCGGCAACGACAATTGCGCATATGGCGAGGTCGGTTATCAGCACACTTGCGGCCTGACGTCGCCCGGATTTTTGATTCGGAAATCGATTCTTTACAAGAAACACCGCGATCGGTCCGAACCCGAACATCACGAACGGATTTCGAATGAGTCGATACAGAAATCGACGTCCACGATTCGACGCGGCGTATTCGTCAACCGTCATAGTCCACACGTCCCCCGTACCGCGGCGATCCAGATTTCCGGAGGTAGAATGATGCACGCCGTGGCTGTACCTCCATTCTGCGAAGGGTGTGAATGTGAGTATCCCCAGAATAGTTCCAAGAATCCGTAGTCCTCGCTTCGATCGAAGGTAGGAGCCGTGAACGCAGTCGTGGAAGAAAATGAACAGGCGAACGAGCAGCGCGCCGGCCGGTATACTCAGGAGAAGAGTCAACCACACTGGAAAGTGCCATCGCGTTGTGAAGTACATGAGCGCGAGAAGGCCCAGGTAGGGGATGAGCGTATTTGAAAGCTGCCAGAATGCTCTTGCCGGGTCAGGCTTTTCGAAGGGCTTCAATGCGTCGGTCCATGCGGGCTGCCCGTTTTGGCTCCTGTCCGGCTTCACGGTTTCCATCGTACGTCCTTTCTTTACATACGACGCTTATGCAGGCGAGAATGTTGCACTGAAACAGTAAGAATTGGAGGCCGAGAGCTGCGGGGACTAAGTTCCCTGATGGATCATGCGCACCTGCTGCTTCCGCGCCAGCACCGACAAAGTGTAGTTCATGAGAAAATAGAGTGCGGCAATTGTTCCGAACATCATGAAGACCTGCACCGGCTTGCCAAATTTCCCCATGAGTATCATCCCCTTGCCGGTAAGCTCTTCGATTCCTACAGCCCAGACGAACGATGTGTCCTTCACCACGGTTATGAACTGAGACACCAACGGAGGAATCATGTTTCGAAACGCCTGGGGAAGAACGATATATACCAGCAGTTTGAACCGCGTAAATCCCTGTGAACGCGCCGCCTCCCATTGTCCTGCACCGATGGAGTTGAGTCCGCCTCGAACAATCTCAGCTATCGCGGCGCTCGTAAAAATAGTGAACGCGACCACCGCCGATTGAATCGGAGGTAGCGGCGTCAGAAATCTAATCGCGAAGATGAAAAGCAGGTTGGGAATGTTGCGAACAATTTCCACGTAGGTACCGGCGAATTTTGCGGAGAATTTCAGTTTCGAGTGGCGGGCGATTCCGAGGATCGTGCCGAAAATCAGGCTCAGACCGATGCTCGCTACGGAAATGATAACCGTGATCTCGAGGCCCTGCAGCACGAAAAGCAGATTCTCGAGTTTGAGAAGTCCACCGATCATGCGCGTGCCTCGGTTCGAGTCTCAAGGCGGCGGGCGACTCGGGAGAGCGGAAAACAGATAGCCAGATAAAGCAGCCCGGTTACGACGTATGCGGGACCGTAGTTCAGACTGTCGGCAGCCCATGAGTCGGCCTGGTACATCAGGTCGCCCCCGGCGACCATGGCGAGCACCGATGTGTTCTTCACGAGGAATATCGCCTGGTTCGTCAGCGGAGGCAGAACGACCCTTACCGCTTGCGGCAGCACAACATAGCGCATTGTCAACCAGAAGTTGAATCCCTGCGAATAGGCTGCCTCAACCTGGCCCCGGGAAATGGACTGGATCCCGGCACGCACTACCTCGGCGACGTATGCGCCG
>Ga0307375_10004609_pt1 | contig 13105 bp, 4 predicted proteins | sample TR1MG_FD_202531 | JGI IMG/M metagenome (GOLD analysis project Ga0307375, IMG submission 202531) | Soil microbial communities from Risofladan, Vaasa, Finland - TR-1 | ecosystem: Environmental > Terrestrial > Soil > Coastal area > Acid sulfate soil | place: Finland: Risofladan, Vaasa | collected... | reverse complement strand
GCTCCGGAACCCGGCCCACGGTGACATCGACCGGCGAGTCTCGACGGCCAAGTTGACACGCCGCCGGGCGCGGGCACGCATCTGGGGCTACTTCCCTAACGGTATTCCAGCGTTCTCGTTCCAGGGGGGCACACAGCCCCTTGCGGACATCACTGACCCGTGTGTCATTGCATTCCCTGCCCTTCTGCGGGATGTGCCTATCGATCCGAGCACCGGGTTCCCTGATGACTCTCAGCTCATCTCCCAGGGATATGGGCTGTCTAACCCCGATGCGTGGCTGCCGGACCCCGAGGCGGGTGACCCTGACCTGATCGTGCCGGGTTTCGTGCGGGGGAACGAAATCTCTCTCGGTCGGCCTGATAACACGACCTACGACACGTACTTCAATGAGCCTATCACGGTTAACATCTTCGACCCAGAGCCGACCTACACGGGCCTCTACGTCCACGACATCCTCTACGGGTGCGTCATCCGGTTCGAGGACCGTCAGGGCAACAAGGTATCCAACCCCAATGACATCCTGGTTGGGACCTCTCCATCGTCCGGGGTGCCTTTCTCGGACTTCCCGGTCGTGGCTCACGACACCATCTTCGCTGGACCGCCGCTCAAGAAGATGGATGTGGCTTTCCCTACCGATCCTGTGACGACAGAGAACATCCAGGAGTTGGCTCAGGGCCTCGATGACTACCGCACGGGTTTCGATGTGACGGTGAAGTCCGATGGTCGGGTGGTGGACAAGACCTGGCCGTCCTTCCACGATCCCTCGTTCTTTGGCATCAAGGAGATTTTTGGGCAGCATCCGCCGGACCCGCTCGACTACCTGGAGGCAACCGTCCAGTTCTATTACGACGGTCAGAATCCCTTCGAGTTCCCGGCGCTGCGGGGCGAGACGACCGACGACTCAGGGGACTATCAGATCCCCTACATCAAGGCGGCGAACACCGAGATGGACCGCTTCGATGAGGCGATGGTGGGCATCTCTCCTGTGATGACTGCTGTGGACCCTGGTGGAGATGCCGTCTACCCGGATGAGATTCTCGGCACTGACGGGACCGTAGTGGGTGTCATCGGCGCAGGCTGGCTCCAGTCGAGTCCGGCAGCATTGCTCACCGAGGCGAACTTGGCTCCGGCTCCCGGAACGGGGCTGGGGGATGCTCATCGCTACGACCTCCTGCTCATCCAGAACGAAGGGACAAGTCCCTTTGAGACAGCTCCCGGAAGCCCAACAGAGGGTCCGATGGGTATCCAGTCCATTGGTGAGGTGACGATCTCGGGGACAGATTCCAAGGTCGAGCCTCCTCGCTTCATCACCCCGACCACGGCAGCTACGGGTGCCAGTTCGGCTACCGGTTCCCCGGTGCGCTACACTTTCACCAACGCGATGGCCTTCGCTGATGGCGGTCCAGGAGTTCCGGGCGTGAGTCCTGGGGTGCATATCATCGAGGACTCCATCAACGGCATCACCCGTCTGGACTTCGATACGGTCCAACTCGTCCTCAATGACGGTGCGACTCCCGTTCCTGCGTGGCCCGGCATCCCCACGGGTAACCTGAACTCCCTGTGGGCGCTGTTGCCGAACGTCCTGGCCAACAACATTATCCGTATCCACCTGATCTCTCGGCCTGACCCGAACGTCAACTTCGGTCCGCCCGGCCCGAATCCCGACCCGCCTCCGACCAAGACGGGTGGCCTCGTGGCTTTGACCATCGAGATCCAGGGCGGCACCATCACCGTGACAGACTATCAGGGCAACGTCACCGTGACCCCCATCATTGCCCCCATCGCCTTCGGGTCGAAGTTCCCGGTTCCCGACCCGGCTCCGGCGGCGAATCAGGAGATCATCATCCCGCAGACGGGATTGCTCCCGTGGGGGCCGGTGCCTCCGGGCCTGGAGAGCCAGTGGTTCCTTCCCTACCAGATCGTCGGCGGCGAGAACCGGATGCTCTACGGCTTCGAGTTTGCCATCGATATCGAGACTGACACGCTGGCGGGCGGGCAGTCGAACACCTGCTGGATCGATGATGATCGTCTGACCTTCCACGAGGTCTTCGACATGCGTCAAACCCGGCGGCGTGGCTATGTCCATCCCGTGTCGGGCCTGCCGATGGAAGGTCGCCTGGTGGTAAACCAGATCACCACATGGCACCCGTCCGTGGGAGCGATGTGGTCCCGCATCAACGGGGGGGTCAACGGATACAACTTCCTTCTCCAGCCCTATCCGCTGACGTTCCTGGCTCCGACGACTCCAGTGGACCCGGATTCGGCAGGGGGCACCTGGAACCCTGCCGCACCCTTCCCCGTCCCCACCGCTTTCGAGCGGGGGACCATCCGAGCGATGTCCTTTGAGGGGGACAACAACCAGCCCATCACAACCACTGCGGGACGGACGGCGACCTTCACAGCCATCCCCTCCAACGAGGAGGATGAGAATGGCACAATCCTCAACGGCACGGGGGAGACTGCCAGCAAGTTCAACACGGACCTGTCGGCCACCCAGCAGGAGCAGTACGACGACCGGCTGACCAACCTCTCGGGCCTCACGGGCGACATTGACAATGTGGAGTCCGGCGACATCGTAGTTATCCGTCAGAACTCGAACGCTGCCCACCACGCCACGACCAAGGCAGGCACCTATGTCGTCCGGCACGCGGTCAAGCCCACGACGGGCAACTATCGGGAGACTTCTTCTTCGACTGTCGTGGGGACCGAGAACGGCTGGTGTCCGGTTCACTTCCCGAGGATCGTGTCCTTCGATGATACTGGTCCTTACCTGCTGACTCTCACGGACCTGGCCCCGGCGCGAGGAGGAGGCGTTGTTGGGGGCAAGTCCACCGGGTTTGACACCTTCCTGGCAGGACAACCGCGTCTCTACATCATCCGGGATGTGAACGGCCTCACTTCCAGCGATGAGGACACCTTCCGGCAGGCGGTGATCAGTGCCCGTTACACGGCCATCAATGCCGCTGGCGATGAGCCTGTCTTCACGATTGACACCTTCAAGGACGCACAGGGTACGGCACTCACGCTGGCGGACTTTACCGGACTCATCGAGGGTGAGGACTACCAGGTGTCCGGCATGGTCAACCTGCCCGTCAACGTGTCAGGGGCGAGCTACGGCCTCCCGGACAACAACTGCGTCGGTGACGATACCGTGGCGAACACCGTCTATGGATTCCGCTACGTGACCTTCCGGCCTAACCAGGCTTTGGCCGATGGTGGGGCCATTGATCTTCTCTTTGATGGTGCCGTGGCAGGGCCAGGGGGAATCTCCAAGGCCACCGCGCTGGGAAACATCACCCCGGTAGTGGACGCGACCCTGGAGCGGAGCTACGAGTTCTACGAGGACCGTCTCACTCCGGTCTACAACTGGGTTGTCCACACCCTCAACATCACGACCATCAGCCAGTTCCAGTGGGACAACCTCAATGCTCCCATCGCCCCTCCTGCCCCGCTGGTAGCACCGTTTGAGTTGAACTGCATCCTCCCGAATACCACGCTGGCCCTGGCGAACCTGGGCGGAGCTTTGGACGGACACTACGCCCAGGCCGGGCTGTTCCTGGAGCCTTCGGTGCCACGGTCTGCCCTGGAGCTTGAGGCGGACCATGCCCGAGTGGTGGACGCGGACCACGACCTGACAGATCCCTCCACGGTCATCGACCCGGACCGCGAGAACGGGATGCGCAACGCCCAGTTCTACGCTGTCGGTGCTGTTGTACTGAACGGCCCAGAGCAGGTTCAGTTCGAGGTCCGGCGCATCCGGCGTTGGCACGAGATTCAGGAGGAGGCCGACTCGAACCTGAAGCCTCTCCAGTATGCCTACGAGATCCGGCGGGGTCGCATCAAGGGCTACTCGACCACGGACAAGCAGCGAGGTCTCCTCACGGCTGCCGACTTCGTGATGAACTGGAACGACGAGTCCCCGGCCCGGCCCCATGCTCAGGATGCCTGGAACGATGGGCACACCTACTCGGGCACGAACCTCGGGCCGTTCGATGACGAGGACGTGAACATCCACTCGGGGGATGTCCTCCGGCTCCTCGACGTGAACGGGGACCTGGTGGAGCAGGTCTCCATCGAGAGCATCAAGGGACCTGACGAGCTGGCGCTGTCTGCACCTGGACTCCAGACCGATGTGGCTGACCTCATCGCAGATGGCGGGATGCGCTTCGAGATTTACCTCCGCCGGGCACCTGTCCCGCACGAGCAGTCGAACGAACAGCTCCTTGAGTTGATCACCGACCGCGAGGTTCACCGCACGACGGCGGACTGGGGCACGGCTGACGAGAAGGGCGGATACGTGCCGGACATGGAGGCAGTCCCTTGGGAGGATGCGGCCAACCGGCTCATGGACGACCTCAATGCCCCCACGGGGAGTTCCTTCAGCGCCCTGGGCATCCAGAAGGGCGATATCGTGATCGTGGACCCGATTGGGAGGATTCCACGGGGTGATGCTGGGCTACCCTCGACACGGGAGAACAGCGCACGGCCTATCGGAGATGATGGTGTCGAGATCCGAACTGCTCCGGCCTGGGTCGCGGGATACCCGGACACCCGTGATGACAACCGGGGCTACTACCGGGTCAAGCGTGTGATGGACACGGCCAGCCCGCCCTACCTGGAGATGGACCCGGTATCGACCTACTCAGGTGATGCAAGTGTGGGCGGCGATGTCATCTTTGGGACGAGCGTGACCAACGACCGGGAGTACGCCGTGTATCCCACGGTCAACGACTCGCATCTCCGGAAGTTCTTCGTCCCTGCGGACGTGCGTGAGGGCCAGATGGACCTGCGTCCGACCTACCACCGTGATGCGGTGACGGGTTCGTTCTCCCTCTACACGGGGCCTGACGACCATTTCAAGTGGTACTCGATTCGCCCCTTCAGCTACCGGGTCATCCGGCCCTCCGGTCTGTTCTCCGACGAGGCCATCGACCTGGTGCTGATGATGCGGGAGCGGATGTTGTCCTGGATCGAGATGATCAGGGCCTTGATCGCGGGATTCAAGAGTGGCAGCTACTTCGTCTTCCAGCGGGACACCCACATCAGCGATCTGGGCAACACGACCAACCCGCAGGCAGGTCTGGGCTTGCTGTCCAACGACTACATCACGTCCATCTTGGGGCGTCTGGACATCGTACCCTACGCCAACAACGAGAGCTGTCTCTCGCTGCTCGACCGACGCTTCTGGATTCAGGATTGGCGGCTCGACTTCCTGACGACCGACCCCGCCAACCCCCTCCTGATGCTTCGGCTGCCACCGGGAGGAACGGCCTACACTGCCTATAACGACTTCACTACAGGAGGGGTGGTTCGTCCCGTGCTGCCAGAGCGTGTGGATGAGGTGCTCGACACCAGGGACCGCTTTCGCCCCATCCGCTTCGTGTGGCTCGCCTATCGCACCCATGTCATCTTGGGGACGCTGGCATCCATCGAGCGGTTTGACGAGGAGCTGCCCAAGCGACTTGAGGAGCAGCGACGGTTGCTGCTCCTCGAAGACTCTGTGGAGGGCATAGGATGAGTGAAATGCCCCAGGAGCTTCAAGACCTTCTGACGAGGGCTGGCCTGGGCAACGGGCAGTGGGGTGAACTGCCCGAGAGACTCGTCAGTCTGGGGACTGTAGAGGACCAGAAGAACGCCCTCCTCAAGCTCCAGGGCCTTCTGGAACAGGTGGTGGAAAACGACCGCCGGACCGTGGTGCGCCTCAAGGAGCAGGTGAACCGCTTGCGCTACGGCGGAGGTAGCTGATGGCTGACGGGACGATTGGACAGTGGGGGACCATCTCTTTCGAGATTCCCGACTTCCTGGAGGACCTCCGGGAAGGCATCAACGACGTGGCCGAGTTTCTTGTGGCCGTCCTCGACATCGTGCTCGCGGCGATGGACCTGGCCAAGACCTTCCTGGTTGGGTTCCTCGACCCGATCATGGCGTTGGTTCAGGCCATCATTGACGAGATTGAAGGTCTTCTCAACGATCTGCGAAAGCTGGGGTTGTACATCACCGGGGACTGGACGCTCATCCAGAATCCCGGCTACCCCTACAACGAACTGCGAGGTGGCTTCTCCGAGTACGAGCGCCGCATGATCGCCCGGCTCACCGACCGGACAGACCCCACTCGCCCCGACGTGTCTGCCCGGACCAAGGTGCTCAGTCTGTTCCTCTACCAGTCGGTGGACATCTCTGACATCCAGCGGTTGATCGCTTTCATCCTCGACATGGTGAGCTTCTTCAAGATGACCTTCCGCCCCACCAGTGGGCTGCCGGTCCCGTCCATCACCGACATTCGCTACGGGAACGACACAGCCAGTGTCTTCTACCCGCAGACGTTGGGCGAGTACTTTACCACCGACGACACTCCGCCGAACCAGGTCGAGGTCCGGTGGAAGATGACCCCACCGGCCCGGAAGAACCCCTACGTGCCCTTCACGAACCTCTACATGCCGGGAGGCTTCCTGGTCACTGTCTCGACGGTGCCGGACGGGATGCCAGTCGTCTATGACCGGCCTGTGGCCAACACGGACGGGGAGACCAGTGTCGCGGACACGAGCAAGAAGGTCCAACCACACCAGTTCGATGTCATCCGCCGGGCCGGAGACGGTAAGCCCCTGATCCTGTTCGGTGGCGCGAAGATGATTCAGACTGCGGGATGGAGTGAGTTCAACACCTCCATCGACAGCGATGGCAACATCAAGCAAGGCAAGACTCGCATCTACGCGGTTCGGAATCCGGCGGACAACGCTGTGGTGCCCCTTGAAGAGTTGACTCAAGGCGGAGATCCGATCTTCCAGGAGACCTACTTCGTACCTATCGAGGTGTCCGGCTCCCAGTGGATGACCGGGGAGTACTCCATCGTCCTCAGCCTGGATGAGATGCCGTTCGATGCTGACATCAAGGTCGAGGACAACAAGATGGTCGTCACCAAGGGCGACCGAGCATCGAACCTCTACGTCAGGGTCGCCACCTGCACGTCTGCCATCGGCAGCGGGGACAAGGAATACAAGTTCGACTTCACCGCCTTGTCCGGTCAGCAGGACGCGACCAGCATCCCCATGACGGTGCCCATGTCGGACGAGACGGTCGGTGTCGCTGACGTGAGTGAGTTCTCGGCTCCTCGGGAGATCACGTTCCCGAACGCCAACACGGCGGCCTACATCGAGTCCCTCAAGGCAGCCATGCTCATCCTGGCGCTGTCCCGGCCCGACTTGCTCACCGTGGAGGAGCAGCTCCAGACTCTCTCGGACAAGCAACTCAGTCTCATTGTCGATGGCAAGAAGCTGATGAACGGGGTGGCCTTGCAGCCGTGCGGTTTGGAGGGTCTCCGGCATCTGCTGGGCTTCCTTTACGACGACTACGCCAAGGAGCGTGCTCAGAAGGACGGCGAACCGGGAGGCTTCCGGTCAGACCTGCGGGACCGCATCACCCGGACGGTCAATGACTTCTATGGGGCCACGGGACCGATGCCCGAGGTAGAGAAGGTCGTAGTTGAGCAGACTGCGATGCTACGGGAACTGACGTGGGGAGAAATCTTCAAGCAGGTCCACCCAGACTTCGCATCCCTCCTCCCGACCCCTATCGATGAGATGACCCTTTGGGAGTCTCTCGACACTGACAAATACGACCAGGGTGGAGATTCGGACTACGGTCTTGCCATTAACCCCTACTGCACAGGACTCACTGAGGGCGTGGTCGCAGACTTCTTCCTTTTGAGCGACCTCATCATCAAGGACCGCAAGCCGCACTTCATGGAGGTGGTTCAGTCTCCACCAGACGAGACTTTCGTCGTCCAGGCCACCGCGACACCAGAGGAGGCCAAGAAGCTCTTGACGGTGGGCGCACCGGGCTTGCGGGTTTATTACGAGAAGTTCATTCAGAAGGATGGCTCTCTTCTGATCCCACCGGATGCCTATTCTGCGATGGAGCAGTACCGTGTCAGCGATTTGACCCAAGGTTCGGCAGACGACTCCCCGGTGTTCGTGATCGATGCGGAGTCACTCCCAGCCTATAGCTACTACAACCCCAAGGGGATTGGTGGTCAGAAGGGTGCGATGTTCTTCTGCCGCAACCTGCTCTATCAATACGAGGATGGGATTCTGTTCCGGCAGGCTGCCCTTGCTCTCAACGTCGCAGCAGCGGCTCTCACCCGCAGTCCCGAAGACGGGGCGTGGCTCAACATCCGGTTCTTCGACACGATGCCGGGGATGGATGACTTCCTGTCTGCCATCCTCAACTGGATGGAGACGATCAAGGCGTCTCTGGCGTCCATCGTGGACACCATCCTGAAGTACATCGAGTTCATCGAGGCCCGCATCATCGAACTTCAGCAGCTCATCCGGCGCATCAACTCGCTCATCCAGACCATCCTGGGGTTCTCGTTCCGCATCCCCCAGTCCTCGGCCCTGATGCTGCTCTCGAACGGTACTGCGGGGACACTGGGTGACTTCATCTCGGCGGACAACAAGCCCAGCGACAGTCCATTGGCCTACGGCGCGGGCATCGCCATCGTGATTCCGGCGGGTCCGGCTCTGGCGATGGACATCTTGAAGGCGTTCCTCTCCATTCAGTCTGGTAAACCCCAGTCGGGGGCAACCATGTCGTCTGGGACCAGCCAGGATGCGATCAACGCCGAGCAGTTGCCTCCGCCTCCTCCACTGCCACCTGACCCGCCACCTGATGTGCTCTAGGAGGACCAATGGCGACGTTCCAAAAGATGAGTGTGTGGCCGGTCGGGTACTTCCGGGCATTCTCCAGTTGGCTCCTCCGAAACCGCCGGAGCATCGCCGCCCGGCTCGCGGCCATCGATGCCGAGGTGGACCGCATTGGATTCATCACGGTGCTCTACAAGGCTGACACGGTAGATGGGAAGGTCCAACTGACCGAACAGCGGGTCGGCTTCGAGGTCACCGACAAGTCCTCCCTTGGACGGCTCTGTCAGGCGTATGTGGCTCAGGGAGGCAATCCCCTCGATATCTCGCCGTTCATGTATCCCGACGCCACCGAAGCTATTGAGGAGGACGCCGAGGGCAATGCCACCGAGTCCGTTGAGAGATACCCTCACGGCGGCGTCGTGGCTCCCAAGTCGGTCGAGTACAACGACCCCACCCCCAAGGAGGGCGAGAACACCGGCTTCGGGGAGTATCAGGGTGGCTACCTCAACACTGACCGCTTCTATGCCCCCCGGATGGGTGGTCGCATGAGCAAGGGGGCCTTCGACTCCGACACCATCACCCGTTACATGCACTCGATGCGACGGTGGGCCAGCCAGGAGATCAAGGAGCGTCTTCAGGACATCGAGTGGCGCATCATCAAGCTCTCCGACCTGCGAGAACAGCTCCTCAAGGAGCGGGATGAAGTGCTCGTGGCAGCCTTTGGAGGGGCACTCACGGGTGTTGGGGACTTCGATGAAGCCCGGTTTGACCGGGACCTCCAGGTCCAGAACCTTGTCCAGGACATGTACGAGAGACTCTACGAGGTCGAGGCCGATGGAAAGGTGCGGTCGTTCAGCGCCACGGACCCGGTGGCCTTCTTGAACTTCACCTTTGAGGACGAACCCTCTGAAATCAGAGATCCTTTGGGCGGCTGACGATGCTTTTGGGTCGGTGTCTCGTCTATATGCCTCAGTCAGTGAGGTGAGGTGCTATGTCACAGGACTTCCAGCTAGCTTGGCCGTGCCCCCACATGACGATGGAGGAAGTGGTCCCACTGGGGTCTGATCGGCGGTCTCTGCCGACTCGTCAGCCCGTGGCCGGTGCTGGAACCGTCCGCATCCTCGCCAATAATGAAATCTTCATCCCCCAGGCCGGACTCTACTCGGTCGGGCAGCTTTACTCCGCCATTTCGGGGCCTTACGACGTGACCGAGAACGAGGACACCCTGACAATCAGGTCTCCTCGGGGGTCAGAGACCTTCACCTTCGGCGTCACTGGGACCCGGAGGCTCTCGACGGACCAGATCATCCAGGCGATGCTCAAGCAGAAGCTCTCCGTCGTGCTGGCCGAGAACTCGAACGGGCATCTTCTGTTCAGCGACACCTCGACGGTCGGCCCAGACTCGTTCGTGCAGGTGGGCGGCACGATGGCAGCCACCTTGGGTTTCGGGGCTGGACCGTGTGCCACGGTGGGCTACCAGTATCGGGCGCAGGGACAGCTCATCTACCCAAGCTGGAGTATGGCATCGAGGCCCGACACCATCACTAACCGCTTCCCGAAGTTCAACTTCCCGGTCCGGGGCAACCCGATGCTCAAGGTGACCTATTCAGTCCCGGTCCAGCGGTGTCTCCGGTGCAAGGCCACCTACGTCGAGAACGACTACCGCTTCACCGAGGACGGCAAGGCTCTGCTCATCCAGGATGAGAACCTGCTCTACCAGGCATCCCTGAAGATCCTCCTGACTGACCTGGGGAGCAATCCTTACCATGCCTGGTATGGGACGGCCATCCGCTCTCGTATCGGCTCCAAGGCCCTGGCTGGAGTGACGGCTCTCTTGAGTGATGACGTGCGCCAGGCACTCGGTAAGCTCCAGACGTTGCAGGAGAACCAGGCCGATTATCAGACTGTGACGTTCAAGGAACGCCTCTACTCGGTCGTGGCGGTCAATGTGCTCCCCCACCAGCAGGACCCGACCACCTATCTCATCGACGTGGTGGTTCAGAATGCTTCCGGGGAGCCTATCGAATTGAGCATCGTGTTCACCGTGCCCAGCGTGGTGGCCCTCATGGGGAGCAACGGACTCATGCTTGGGACTGAGGCTGCGGGACTCGGTGCGAGCCGCATCAATGTCCCCAACGGGGCGCGGCTTCTGACGGACGGGAGCTGACATGGCGACAGCCGCGAACAAGACTCCTCGCTTCCTGGGACCCGATGGTGTCCTGCGCGAGAACTACATCTTCACCACTGACCTCTCCTACCGCTTCTTCCACGGCGTCATGTCGCCGGACACGGCGGACATGCAGGTGTCCATCAGGGGTAGCGGCTTCACTTCGGACCCCGACAGCATCGTCTTCGAGGGCGACACCTTCACCGTTCCCAACCCCTCGGCCTATCCCGAGGGCCTCCAGCTCTTTGCGGGTGGCAATGTCATTGAAGTCCGGTCCATCCTGACCAGCGGTGCGGTCACGGCTTCAGGCATGGTTCAAGCAGAGCTGTCCCTGGAGCGGGACATCAAGGCGAGTGTCATCGCTCCCTCGGGCGTCTTCGTGGAGCGCAAGGACCGGGTGGTCACTGTCACGGTCGAGGGGCTGGAAGACCCCAACGTCACAGGCTACCACTTCTACGCCGCCACGGAGCCAGGTGGTGGCACCACGGGATACAAGCGCATCAACCCCACCGAGGTCATCTCCAGCGAAACAATCGAAGACGAGACTGTGCTGGCCGAGATGACCGTGGATTCGCTCATTGCCACCAACGAGGATGGCAGCCAGGCCGCAGATCCGCTGTTCTATCGGGTCGTCGGGGAGCAGACCAACCAGATCGGGACGGTCATCCAGACGGACTTTGATCAAGCCGTGGAGGTGCCCGAGGTCGTTCGCCGGGTCAAGACCACGGTGAACATCAACTCTATCCGTCAGGTGCAGCAGTTCTCGTTCACCCATGACCGCCGGGCGACCCCGAACTCGTCTCCGTATCCGGCGCTGCCGAACTCCGAGTTCAACGCGCTGCCCGAGGAGGAGCCGCTCTACTACGTGGTGACGGCGGTGTACTTCATCAACAATGTGGAGTACGAGTCCTCGTTCTCTCCCGAGGTCGCAGCTTCTCCGCTGATCGTGACCCCCGCCATCTCGGCGTTGCCCACGGTCAGCCGCCAGCAGATCGTCCGGGACACGGTGCTATCCATCAACCGGACGCACCCCGAGATCGATGTGAAGCCGGGAGCCGTGGAGCGGGATGTCTTCATCGACCCGTTCTCGACCGAGGCGGAGCGCATCCGGTTCATCGTCAACTTCATGCAAGCAGCCCAGAGCTTTGCCACCCTGCTCGTGATCGATGACCCCGGCTTCTCGGGGTCATCCATCCCGGTCAACCAGTCCTCCTACAAGCTCGCGCTGAAGCAGGCGTTCTTCCTCCGGACCAATGACGACGTGCAGAACATGATCGACAACATGTTCGACCAGCTCGCGGCCCGGCGCGGGGTCACACGTCGTCCAGGGAATCGGTCGAGGGGCGAGGTCACCTACTACACGACCCAGCGTCCCGACACGACCCGCTTCATGCCCATCGGCACCATCCTGGCCAGCGGTGGTGTGCGCTTCCGTTCGACTTCAGCAGCCCAGATCACCACGAACGGTGCCCAGACTACCTACAACCCCCAGACAGGGCGCTTCTCGGCCCGTGCCTTCTTCCAGGCCGAGTCCTACGGCACGGCGGGCAACGTCGCCGCCGGGCAGATCAGCAGCATCGTCAGTGGCCCTTCGGGCGTCCAGGTGGTCAACGAGGGCGCAGCCTTCGGTGGCCGTGACCAGGAGAGCAACCGAGACCTGGCTGCCCGTGCTGACCGGGTGTTGGCTTCCGTGGACTCAGGCACCTACCAAGGCTACATCCAGAACGCCATTGAGGTGCCCGGAGTGCTCCAGGTCATCGTGGTGGATGCCGACAGCACCCTGATGATGCGTGACTTCAACCCCGTGACCGACAAGCACGTCGGCGGCAAGGTGGACGTGTGGATTCGCGGGGAGAACCTGTCGTCGGTCACCGACGCTTTTGCCTTCTCCTTTGAGATCGTCCGCCGGGGCCAGTTCGAGCCAGTGGGGAACATCCAGAACCTCAAGTTCCGGGCCATCAATACGGACATCACTGCCGACAATCCCATCATCGAGATGCTCGATAACCCTGACTGGGGCTACGAGTTCAAGGACGCCACCACGGGCAAGGTCTTCGACCTGACCGACGTGACCGTCATTGCGCCGGACAGCATCCAGCTTTCGGCGGACTACAACGATCCGACCAACATCTTCCTGACAGACGTGTTCACCGGGGACTACCGCTTCAGGACGAGTGACCGCTACGTGATGACCCGTCAGCCCGTGAGGGAGGTCACCTCCTTCGAGGGCCAGGTCTCGGGGGTGTTGAGCGACTCGGTGTACAAGCTGTTCCCCGGCAGCCTGCCTCTGGAGGTG
>Ga0307375_10004607_pt1 | contig 13107 bp, 10 predicted proteins | sample TR1MG_FD_202531 | JGI IMG/M metagenome (GOLD analysis project Ga0307375, IMG submission 202531) | Soil microbial communities from Risofladan, Vaasa, Finland - TR-1 | ecosystem: Environmental > Terrestrial > Soil > Coastal area > Acid sulfate soil | place: Finland: Risofladan, Vaasa | collected... | reverse complement strand
ATCGACATGAGTGGAATGAACACGGAGAACACCGGTCCTCCGCGCTCACATCGTGCTTCCGCAAACGCGAAGAACTCCAGCAGGGTTGCCCGGGAAGGATTCGTGAGACTGTGAACCCTCTTTGGTGTTATCAAGGTTGCCACACTTTCAATACGGACGCAGCGAAACTGGGCAACGTCTCCAGTATCAGTCCGCGGTGGTCAGATGTGGCGCTGCGGCGTTCCATCCGGGTGTGCCCGTCCACCATCGGCAGGTTCCAACCCGTGTGAATCACCCCCCACCCCACGCTCGAAATCTGCAGCATCGCTCCCATCGCACGGGTGACGTGCAGCTCGTACGCCAGATCGAAGTAGGCTTTCCAGGCCAGCGTGGTGGTAGGCCGGAGCCAGAAGTCCACCACGTTCAGTTTCTCCTTGATCACCTCCATGTGAACGGGGAGGTTCGGATAGTGCTCATGCAGCCACCCGAAACCTTCCCCACGCAGATCGCCAACCTTGAAATCCAGCTTGAGATGCTTGCAAAACAGAATCAGCGCCTGGGAAGCGTGATTCTGCTCCTTCTTCACCTCCAAGATGGACGGATCGAACTTTGCCCGATCCCAGAACCCCGGCATGGTGGTCCTCCTATTTCTGAAACGCGTTTCAGAATCAGATATCCGCTGAAGCCCGCCCCTTCGGAGCCGAGACCTGGCCTTCGTATGCGTCCAACGGAGATTTCGCTTTCTCCGCTACTGTGATCAAGTCAACGGCCTGCTGCTCAGCCTTCTTCTTGCGCTTGGCAGCCTGCTCAATCGCCTCCGGCATCTTGCCATCGAAGATCGGATGGTTCTTGACGCCGCAGACCTTGGAAAGAGCCTCGAGCATGTCCGGGTGCTTCTGCAGCTCCCAGCCAAACTCATGGTCCGTCACGCCCTTCAGATTCAGCGTCTTGCTGGTGTAAAGCCCGCGCGAAACATCCACGTCGCAGATGTCGGCCAACGCCTTACGGTTGCCAATCGACGGAGAATGCTCGCCACCCGCTTCCATGGCATGCAGCAAAGCCGCGTCGGCGCCCCACCAGTCGAAGAACGTGACCTGCTGATTATTGTCATCATTCCAGAAGATCATGTTGACCGTGACCCTCTGGTTATCACTACCGATCGATGACTTGTCCGTCTTCAGGTACATCCTGAGACGATTATGTGTCCTGGTAATGACCTGGCCCTGGTAGGACAAGGTCTGAAACGGCTTAAAGTCCTGATCGCGCGCGACACGGATGTCGACCGCGCTGTGGAAATGCTGCGCATCGCCGCCCGGCGTGCGCATCTTTGGCCCACCAAACTGAGGCTTCCCATCACCCGACACATCCTTCTTCAGGTGATTGGTCATGATCAGCGTGATCGGCCAACCCAGGAGTTCAGCGGTAAACGTCTGCAGAAACTGTGACCAGAGGTTCGCCTCTTCAGGGTAGCTCTTGGTCATGTGGTCTTCCTTATTGAGCTGCTCGTGCTTCGAATCGGCACTCGTGCCGTTCAGCGAATCAAGCACCAGGCAGCTGAGGTGATCCCGGCCGGGGTAACCCTTCTGGATCTCCTTCTTCATCATGTTCAAGGCCATCTGGGCCTCTTGCGTGGTCTTTGAGTGGATGACCATGACCGCCAAATCGCGCAGAAAGCTTTGGAAAAGCGAGGGCGAATACTTGCCCGCTTCGTTCTCCACATAGCCCATCGCGTCGCAGCCGGCTTCAGCGAACAGCCGCATGAATTCGTAGCTAAGCGTCGACTTCTGCTGCCGCGGCAGCCCGTAAATCCGGATCAGCTTGCCGACTGGAAAAACGTTGCTGTCAAACAGCCAACGCAGCGACAGATGCCTGAACGGGAAACCTGTCAGGTACAGCTCACAGTCCTTGCCCATGTATGAGCGCTCACCAAACTTCTCCTGCGCGGCGAGCAGCATGTTGCCCAGGACGTTGGATTTCTTGCCTTCCTTGCTCATCTCTCCATCCTCTTAAAAGAGGTGGCCTCCCCCCGGGGAGCGAGAGGAGGCCACCATCGGCCTATTCCTCTGCTTCTCCTGCAGCAGGCTCACTCAAGGCACTCGTCGCCCTGGCAAGCCGCTCCTTGATGGAGGACATGTTCCTCAGATCGGTCGACGCATCCCCCGTGGGAGCAGTCGCCGCAGCCGCATCCTGCACGAACTTCCCGGCGAGGGAAGAAGCAGAAGGCGGCGGAGGAACGTTAGGAGAGAACGGAACAACCGGCTTTGTAGCCGCCGCAGCAGGAACACCGCCAGCGAACGGAACCACGGCCGGATGAGCCGCAGCAGCGCCCGGAGGCATGCCCGTACCCGGAGGCGGGGGAACCCGCGGAGCAGCGCCAGCCGGAACAGCCGTCCGTGCCGGAGGAGCACCAAGGATCTGCGCCGGCGCAGCCGGGCTGTTCATACTGCCTGACCCGACCGGACCACAGGCGATGGCAACACCCTGCACGGCACCCCTGCCCTGCATCCTATCCCAGCTTCCCCGGACCTCTGCCGGAAGGAGCTGCTCGTAGGGTGAGCCACGCAGAGCGAAGTCCACGGCCTCCACGTCGAAGTAGGTGCACAACACGTCCACCTGCTCCTCGACTGTGAGCAACCGCAGGATCTTGTCCCACGACTTGCGCTGGGACCGGGTCCACGTCATGTCCAACGGCACGAAGGCTCCCGTGTTGACCACGTAGCCCTGGCGACCGCCGACTTCCGTCAGGTTGATGTCCAGCATGCAGCCCGTCACGCAGCTGATCAGATCGGGGACCAGGAAGTCCTCAACCTTCTCCGCGCGGGTGATGCCGACCTTCTTCTTGTTCAGCAGTTCCTCGAAGCTGCCTGCCGTTGTGGACAGGCCCAGGTACACGCAAGGATACTTGGGCGCCAGATTGCCGGAGTAGTCCCTGTACTCCTTACCACGGTTCCCGTAACAGAGACCCTGCAGCATGGTCAGAAGACCCGGGCGTTTGAGCGCCGCATCCATCTGGATCTTCTTGTCGTCCTTGCTGCCGAGCCAGTTGTACCAGTCGGCCGGGAACTTCCCGCCGCCCTTCTCCTTGTCGTTCCAGAGCGATCCACCCATCGTCCGCCAGAACACCTTGAACGGAGAGGGATCCTGATCGCCGCCGCCCTTCGGGCGGAAGAACGCCGTGAACTTCCCCTTGGACCCGGCACCCCGGACACCATACTCGGGGTAAATCCAGTCGGTGAAGTCGCTGTCCTCGAAGAACACGTTGCCGAAACCATCGTCGCGCGCGATGCGCATCGGCAGCTCGGCTCCCTGATCGTCGAACGACGGGAATGCACGGAACTTGGTCCCGCCCTTCTTCCCGCCTGGAGTTTCCAGGATGAACCCGGAATCCTCCTGCAGGATGTACATGGTCTCGAACCTGTTTTCCTGCTGCTTGGTACGTGACAAGTAACTCATGATGCCTTCTTCTCCTTCTTCTTGAACCTATCCACCAGCTCCTCTTTGAGGCCAACCGACCTGAGCTCGTCGGCACTGGCCTTTTCCTGCCACCTCAGGCACACCTCGATGTCGGTGTCCAAGGTGAACGTCTTTGTGGGCTTGTAGTTGGATGTGGGTTGCCACGATGGCACCCAACAAGCCCGCGTCATGCACACTGGGATGACCTCCTCCACCATAATGCTCACGTACTCCGGTCTGCATTCCAACAAGACCGCGTCGTGGATGGCCAGGAGAAGACGGTACTCTGCTCGACCCGGATAAAAACTCCGGTAGTGAAAGAAGTTGATCAAGGCCTCATTGAGGCAGTCAGCCACCGTGCTCTGAATCGGGAAATTCACAAACTCCCGCTGCTGAGCCGCGATGTGTGAGGTGTCCGTCGAAGGCGTGGCCCTTCGATGGCGTCCGAACGTATTGAACAAGTACTTCGGTTCAATCACGCTCTGTTTGCACATCTCCACGAAGTTCTCCACCTCCGGGTAATCATCGTAAAACTTGTCGATGTGCTGCTGGGCAGTGTTCTTGTCGCAGTAGATCTTGCCCTTCGTCGACTTCGTGATTTCCCTGGCAATCGCCGCGGCACCCCGTTGATACGGAATGCCGAATATGATTGTCTTGCTTGCGATCCTCAACGCCTTGAATTCTTCAAGCCACTCGGGGGGCGGTGCCTTGCCTTCGTCGTAGCCGGCCCACTTCGGCGCACCGAAGCGGGAAACGGCTCCGCGGGCATGCAGATCCCCGTGGGCGTCCCGAATCAACTTTTCACAATTGCTCAGATAGGCCAGCGTGAACACCTCGGCCGACTTGTAGTCAGCTTCGATGAGCACATGGCCTGGAGAAGCCGTGAAGCAAGAACGGATCGTGGGAAGGCTGCCCATGATTCGACTGGTTTCCTTGTCCTGCTTCTTGGGTAAGTTCTGAAGATTCGGATTGGAGGACCGATGGCGCCCCGTCTCGGACATCTGAGACAAGTGCGTCCTGACCCTCCCGTCCGGATTGATGCTTCCAAGCAGCCCGTCGGCAAACATGGCCTCTCCGGACTGCCCGTCCACCTCTGAAGGCAGGCGCAGGAACGACTTCTGCACCTGCTCGATCATCTTGTAATCGCGCAAATCCGTCACGATCGGATTCTCATGCGCGATGTACTCCAGCGTCTCCTGATCGGTTGACGGATCGTAATCACCCAGCTCGTCCGGCGGGATGTCGTCCCACATGCGGCTGGGCTTCCCGGTCGTCTTCACCGGGTGAATGCCGAACCCGCCTGACGCCTTCGATCCGAACAGCAAATTCGACATCTGCTTGTAGGAACCCGGATTGAACGCCGGGATCTTCAGCTTGTCCTGGATGCCCTGTAACAGCTCCTTCTTCTTGACGTCGTAAACGTCGACCAGGCTCTTCATCCGCTCCTGATCCACCTGAATGCCCGTCCGCTCAATCTCGTAAATGGCCTGCGAGGTCGGCAGAACGATGTCGTAGTAGCACTCCTTCAAGCCCCGCGAGCCTTCAATCCGCGAGCTAAGCACCTTGGCAATGCGCAACGACGCATCAGCATCCGCCGCCCCGTAGGGGTAGAGAATCTCGCCAGGCACGTCGAGGTAGCCGGCCCGCTTGACCTCCTTCATCCCCAGCCCAGCTGATGCTCTCCAACGGTTCAACGCGCTGTCGTACCGCCCCATGTTCGTGTAACGCAGGGTGCAGAACTCCAGACCATGCTCGGCGTTCTCGTTCAGCATGTGATCCGCCAGCATGCTGTCGAACACCGTGTGCTGCATGATCGGGATGGAGTATTCCTCCAACAGCAGCGCGTCAGCGCGCAGGTTATGGCCCGTCAACCTGACCTCCCGGTCGACAATGAACTGCCGAAGCAGCTCCAGCATCCGGGTCATCTCAGGGCCGCTCTGCGCCGGAACGCCACCGGCCTCATGAAAGATGAAGCAGGCAGCCTTGTTCTCAGCCCACGAGATCTGAACGCTTCGCAGGACGGGACGCTTCGTGACCGAAACGCCCACGTATCCCCACTCGCCGTCCAGCGCCATGAGCGCCCGCTGCTCCGTGAGCGTCGCGAACAGAGCTTCCATCTCCTCCGGCTTACGGAGGTAGAGATAGTCACCCTTGCCCACCTGATCGTCGTAGTCGCTCTCCAGCAACGACTTGAAGATCTGCAGGTCACGCCCGAAGCCTTCCGCCAGCGCCGCATCATGCAGCACCTGGGCAGGCAGGATCGTAGGAAAGACGATGCACCCGCTGTACCTCAAGTGCATCGACAGCTTGTCAGGCGGGATGTCGGAGAGGGGCGTGACAACGTTCCCCAGCTCGTCCGGCCCGTGCATGAAGTACGGGCAGCCACGCACATCCTCAAGCTTTGCGGACTTGAAGATCGCACGCACGGCATCCGCGCCCGTGAGCAACAGGAACTTGGGCTTGAGCAGGCTGATCTCCTGCGCCAGGAACCATCGGCATTCCTTCACGGCCGAAGCCGACAGCTGCCCCTTGGCCTGCTGGAAGAACTTCACCACGTTGGTGGCGTACCAGGAAGACCGCCAATCCACACTCAAGCGGTCCAACGCCTGCTTGAGCAACTGCCCGTTCTGGCCCACCAGGTTGATGCCGCGGCGCGTCTCATCGATCCCAGGCATCTTCCCGATGACCATCACCTCTATTCCCGTCTGGTGCGGACCGGACTGGCCCGAACCCAGATGATTACCCGGAACCCACGTCACGCTCTGCTGATTCTTGGCGCCCACGCCCACGGCCATCTCCAACCCCATGAACAGTATCTTCTCGGCAGCCTCCTCCGCCGGTATCCCGCCGAACACCTTCCCCAACTCATCGAAGGTGCGGCTCAGCGGAAACTTGGTCGTCAGATCGGAATTCGCTAACACAAGTCCACCTCCAACCCCATCAGCCGAAACCTCGTCTTCAACTGCTCCTTCGTGTGATCCGCCGGATCGCCACCCTTCAGATTCAGCTCCACATACTTCCCTGGAAACTTCTGCGGGTTCATCAACTCCCGCATCTTCTTGGCCCACTTGGGGTCATCCCAGGCGTCCGGATCCATCATGTTCACCAACGCCTTGTCCCTGAAGTAGGCGCACAAGAGCTGATGCTGAACAACGGATACGGACTTGCCCAGCGTGGCCACCGCGCGCTGGCCTACCCGCCACGCGCTGGTCACGCCTTCCACCAGGACGCCCACCGTGTATTTCTGAGCCCGCTGCCCGTTGTACAGAATGCGCCGCTTCCGCAAGCCAGGCATCGTGTAGTACTTCGGGACTGAATTGTTGATCGACCTGGCCTGCCAGCCAACCAGCTCCTGCTTCTCCCAGTAGATCGGGATGATGATCCGCCCCTCCACCAGCGAGGCCACATAATTGGGACTGGCTTTGCAACTTTTGCAATATCGCACGTCCCAAAGGTCTACCAGCTCAACGGGATCGAACTTCCGACTGACCACGTACTGAATCGCCGGATGACTTCGTTCCAAATCCGTCAGCTTGACGCATTCGCCCGGCCACTCCGTCCGCACGACCGGTTCTTCGATCGCCGGCGCCGCCGTTCCCAGCCCGGGACGATTGCCCACGTACCTCTTCAAGTACGTGTCCGCAAACTGCGTCATGTCGCACTTCTCGTTGAAACAGTTGATCAGCCGCCGCCAGTGGGAAGTACCCTGCTCGTCTGTGGTTCCCCACTTGTGGTTTATGTACAGCCTGAACCGCTTGTCACCGCAGTACGGACAACAGACCCGGTACTCCTCGCCGGAGTCCAGGATCTCCTCTTTCGTCTTCCGGGGATCGTACGGGTCACGACGCAGACGAGAGCGGAACGGCTCGCCCTCGTTGGAGACCCTTACTTCTCCGAACCGACTCTTGAGCTGTGCGTACAACGATGGATTTAGCGGATTAGCGCATTCATCCATTCAATCCTCCGAATTCTGCTTCGCTGATGAGTTGTGGGATTTCATCGGTGTCTGCCACAGGGACGTTGTTCTCTGTTCCCTTCTTGACGTACTTGTTCAGTTTCTTGTCGTAGATGATGTCGCCGCTGCCTGCTCGGAATGTCGCGTGTTCGCCGTCCAGTTGAAGTTGCATGCTGTTGGTTTTGACTGATCTGCCCTTGCTCAAGTGAAGTGTCGCGATGTTTTGGTCTTTGAGTGGTTCCAGCACGAAACATCCGTTGAAGTACCATGCGAAGCTCTTCAGCTCCGCAGAATCGTACCAGCCCATCTTCTTGTTCTTGCCGCCCTGCGCGGCAGCCAGCTGCTGATTGACCAGGATCCAGACGTTCTGGCGCGCGGCCAGGTTCTTCAGCTCGTCGCACATCATCTGCGCGAAGTGCCTCTCCTGGTCGAACTTGGAGTTGGAGCTGCGGTTGAAGTACCGGACGACCATCACCCAAAACCAGTCGATGATGACCGTGCTGATCGGCCTGCCTTCCGCTCTCCGCCGCTCCAGAATGGCCTCAATCTCCCCCACGCCCTTCGACCCGCGTCCACCGGTGCCGGACATGTCGAACCATTCGGCCCATTCATTGATCGCGCTCATCGACTCCGTGACCTTGCCGCGCTGCTCGTCTGGGATGTCCGTCAGCTTGGAACCCTTCGCCAGCTTCTCGAAGGTGTCGCGCGGCAGGCCTGACGCGCAACTGTAAACCGGAATGAAGTACTCGTTGCTCAGCGGCTCTTCGTACGTGAAGACCGCCGCACGCCGCTTGGCCTTCGCCGAACCGACCGCGATCTGGTTTGACAGCGTCGTCTTACCTCCGCCAGATATTCCGAGAAGACCGTAGACTTCCCTTGGCCTTGGGCCTCCTTGAAGCATGAGGTCAATGAACGTGACACCACAAGGTTCCCTGGGATCAACACCAAGACGCACCTCCTCCATCATGAATGGTTTCACGGACTCGCTCGACACCTGCGGCGTGTCCGACACGCCCATCTTCTTCAACTCACTCAGGAAGTTGCGAATCCCTGCCGGCCCCAGGTCCATCGCCTCCCGAAGCTTGGGGCCAGCCGCACGCATCAAGATGAAGTCGTCCAGCTGCCTGAAGCCCTCCTGCTCGATCAACGACGTCTCCGGAATGCAGTAAATCCGATACGCTGCCTGCAGAACGGCATCCTTGGACGCGGTATCTGCGAACTCCGGCAGCCCGTCCATGCGCTGAGCCAACGCGGAGTACAGGTGCTCGACCGGGATGTCCCGCATCCCGTTGTCCCGCCAGAAGTCCAAGGCACAGGCCCAGACCAGCTTGTGCGGGGTCTCGGCCCCGTCGTAGAGATACGTCAACTTCAGCTCTATCTGAGCCTGCCTTGCCACCGTCTGGCAACGCAGCAGATGGGCCATGAACAGGTCTAAATCCGTCATGCTATGTGGCTGCGTGGGCATTCGTCAACTCCTCTGGGAGCCACTTACTGTAAACTTCCCGGTACAGTGGCTCATATGTCAGCATCATCATCGCGTCAGCGCGCAGCTCATTCTCCAGCTCCGTGAGCTTGGCAAGATGCGCGGCCAGAAATCTGAACACGGCGCTCAACTCCTCCCGCGGATCACGCAGGATATCCTCCATCGAGCGCCCATCCTTCAGCCGCGACTCCAGCGTATGAGCCTGGAGACGAGCCAGAAGCTCCAGCTCCTCCTTGCGCTTGACGCGCGCAAGGAAGAACCGGTTGACCATCTCGTTAGAAAACAGAATCCGCGGATACGCAATGTCCGAACCGTGCTCCGCCGCTTGATCGAAGACATACTGCATGTAACTGCGGGGATCGCCCCCACGGTACAGCAGCTGCCCCGCCAAACGACGAAGCTCCGGCTCGAACCGCAGTCCCAGCCCGATTGAATCTTTGCGCGTCATCCGACGCAGCGTCAGGAACGCATCACGCAGCGCCTTCACGAACGCATCGATCTTCTCTTCGTTCACGCCTTCGGCGGGAGTATCCATTCCAACCCCCATCCCTTCTTCTTGTAGATCCCCAAACGGCGAAGGGCACGGCCGTTCAGGGTGCCATTGTGACTGTCGTCAAAATCCACCACGTAGCCAGCATCCTTACCGGCACGGGTGACGCGCCCAGGAATCTGCGTGCTGGGAATAATGCCGGCCTGACTGTCGGCCCGGATCAACACGTCCAGCTTCGGGAAGTCCACGCCCGTGGACCACGTTCCCGTCGCAATCACGCAGCGCAGTTCGCCAGAGGCGAACTTCTTACGCAGCTCCTCGCGTGCCTCAGAATCCAGCGGCTTGTAATCCTTCGGCAGAAGACCAGCGCCAACCCACCGGGTCAGCTTGTCTTTCTGCATGTTGGCGTAGACCAGCTCAAAGCCAGGCAGGTAGCGCCTCAGGAAAACCGCATGTTCCACGGTCTTCACCGACACCATGATCTGGGCGTTCTCTCCCAGGCGCTCCCGCGCATCGGCCACAGCCTTGGCGATCAAGGCATTGCGGCCGGCGTGCCGCCACAGGCCATGCCGGTCCAATGCGCTGGTCGTATCGAACTCAACAGGCTTCATCCCTTCGCAGGAGTAGACCAAAACACGAATCGGAGCTACCGATCCATCCTCCTGCGCTTCCTGGTACGTGACCCGGCAGATGCGAGGGCCGAACAGCGCCTCCGTCTCCAGATCCGCTTTGTCGCCGCGTCCATACGGTGACGCGCTGAAGCCGAACATCCGCGCGCCGCGGATGCGACTGATCACCTTCGACGACTCCGGAGAAGCCGCCCGATGCACCTCATCGAAGATGAAGATGCGGCAGCCCTCCAGATCGCATTTGATCAGGGAACGGTCGGTGGTCAGCGTGACCCGCCGGTCCGTCTCTTTGCTTCCATCCCCCACCAGACCAAGCTCATTGGGCGTCAGGATCTCAGACAGCTCGGCGTGCATGCCCCGCAGAAGCGAGGTGAACGGAGAGCAGATGATGATCTTGACGGTCGGGTAAAGCAGGCAAAGGATCCGAATGCAAAAACTTTTTCCCAATCCCGTCGGCGCTTCGATCACGCCGCAATCAGAGGCAATGATCGACGCCACGATGTCCGGCTGCTTCCCCCGCAACGGCATGAGTCGGTCGTAGGCAGGCTCCGGGAGCTTGGATTCCCGGAGGTCTTCAAACTTCACTTCGTACTTCATCCCACGGATGAAATCACAAACTCTAGACGTCAGGCCCGCCGGGGCCACCAGCGAACCATCTTCTTCAACGTGAAACAGCTCCACCGTCGTGTACTCGACATCCTGCGGATTCCCGCTCACCTGCTCCCTCCGCTGGTACGTCAGAAGGGGGCCGAGGAGGTCCGCTTTCCCTGGAGTCACCCGGATCAAGTTGCCTGACCGGGTGAGGGTTATGCGCTTCGACCGAGACAACGACGAAACGTCCGTAGTCGTCTCGGTATCCATAAGGGCTGATCCCGACATAACGGCCTCCTACCTCCAGCAGCTCCCGAAACGAAGCTGCATCGATGCGATCGGGTAATGAAAACGAAACGGAAACGATGTCTCCGGCTGCAAATGCCTCGTGGTACGTGAAGCGGTCCGGAGCGTAGAATCGCCTGAAGAGGGACAGCGTCCCTGTGACGATCGGACTGACCTGCACCTGTTCCACTTCGCTGTAGAACCGGTTGAGAGCCTTGGCGCCGTACCGCAGGGTTCCTCGCCACCAGCTCTGCATATAAATGACGTTCCCTTCCTTGTCCTTGATCATCCGATCACACTCCCGCTCCCGCACGTTCCCAAGGGAAGGCGTGATGAAGCGTAGTTTGACATCGACAATCAAGCCCAAACCTCCAACAGGGGCACGCGGCCCCATACGAGACTATTCGTCCCGTTTACCTTACACCAAGTGCGCTAACCAGCGACAGCCATGATCAAGACTCGCAAGAGTACCTTGAACAGGATGTCCTTCGCCAGTTGGCGCTGCCGGAATCTTGCGCGGGCTGCATCAACCGCGCCCTTCAGTACTTCATCTTCGAGTTTTCGTCTCTCTTCTGGTGTCATTTTGGTGTACATGAGTTTGTCAATGCTTTCGAAGTCTTGGTCGTACAGGTGTTTCAGGAATCCTTCGTAGACGTCAGGCCCCTCCCGAGCCAGAGCAGGTACAAATGGCTTGACCACCTCCAGGATGTTCTTGCCGTAATCTTCGGCCCCGTCAATCAAAACATCCCAGTCAATCTTGGCCATGGTCCACTCCATCAAAGTACCCCGGCGCACGGGGGGTGCGCCGGGGACTCAAGCAAGAGGCGGCAGCAAGGAAGTGTGCCGCCACGGCATTATTGCGGAGAGGGGAGCACGGGATGCTGCTGGGGGAACATCACAAGATGCGTCCCCCGCTCCGCAAACTACTGCCCCACGTTCACGTCAACCATGGTCTCCGGAATGGCCGGAACGGCTGGATCGCGCCCATGAAGATAATCATCAACCGCGCCGAGGAGAGCAGGTGCATTGTCGAAGTACGCCTCGGCAACCTTCACCTTCTTCTCCGGCGTGTCCGCTGCCTTGAACTCCTCCTTGGCCACCGTCACCTTGACCCTGGAAAGAGACGACGCCCGCTTGACACGGTCGTCAACGCAACCGGTCATGAAGCAGAAAACGAGCGCCAGCAGAAAAATCTTACGCATGGTAATGTTCCCCCAAACAGAGGAGAAATTACCCGCTTTCACGAGCTTGTCAAGAACCAACCGAAATTACCTGATCGAAAGAATCCACGAGTTGTTGCTCGTGGGTCACTACGATCAATTGCATTCCGGCCTGCCTTGAAAACCCCTTCAGATGATTCAGCAGCTCAGCCACCGCGCCGACATTCTTGTCATCCAAGTAGACTGTCGGCTCATCCAGGATCATGACACCCAGATCCGCCACGAACAAATCGTAGATCGCGAACCTGAACGCCACGCCCAGGACGACCTTCTGTCCGCCCGACAAACGCTCGCTGGGCATCTCCGGACGGTCCGTGAACCGGCAGACGACCGTGCCGTCAGGCCCGATGTCCGCCATAAACGGTGACCCGAAGAGCTCCAGGTAGTAGCTCAGGCGCTCATTCAGCGCCTCCATGTAAGTCCGGGCAACCTCGCCCGGCAGCGCATCCCGGTGCAACAACCGCCGGCCGTTCTCCAGATGACCCTTCCAGATCCGGATCCGGGCCAGTTTGACCTCTTCGGCCTCCCATTGCGCAATCTGGGCCTCCAGGTCAGCCTTCTGCTTCAGCAGGCTGTCCCTGGCCCCAGTTGCGTGTGCAATGGCCTCCCGAGCCTTGCTGTCCTTCTCCAAGGCGTCCTTCACGCCCTGGACGGCCTCCACGCCCGGATCTTTGCTGATCTCTATCTTCAGAGCCTCCAGCTCCTTCTCGCGCTCCAGGCGGGCACTGAGCTGCACCTTGAGGGTAGCCTGAAGAACCGCCAGCTTGTTCCGCATCTCCTGGTAGCCCTGGAAGACCTCCTCGCACTTGGCCACGACCTCCTTGGCCTCGGCAAGTTTTTCCGGTGCCGCGTTCGCCAATTGGGGAAGGCGGCCTATCGCCATCTCCAGCTCAGCCACCCGGCCACGGGCAGAGCTGACTCGCTCCGTCCAGACCGCCTTGTTCCGCCGGTAGTGATCCAGTTCAACCTGCGCCGCCTGGACGCTCGACTTCAACGCCTCCAAACGTTTCTCCATCCTGTCC
>Ga0307375_10004606_pt1 | contig 13107 bp, 29 predicted proteins | sample TR1MG_FD_202531 | JGI IMG/M metagenome (GOLD analysis project Ga0307375, IMG submission 202531) | Soil microbial communities from Risofladan, Vaasa, Finland - TR-1 | ecosystem: Environmental > Terrestrial > Soil > Coastal area > Acid sulfate soil | place: Finland: Risofladan, Vaasa | collected... | reverse complement strand
GGAAGAACATATGTCCAATTGGTTACGGCAGTTACCGAAGTAAAAGAACTCGCTGGTATTCCAAGAAAACAGAAGATGCTCGCAAAGAATGCAAATAGAAAGGAGGATTGATCATGGCAGACTTTACCAACCCTATGGATCCCAATAACTACCTGCTCTCTGCACGGACCGGTATTCCAAGAGAACGGTGCATTGGATTTGGTGGCCAGCTCGACAGTGCACGGTTCGCGCTCGCGCTGCGCTCCCGGGGAATCACCGGGTTTTCCTTTGTTCTTGGAGAGCATGGCGAGCACCAGGTGCCAATCTTCTCTACCCACTCCCGCCAGATACCCATACCCCAGAGAGAAGAGATCCTCAACGAATTGCGGGGTGCGAGCATGGACGTGATCAAAGGTAAGGGCGGCACCGTTTTTGGTCCGGCTCTTCATATCGCTCACCTTGCCCGCATGGTGCTCTCGGATGCCCGGGAACTGGTAACCTGCTCATCCGTACTTGAGGGAGAATATGGTATCTCCGGGTGTTCTCTTGGGGTGCCGGTCAGGATCGGAAAAGAGGGGATACTGGCAATAGAAGAGTGGCATCTCGACAGCTGGGAGCAGGAAAAGATGGAACAGGCGGGGAAATTTGTAGGGGAACTCTGCCGGAGGGCGATTGCCTGATATGGCATCTCATTCACTGCGCACAGATACCTGCATGAACACACCATGTACGTTCGATCATTTTTCCGGCATCTCTCTTGCGATTAACCAGGTAGAGTACAGCCGGGCACCGGATGGCCCTATCATTCACATCTTTGGCCGCGATGCACAGGGAAAGGCAACCCGTGTGGATGTGACCGGGTTCAGGCCATATTTCTACATACCGGCAGACCAGGCAGAAGGCACTTCACTTCCGCAGCAGGCAACATTAGAAGAAGGAACAGCATACCGTTCGATCCGGAACGAACCGCTGCGCCGTATATATGTCCAGCAACCGGGCGATGTGCGGGAGGTGCGCGAACGATATCGTCACTTTGAAGCGGATATCCCGTTTGCCACCCGGTTCATGATCGACTGTGGATTGACCGGCGGAGTATCTGCCCCTGCGGCAACCGCCGATTACCATACACTTTCTTCCGCAGAGGTTGATGCACCTGCCCGTTCCTGTATTATCGATATCGAATGCGAAGATGAGCGGGGATTTCCTGATCCCCAGCGCGATGCGATTATCTGCATCACCTGCTACGATTCGTTTGATAACGACTATACAACGTTCCTCTTCGTGGGCGAAGGCAAGCCCGGTGAAATTACCGATAAAGAAACAGAAGGAGGGCTTGCCAATGGTTGTTTCCGGAAAGATACCCACACCATCTGCACCTATACCGATGAAATGGCAATGCTCAGGGCGTTCTCTGCCTATATCGTTGCGAGGGATCCTGATGTGCTCTCCGGCTGGAACTTTGTCGATTTCGATATGCCGTATATTACCGGCAGGATGGAGCGGCTCGGGCTTTCATCCACCCATCTCGCCCGCCTGCCGGGCCAGACTGAGCGCAATGCATTGAGAGGGAGGGCACTCTTCGATCTGCTGATGGGGTACAAGAAGATGCACCTCACCCAGAAAGAATCATACCGGCTCGATGCAGTTGCTCTGGATGAAGTCGGCGAGCACAAGGTGCGGTATACCGGCACTATCTCGGATCTCTGGAAAAAACAACCGGCACTGCTGGTAGAGTATAACTTCAAGGATGTAGAACTCTGCGTTGCGATCAACAAGAAGAACAATATCATCGAGTTCTACCGCGAGATCGCCCGCTATGTCGGCTGCCCGCTCGACAAAACCCTGAACTCATCGAGCGTAATCGATGTCTATATCTTAAGAAAGGCATCCGGAAAATACGTTCTGCCGTCGAAAGGTTTTGCCAATGCTGAGGAGTTCGAAGGAGCAACCGTTTTCGAGCCGAGCAGGGGTGTCAGGGAGAACGTGGTGGTGCTCGACTTAAAATCGCTCTACCCGATGGCAATGATGACCATCAACGCCTCGATGGAGACAAAAGATCCCGCTGGCGAACTGGTAGCGCCCAATGGGATCCGGTTCAAAAAGAAGCCGGACGGGTTAACAAGGAGCATCATATCCGAATTGTTGAAAGAGCGGGATGATAAAAAGGCACTCCGCAATACGTTTGCATTCGGATCCCCGAATTACGTGCTCTACGATATGCAGCAGAACGTGCTCAAGGTGATCATGAACACGTACTACGGCGTTTCAGGCTACACCCGTTTCCGGCTCTTCGACCGGGAGATCGGCTCAGCAGTTACGTCAGTAGGCAGGGCCATTATCGAGCACACCCGGCGCGTGATCGAACAGCAGGGCTACACGGTCATCTACGGGGACACCGATTCGTGCATGGTGCACCTGCCCCCGGATCTTGACAGGGGTGCAACTATTGCAACAGCCCGGGCAATCGAGAAGCGTCTCAATGAAAGTTACCAGGAATTTGCCCATACGGAACTGAATGCGGATGTCCACTACTTCTCTATCAAGTTCGAGAAGATCTATGCCCGGTTCTTCCAGGCGGGTAAAAAGAAGCGGTACGCGGGACACCTTGTCTGGAAAGAGGGCAAAGATGTCGACGAGGTGGACATTGTGGGCTTTGAGATCCGGCGCAGCGATACACCGCAGATCACCAAAGTTGCCCAGCAGAGAGTGATGGAGATGATCCTTAAAGGAGAAGAATACGCAGGTATCAAAGTGTTCCTCTCTGATGTGATCACGAAGTATCGGGCCGGAAAATATACCCTTGACGAGATCGGCATTCCCGGAGGCATCGGCAAATCCCTTAATGATTACGAGAATGATGACGCTCAGGTGCGGGGTGCAAAATATGCCAACCTGCATCTCAATACTGAGTTTGGCAAAGGGAGCAAACCCAAGCGGATCTATATCCGGACCGTGACTTCGAAATACCCGAAAACGGATGTGCTCTGCTTCGAGTACGGTGATCAGGTGCCACCCGAGTTTGTCGTTGACCTGGAACTGATGCTGGACAAGACGATCAAGCAGCCCATTTCACGCATTATTGAAGCGCTCGGCTGGAGCTGGGACGATGTCGATCCCTCGCGGACTACTCTTGCCCAGTGGGGGCTCGGTTAACTGCTTTTTTTGCGCGGCCGGTCTCATTCGCATACAATATCCCTGAATTACCGCCCGATCTTCTGCGATTTCTTTTCCCGTAATCCGAGCCCAGATCTCTTTTTTGAACAATTATGAACGATATTTTCAGTACCGGAACTACCACGGCCGGTCAGGATTCTTGTGGATTTTCGCTGGGCTTATACCGCCCGGGTCTGACTATTGTTTCAGCGACAAAACGCTGAAAAACAGGATGTTGGACTATGATAAAAAATAAAGGATGGATTATCGGCATATTCGCACTTGCCCTGCTTTGCATAGCGGGTGCAGCGGCAGCGCAGGAGGATACCGGGGCTATTACAGATGGGGTTGTGATAATCGATGATGTGGCACCGTATGACGGGCCGATAGGACCGGGCAGCCCGCTTTACGATCAAAGCAGCAGAAAGCCCGTGACTTTAGTCACGGGATGAATGCGTCCTCCTACCAAGGGACAAGAAGTATTATATCATTGACAAGCGTATAGTTAGATACATGTCAGTAAAAGAACGGTGGACGCATTCAAACACCTGTATCTACAATATCGGGTATCATATCATATGGTGCCCAAAGTACCGACGTAAGGTACTACAGGCGCATATTGCGGATCGTCTGAAAGTTCTTTTGAGAGAGAAGGCAGACAAGATCGGGGTTGTCATTGAAATTATGGAAGTGATGCCGGATCACCTGCACTTGTTTGTCAAGGCAAAACCAACAGCAAGCCCACACTGGATTGTCCAGCAGTTAAAGGGATACACGTCAAGGATAATGCGGCAGGAATTTAAACCATTGAGAACCCGGCTACCATCCTTGTGGACACGCAGCTACTACGTTGAATCATGTGGACACATATCAGAAGCAGTTGTCCGGAAGTACATCGAGGAACAAAAGAGGAACTGAATATGATCCTGACCTACAAGATCCGCCACAATGCCGATTTCAGTACAGAACTGAAACAAGCGTTCAGGATAGCGGAGTTTGCAGTCAGGAATCCAAAATGCAGAACGTCAAAGAATGTGAAAGAGTTCGGGTTAAAATCAGCAATATCAAACCAGATCCTCAAAAAGTACGGTAACCAGAAAACCATCAAGCATGTCCATAGCGTCAATCTGGTCGTACCTAATCAGGCGATCAAGGTTGACAAAGATGCCGGAACTATCCGGGTTGTGCCTCTGAAACTAGTTCTGAACTATCAGTTCCCGGACTTTCAGAAGGTCAATCAGATCGAACTTGATAAGGAGTTCGCCTATATTTCCTGCACAGTGCCAGAGCAAACGGAGATGATACCTCAACAATTCATTGGGGTTGACCGGAATACGACCGGACACGTTGCAGTCACAGCCAACCCGGATACCGGAAAGATAGAAAAGTTCGGGAAGTCTGCTTTGCACATCCACCGGAAATACTCTGCGATCAGGAAACAACTTCAACGAGAAGGGAAGTTCCGGAAGTTGGCAGTTATTAAGGATCGTGAGAGCAGAATCGTGAAAGACCTGAACCATAAGATCAGTCGTAAGATTGTTGATATGGCACAGGTACAACATGCAGCACTTGTCTTTGAAGATCTGGGCGGTATCCGTCAGACAAGGAAACAACACCGTTCGTTCAAGTATGCCCTGCACAGTTGGTCTTTCTATCAACTACAGACGTTTGTAGAATATAAAGCCAAGCTGCTCGGTGTCCCTGTCCTCTACGTTGATCCGGCATATACCAGTCAGGACTGTTCCAGATGTAGTACACGCGGTCAACGGAATGGTAAGGGTTTTAAGTGTCCGACTTGTGGACACGTTGATCATGCAGACGTTAATGCGGCATTCAATATTGCATTAAAAGTCAAAGACATGATCGATCGTACGCAGAAAGAGATGTGTACGATGGGAGCACTGATACCCCACGCCGCAATGCTGGAATGCCCGGCAACGTTAGAACCCCACGTGCTTTAGCCGTGGGAGTATGTCAGAGTAAAGGTAAGACTCGATGGCGTTCAACCAATGTTAATGCACAGCAATCAGACATGCAACCCGCTCAACAAATTTGCGAAGGCGATGAAAGCAATCACCGGGAAGCGAAAGAAAACCGATGAGGATTTTGAACTGCTATCAAAGATTGAGTGGGAGGCGGGTTTGTACTTCGATGAGGAGATTGGCCCCTTTGTCCCATCGATTAATGTAGAAGGGTTGTTAAGGGATGCTGCAAAGAAGTTGCGGAAGGGTACGGACATTAAACAATCCGTTCGGGTATTCCCGTTGAATATCCCGCTTGGTTATAATGGGCCGCGTGATTTAGAAGGGTTGAAGAAAATTGCATTCTCTGGGGAGAAGGTGAATGGTGAGGATTTCTTTGATTCCCGTGGTGTGGGTGTAAATAACTCTACTATAATGCGAACCCGTCCGAGGTTTAATAAGTGGTGGGTTGAGTTTGATATTATTGCTGACGATGCAATCTTTAATATTGATGATATTATTCAGATTCTTGCGATTGCCGGGAGTAAGATTGGGTTGAGTGATTATCGTCCGAGGTATGGCACGTTTGAGTTTAAGATAATTAAATAATCATTTTTAGTGGTTTTAAGGGAATGGATCGGAGCGGACGGGAGTGGAAAGGAGGGGAGGGGAATGGATCGGAGCGGAATGGAAGGGATTTCTTGGAAGGGTTGGGAGGGGAATGGATCGGAACGGAAAGGATAGGACGGGAAAGGAGTGGATTTCGTGGACTGGAACGGAACGGAAGGGTGGGGAAAGGATCGGACGGGAAAGGAGTGGATTTCGTGGACTGGAGCGGAACGGATCGGAGGGGAGTGGACGGGCTTGGAAAGGATTTCATGGAATGGAATGGAATGGAATGGTGCGGAAGGGATGGGATTCGAGGACGGGACAGGAACGGAAGGGACGGGACGGGAGGGGCTGGGAGAGGAATGGATTCCAAGGGGTTATAAAAAACAATCAAATCTCATTTTTGCAAAACTGCCCCCAAAACCAACTCCAAAACAACTCCAAAACCAACCCCACAGCAAAGCCTTAATATACTCTTACTACAAACATATTATAGGTGACTCAATGAGCATCACGACACAAGTTAGTTTCCCAAAAGAACGAGAAATCCAACTCTCGCGGATCTTCGCAAAGTGTCCCGATCTTGCCGAACTCGGCACTTCCGGGGCAATCTATAAGATCCTCTTCGATGCGATGGATCGTATCATCCCGCTTGAAAAGAAAGGTGACGCATAATGATCCTCGATGAACAAGACTACACAATTGAATTCTCCCTTCTCATACCCAACGCCCAGAAAACAACTTCCTACCCCATCACGGTAAAGGCATCGTGCATGGAGGAAGCCCTTACAAAAGCAAAGGCCAAGTGGGAAGAAATCACATCGCAGTATAGCGTTAAGATTAACGCGGTTAAGAAGTAATCGCTTTAATTTTATTTTCTTTTTTAGGAATGTTTATTACATATTGCAGCATATTACTACATATGGTAATATTCTGTAAAGCGCGAACCGTAGCAAGGGGCGAAAAGATATTCCATGCTCCGAGGGATGCAGAGGGATATTTCGAGTGCACGGAGAAGCGCGATGAAGATGGGATTTTGAAGGAAGTTGTTTTTAGGAAGTATGAGGTATGACTGGCATACACGACTATTGGAAATTGTGGCGTTTAAAATACGACGATGTTCTATTCTCACACATAAAAGAACAAACTGCTTATATGGCAGATGTGGCCGGAGACAATGCTAGATATTGTAACGATAAAAATCCCGAAGAGTATCATTACTGGGCTGCATTCTCCGAGATACTGGAAGAATTTAATTCACGGGCGATATCGGGGCACGGGGAATTTGCGCTGGAAAAAATTCATATTAAAGGTATGCTCGATGCAATGAATGTGATTTGTAACGGGGTATCAAACGGAGATTTTTCAATTGAGGAACGATTATAATGCCCTCATTCAACTACTCCATAGTATTAACCACAGATAGTAAAACAGGAACCATCAAAACCAACACCATCACTGATGCCAGAGTGGCGGTGCAGGAGATATTTAATGCAATGGTGGATAAGAATGCGATGATTTTTGTAAGGGCAACGAAGGCACTCATGGAGTGTTCCATCGCGGAGATGCTTCATGCGACGGAGGTAGATGGGTTGACGAAAGTGCAGTTGGAGAAGGTGAAGAGAGTATTGAGGAGTAGATTAGCATGAGATTTAAATGTAAGAAGGTTCGACAGAATCTCTATCGAATACCGATAGCGTGGCGCTCTACACATTCTGGATATTTGGGACGCGGGTGTTTGAATGAACGAGCGCTATGTGTTGATAATGTGGGGTTCTTTTATTATGCTGCAAAAGGAGAACCAAACCACCACGATTTCTATTACAGATATTTTCTCATGTGTCGTCAATTTGGTCATATTATTATTGAAGCAGAATCATTCCATGAAGCACTAACCAAGTTCTACAAGGAGTGGTATGGTGCTACAGTTGGGGGAGACGACGAAGAATCAAAAGCGGTGTGGATAACGCGAACCGGTGGGTATGGAGATCCCATATTGCAACTTCCCAAATGTTCAATGACGTGTTGGGAATGTGATGATAATTGGGATGGTATCAGACTTGTGTGTGGAGGAGTCAAATGTCATCAGGATTGTATTTATGATCAAGGTGGAGACTGCTGCGGTTCACATCCCGAATGTGGAATGTCGAATGACGATTTCGATTGTGATGACTGTCCCGCGACAAAAGATATATATCCATCGCCAATCATGAAAAAAACATATAGCAACCCTAACCCACCATATCCTCTTGTAGAAATTGATGTAGTTAACGGACTTATTTTTCAGTGTGTTGTTAGCCCGGTGGGTGAATATTTATGACCCCCACAAAATACCCCCACGAATACATCAACACCCCGTTACTGGTATTCTTCGTGTCCCTGATTATACTCGTAGCATCGGTTGTATTCCCCGATGCATGGTTGAATACTCAAACATTATATCCCAATGCATTTTGTGGAACACATAACTCATGGGGGATTGGTGAGTTTACGTTCGCCCCATGGTATATCCAGATTTTACATTGGTTCTGGACAAAGATCATATGCCTCGTGGTAATGGCTATATCGATATTATATCAGATGCTAAAGATGATCAATGTTGAAATCACCACCACCGATGAAGTAAAGACGTGTGAGAATTGTAGTAATTATGTGAGGAAAAAATAATGAAACAAAAAACATGCATTTTATATTACGGTTTCGGAGTAACAATCCCCGAACGCATAGCAGACATTTCAGGCGATGGAACATGCCTTGATCTATTCACACCAGATGGGGGTTACAAGTCCTGCCGTGAAGCGATTGCTACATTGAAGTGCCCGAAGAAGAGAAAGACTTGCTTGGAGGGATGAATAGTGGATAACGATATTAGAGCGATTTTAATTAAAATATTTGAATCGCGGCAACGAAGCAACAACTTGTGGATGTGGTTTTTAACAATCGCTGGGGGTATATTGTGTATTGGTGGTTGGTTGTGGTTACAACGGGTGCTTCCAGCAATACAATCTCAAATTGGAGAAGATACGGTATCTGCTGCAATAACAATTGCTCCACAGTTGCAACCGTTGAATACGATGTTGTGTGTAGGTTTGATTTTAGTTGGGGGTTTGATGTTATTATTATGTATGCGGAGTGGTGGTGTTGACGTATGACAACGAAAGAAGGAACAAAAATATACGAGAATCTTGGAGGCGGTGTTGAAGTAATCGACGCAGAAACCTACAACCAACCGATGATTGATTGTGCAAGGAATATATATCACGCATTTCTTTATACTGCGATATTTATAGGGATATTTTTTCTGGTGTGGTTTCTACTTGTCGTATTACATCCCTATGCTATGACAACTACTTGTAATGCATATCCAAATATGAATTCCGTGTTGTGTTCTGGGTGGATTAAATGACAACGAAAGCAGAACTCATAAAAGAGAATAAACTTTTAAAAGAACGCCTTGATAAAGAACGCTCGAAAGAAAAGTGTTTCTACTGTAATGGTTCTGGGAAAATATGGCGATATGGAATGGATGGAGATCAATCATGTCCTCATTGTGGTGGTAGTGGTAGAGCATGACATTCTTCAAAAAGAAAGAACCAGAGGTAACACCATTCAATCTACGTCAGTCTTTTGTAAAGAGTGTAAGCGAACGCCTTGATAAAGATGCAGAAGCAAAACGAAGAGGATATGCAAGGAGTGACAAACCATGAAAGTAATTCATAGCAACCCCAAAGAAACAGTCGGTATTGTAACTGAACTCGCAGGACTCACAACAGTGGGGGAGTTTGATCTTGCTATATTAGAAGAGTGGATCAAACAAGTGCGGGATGTATTCGGTGATGATGGGTATATCCACGTGCAGTTCAAGATGTCCGATGATGCAAGAGAACCTGGATATATGATTACCGCGTGTCACGACAATACAGACCCCAAGATTGCAGTGTGCGGGACTTACAAGAAAGATGGGACAAAGTGGGAGAGTGGGTGATGGCTTTCGATATTAAATCATACCAACAGTATCATCATGATATAAAAATTGGTATAACCAAATCTCTCATAGAAAATTACTATAACGAAAACGACGGGAATGTTTATGTTTCATTCTCTGGGGGGTTGGATAGCAATGTTCTACTTCACATTGCAAGGCAAGTAATACCCACAATGAAGGGGGTGTTCTCGAATACAGGATTGGAATATCCAGAGATTGTTAAGTTTGTCAAAACCTTTAATAATGTAGATATAGTAAAACCCAAGATGCGATTCGACGAGGTTATTGAGAAACATGGCTACCCCGTTGTGAGTAAGAGGATTTCCCGTTATATCAAAGACTTGCAAAACCCAACCGAAAATAATGTTAATGTCAGAAACTTGCGCCTCACTGGTATTAGCAGTGTAACACAACCTGGTAAACTTCAAAAATCAATGCAACTCCCCAAAAAGTGGTTATATCTTGTAGATGCCCCATTTAAGATATCTGATGTATGTTGTGATAAATTAAAGAAAGAACCACTTAATCGCTATGCGAAAGAAACCGGGTGTAAACGTATTATTGGTGTGATGGCAGATGAGAGTGATATGCGTATGCAGCAAGCACGTAGGGATGGATGGTCAGGAAAGGATTTACTACAACCTATGATTTTCTGGACACGCCTTGATGTTCTTGCATACACCAAACTTCATAATCTCCCATACTGCTCGGTGTATGGTGATATTAAAGATGGACAACACGGGCTTGAAACAACTGGAGAACACCGCACAGGTTGTATGTTCTGTATGTTTGGGGTTCACATGGAGAAGGGAGAGAATAGATTTCAGAGGATGAAGAAAACACACCCCAACCAATATAATTATTGTATGGATAAACTTGGGTGTGGAAAGGTATTGGATTTCATAGGAGTTAATAAATGACCCCTACCCCTTCCGAGAACCTCCGCAAGCACATCAATACCCGCACTCGCAAAACCGTTGCCCAGTTAGAAACAAAAGTTGGTTCTCTCAACCCACAAGAGAAGAAATCCCCCTCGCAGAAGCACAGCGAAGCGATGCGCAAGAAACTAAATCGCGGGGTTGTTCCACCGGCGCAGATTGGTTATGATTGCAACGACTGCTCTAAATACCCGTGTGGTGAAACAACAAAGACATGCTCGGAATCAACTCGTAAGAATCGCTGTGCCAAGTGTGGAATGGTGGTTGTGTATCGCTTTGTAGCAGAGGGTGAATGGCAGTATTGTTTGCCTTGCCGGGAGGGATTTAAACGAAAGTCGTAAACATGCATACCTGCAAACCCCCATTCGGGCAGGTGGGTGATATCCGCATTGACAGGAAAACCAAATGGGGTAATCCATACCCACTTCCACACGATACACCATCGTTGAGAAGTGCAGTGATTCGGAAGTATGAAGTCTGGGTGAAACAACAGATGGCAGAGGGGAAGTTAGACATTGGTGAACTTGCGGGTGTTACGAGGTTGGGGTGTCATTGCAAGCCTAAGGAATGCCACGGGGATGTTCTGGTGAGATTGCTTGGAGAGAAGTATAAACGGGAACAGACTACTTTGATATCGGAGGGATTTGAATGACGACAAAGAAAGACAGCATGGCTCTCGATACCATGTCCTGCATTCTCCATGCAGCAGAGCAAGGCGTGGCATTCGAGACTTACATGGATAGAGTGAGGGATTATGGCAGGAAGGGGATTAGAATGATAAGCAAGGGGTTGGTTGCGGAATGACAAGCAATGTTGGTAAATTAACAGTGAAACAAATCCACGCAATCCACAGGAGCACAAACAACTTCGTTGGATTGATGAAATTGAAACTAATGGAGAATGCCGACAAGGGATTGTGGGATAAAGAATCGTATGAGTATCTTCGTTCACGAGTGAACGATGAACTTATAGAATTGGATACAAAAATTGCATCTGGAGAATACTTGAACGCACGATTAGAATGTGCCGATGCTGCGAATTTCCTGATGATGATAAGTGATAATATATCATATGGGAAATTTGAGGAATTTAAGAAGGGGCGGTAGTAATGACTTCCTATAATTGTTGTGCCTATCCCGGTTGTTATGTCAAAATCCCCTACGAAATCGGTGACACCCCAGAGAAGTATTGCGAGAAGCATCTGGGAAGAAATCGAAGCAATCTACTACTTACAACTCCACTACCAGTCGCTACAACCCCGATGGTAACATTCCGATGCAATGAGTGTCATGCCAAGCGTGACATTGATCGGGAATTGTGGATGGGTGGTGCTGTGCCATTGTGTTGCGAACAGAGGATGGTGTTTCATAAGGAGGTGTAGGGATGAACTCCATACAAGTTCTATTTGTACATTTTGGATTGACTATACTATCGCTAATGCTAACACTAATATTTGGAGCAATAGTTGGATTTCCATTCTTTTGTCTATCAACGGTTTGGACTGTATTGAAGTGGAATGGCATTAAACACGAGAATGATATTGTGTGGAGTGGATGAATGAAAATGGGGCGTGAAAACATCGGACTAGACCTTGCCACCATCGCAACCATCATTTCCGTTGCCGGAGTCCTTACAAATAATTGCGCACTTGAACACATCGCGGCCATGTGGATCTGGCTACCAAGCAATCTCCTCTTCATCATCTACTTCTATGGCAGGGGCAAAGAGTGGTGGGTTGATGGATTGAGTGCCAGGATGATATGCATTAATTACTGTGTGATGCTACTTAGTGGTATAGTCGGATTGATGCAGATTTATGGAGTGGTGTGAATGTGTGGAGATAAACCAATGTGCGGTGATATGAAACAAATCCCAAAAGCAAAAACAGCCCACGAATTATTACTCGAAAAACAATCAAAGGCGCAGACAACGATGTGGTTCAATGAAGAGCATTGCCCGGAGTGCGAGGCTCCGATTTACACCGATGGCAAACTAGAGTGGTGCAAGGTGGGGTGTGGTAATAATGGAACGCGGGGTATTGACAGAGAGGGGTATATGGGATTTATAAGTGATGTTATCCGGTAGCACCCCAACTCATTAATTCTCTCGCACCCTACTCTTAAGCATGATACCAAAAGATCAACCCTGCAATTTTTTAGACACGTCAAAGAAATCAATAGTAGAGTGCCGTGCTCATAGCGTGGGGAGTTGCCCCAAGAAGGTTTCGGTAGATAGAAAAAGAACCATCACTCAATTATGCTGGAGGATAAGGAAATCTTCAAAGTAACTTTTTTGCAGAAATCATCGCAACAGTATAAATACTATAGCGTGTCTATAGCATTTGTGGCAAAACGCAAAATTTCTTCTATACAATTATCAGAACCGGCAAAACTAAAATTGAAGCGTAAGAAGCGCGAATATGAAACCTACGAGGAATACCTGCGAAGGATAGGTGTTGTATGAAACGCCTGTTAATAGTTTT
>Ga0307375_10004602_pt1 | contig 13110 bp, 7 predicted proteins | sample TR1MG_FD_202531 | JGI IMG/M metagenome (GOLD analysis project Ga0307375, IMG submission 202531) | Soil microbial communities from Risofladan, Vaasa, Finland - TR-1 | ecosystem: Environmental > Terrestrial > Soil > Coastal area > Acid sulfate soil | place: Finland: Risofladan, Vaasa | collected... | reverse complement strand
GATTATTTTGCCAAGGCGTTGAAGGGAGAGCCGGAATGTGCTGGCGCTGCTTCATTCATTAAAGCCGGTGGCATTCAAAAGGACGGCTCTTTCATTTTTATGCACGCACTACTTTGGAATGGACAATTCATTGTGTCCACTGGCATTGAATTATCTGGCAGCGAAATATGTTTTATCGGTCCGTCTATAGGGTACTACTCTTCGTTTGTTGATGAGGCTGAAACCACCGTTGTGTCGAAGAATGTTGAGTTGACTCTTGGGAAGGTAGCCATTAAAGGTATAAAGGAAACTTGCGAACACTGGGATGAATTATTTTCAATACAATCTGAAGGCGTATGTTTTAACAACGGCCACTCCTTGGATTCATTAGATTTCGAAAATAATTGCGACGGTGATAATGTATGGAGCCGAAATATAGGGGTGGATGGATATCAAGAAATTGTCGACGCGTCATACTATTGGCCCTTTCCAGTTAAGTTTCATCGCAAAGCCTGGTGGACAATTAAGGAGCCTATTCGAAATTTTTAAGTAAACGGTTATTTGGCATGCAACTTTCAAAACTTTGAAAGTTGAGAACATGAGCTCATCACAAAGAACCCCATCGCATAAGGATGAGTTCGCAAGCATCCTCACATAGCAGTTGGATAGCAGTAGAAGTGGTTGTGGAGTGACCCATGCATTTGGGTCACTCTTAGCCAATAAGGTGATTGAAGGTGAATGTGACGTCGGCGAGATAAAATGTACTGAAATGCGGTCGACTAGTCATAATCAGCGTTATCGATAGTCAGGATTAGCGATCTGATTCTGGATGTGAGGACAGTTCAACTGGTTGACATTGTGCGATAGTTTGTCGCCATAGTACGATTCGACATAAAATCCAACAATCAACTCTAATATGGGGAATCTGTGAAAGCGACTGAAGCAAACCTGCTCAAATTTCTGAAGAAATCGCCTCAGTTCGTCATCCCGATTTATCAGCGCAATTACTCATGGACCGAAGAGCAGTGTCGGCAGCTATGGACTGACCTATTACGTGCTGGTCGACTTGAGAAGGTCACCGCACATTTCATCGGGTCAATCGTCTATGTCGAACGCGGATTGTCGAACGTCGTTCAGCAAGAAGCGCTGTTGGTTATCGACGGACAGCAACGGTTAACCACGTCGACACTCCTTATCGCCGCACTCGCCAAACACTTTGAGAGCAAGGGCGTCGGCGAGTTGCTGGAAACCTTCTCTGCCAAGAAGCTGCGCAACTATTATCTCCTGAACCCCGACGAAGAAGGCGAGCGCCATTTCAAGCTGCTGCTTTCTGAAACCGACAAAGAAACCTTGCTGGCGATTCTTCAAGGTTCGCCTATGCCTGCCGAGAGCAGCACGCGAATCAACGAGAACTACGCGCTGTTCCAGCAGTTGATCGACCAACACGAGAATGAATTGGAGGCGATCTGCCAAGGCCTCGCCAAGCTGGTCATTGTTGATGTCTCGCTCGACCGCTCACAAGACAACCCGCAACTGATTTTCGAGAGCATGAATTCGACCGGCCTTGAGTTGAGCCAGGCCGACCTTATTCGCAACTTCATTCTGATGGGGTTGGAGCCCAAGCTTCAGACTGAGCTGTACAAGAGCTATTGGCGACCGATGGAGAAAGGTTTTGGGCAGGCCGCCTACGCTGTTCACTTCGACGCCTTCATGCGCCATTATTTGACGGCCAAGACGGGCGTGATACCCAATGTGCGCGAGGTCTATACCGCTTTCAAGACCTATGCGCGTTCCCTCGATGGCGATACGCGGGATCTCGTTGCCGACATTCACTCGTATGCGACCTACTATTGCGCCATCGCGCTGGGTACGGAATCCGAGTCGACGCTGAAGCCGGCATTCCATGACCTTCGAGAACTGAAGGTTGAGGTTTCCTATCCCTTCCTACTCGACGCCTACAACGACTACAAGCACGACCGCCTTACCGCCGCCGAACTGGCGCACATTGTCCGACTGGTCGAAAGCTACGTATTCCGGAGAGCCATTTGCGCGATCCCCACCAACTCGTTGAACAAGACATTTGCAGGGCTGTCGCGAACGCTGAAGAAGGATCGATACCTCGAAAGCGTTGAAGCCGCTTTCCTCTTGATGCCGTCCTACCGGCGCTTCCCCAACGACGAGGAGTTTCAGCGCGACATCAAGCTGCGTGATCTCTACAACTTCCGTAGCCGCAGCTACTGGTTGCGCCGTCTGGAGAACCACGGCAAGAAAGAGCGCATTGTCGTCGAGAACTACACCATCGAGCATATTCTTCCGCAGAACGAATCGCTGTCCAAAGAATGGCAAGCCGAGCTTGGACCGGAGTGGCAACACCTTCAGCAGACGTGGTTGCATACCTTGGGTAACCTGACGCTGACCGGATACAACAGCGAGTACCGAGATTTTCCGTTCGCCTACAAGCGTGATCAGGTTATAGACAAGGACGGCAACCCGATAGGGTTCGCACATAGTCCGCTGAAGCTCAACCTCGGTCTCGGAAAAATAGCTACTTGGAACGAGGATGCTATCAAGACGCGTGCCGACCGGTTGGCACTGGAGGCAGCGAAGGTATGGTCAGCGCCGCAGCTACCGGCTGACGTGTTTGATGCCTATCGTCCTGCAGCCGTAAAACCCGGTCAGCAGTACAGCATCGACGATCATCCCAACCTCGCCTCGGGTCCGATGCATGAGCTATTTGGTTTGTTCCGTGAAGCCGTCCTGGCGCTCGATCCTTGTGTCAGCGAAGAGTTCTTGAAGCTTTACGTAGCCTACAAAGCTGAGACGAATTTCGTCGACGTTGTCCCGCAAGCAAAACGCTTGCGTCTCGCGATCAACATGCCCTTCCATGATATCGACGACCCCAAGGGGATTTGTCTCGACGTAACCAATCTCGGTCGCTGGGGTAATGGCGATGTAGAAGTTGGCATTGCCACCAAGGACGACCTGACCTATGTCATGGGGCTGGTTCGGCAGTCATTTGACCGCCAAATGGGAGGGCCACAGGATGCATAGGGGAATCTCCGCGCCCTCATTTGGCTTGCCAAAAGATTGTCGAATCCTGTTCGCGACGGTGATTGGAGCCCGGCATGTCGCCTGAAGAACAAGCACGCCTAAAGATCGATGAAAAGCTTACCCAAGCAGGCTGGGTTATTCAGGACATGAAGCAGATTAACCTCGGTGCCGCAATAGGCGTTGCTGTCCGTGAATATCCCACTGACACCGGCCCGGCGGACTACGTGCTGTTCGTCAATCGCAACGCTGTTGGTGTCATTGAAGCCAAGAAAGACAGTGCGGGTGAAAACCTCACCGTCGTGGAGAGCCAGACCGAGCGCTACGCCACCGCCAGCCTGAAATGGCGCAAGGACAACACGCCGCTGCGTTTTTTGTTCGAGGCGACGGGCCAGATCGTTCGCTTTACCGACAACAGCGACCCTACCCCGCGTTCACGGGAGATATTCCACTTCTTCAAACCAGAAACATTGGCAACCTGGTTGGCGCAACCGGAAACACTGCGTCGTCGATTGGCCGAGCAGATGCCGAACCTGCCCATCAAGAATCTACGCGACTGCCAGATCAGCGCCGTGACCGGGCTGGAAAAGTCGCTGGGGATGAACAAGCCACGAGCCTTGGTGCACATGGCCACTGGCGCGGGCAAAACCTTTACTGCCATCACCTCGGTGTACCGTCTGCTGAAATTTGGCGGCGCCAAACGCATTTTGTTTCTGGTCGATACCCGCAACCTCGGCAAGCAGGCGCATCAGGAGTTCATGGCCTACACACCACCCGATGATGCCCGCAAGTTCACCGAGCTCTACAATGTGCAGCGTCTGGCATCGCCCAGCATCGATCCGCATTCGCAGGTGTGTATCAGCACCATCCAGCGCATGTACTCGATCCTCTCCGGCGAGCCGATTGACGACTCCGCCGAAGACCTGTCGCTCAACGAGGTGCAGCAGACGACCAAGCAGGAAAAATTCGTCCGTTACAACCCGGCCGTGCCGGTGGAAACCTTCGACTTCATCATCATCGACGAATGTCACCGCAGCATCTACAACCTGTGGAAGCAAGTGCTTGACTACTTCGATGCCAGCCTGATCGGCCTTACCGCCACACCCGACAAGCGCACCTTCGGCTTCTTCAACGAGAACATCGTCGCCGAATACACCTACGAGCAATCCGTGGCCGATGGCGTCAACGTCGGTTACGACGTGTACGAGATCGAAACCGAAATCAGCCAGAAGGGGGCTGAGCTAAAAGCCAAAGAGTGGGTTGATCACCGTGACCGGCAAACCCGCAAAAAGCGATGGAGCGAAACCGAAGAGGACACCGCCTACACCGGCAAAGAGCTGGACCGCTCCGTAGTCAACGTCAGCCAAATCCGCCAAGTGATTCAGGCCATGAAAACCGCCGTGGAAATGCAGATATTCCCGGCACGCAAGGAAGTGCCCAAGACCCTTATCTTCGCCAAAACCGACAGCCACGCCGACGACATCATCAACATCCTGCGCGAGGTTTACGGCCAGGGCAATGCCTTCTGCAAAAAGGTCACCTATCGCGCCGAAGAAGATACCGATAGCATCCTCAGCAGCTTCCGCAACGACTATAACCCGCGTATTGCCGTCACCGTGGACATGATCGCCACCGGCACCGACGTCAAGCCGTTGGAAGTGCTGCTGTTCATGCGCGACGTGCGCAGCAAGGGCTACTACGAGCAAATGAAAGGTCGTGGCGTGCGCTCACTCGATGGCGACAGCCTTAAACGTGTCAGCAACAGTGCCGACGGGGCCAAAACCCGTTTTGTGCTGATCGACGCCGTGGGCGTGGAAAAATCCCTCAAAACCGAAAGTCGCCCGCTGGAGAAAAAGCCCGGCGTGGCACTGAAAGACCTGCTGCAAGGCGTGGCGATGGGCAGCCGCGACGACGACACCGTGCTCTCGCTCGCCAACCGCCTGATACGGCTGGGCAAGCAGCTCGACGACAAAGCGCAAGCCCGCATTGAAAAAGCTTCGGGTGGAATCCCAGTGGCGGAATTGGGCAAAAGCCTGATTGCCGCGCTGAATCCCGACGCCATCGTCGCTGCCGCGCTGGCCACTGCTACTGCAAAGGGAATTACCCGTAGCGAAGAAACACTGCTGCCCGAAGAAATTGATGCCGCCCGCGCCGAACGTGTCGCCGACGCCTGCGCTCCCTTCGATGAGCCGGCCTTGAGGGACGAAATCGAAGCCGCCCGCCGCGAACGCGAGCAACTCATTGACCATATCAACCTCGACCAAGTCACCTTCTCTGGCTTCAGCGAGCAAGCCGAAGTACAGGCCAAGAAGGTGATCGAAACATTTTCTAGTTACATAACCCAACACAAAGACGAAATTGCCGCGCTAAGCTTCTTCTACCAGCAGCCCTACCAGCGCCGTCAGCTCACCTTCAACATGATCGAAGAGTTGCATGACGCCCTCAGTCGCCCGCCGCTGATGCTAACCACCGAGCGCCTATGGAGCGCCTATGCCCGCGTACAAGCCGGACAGGTGAAAGGTACAGACAGCAAACGCCAGCTCACCGATCTGGTGTCATTGGTACGCTTTGCGCTGGGGATGGAAGCTGAACTCAAACCCTTCAGCGAGCAAGTGGACAAGCGCTTTCAGGAATGGATCTTCCGCCACAATGCCCAACGCGCTACAGCTTTTACGCCCGAGCAAACCGAATGGTTGCGGCTCATGAAAGAGCACATCGCCAGCAGTTGCAGCATCAGCCGCGACGATTTTGATTATGCCGAACTGGCAGGCAAAGGTGGGTTGCAAAAAGTATGGGCGGTGTTTGGCCATCAGCTCGATGGACTGATGAATGAAATGAATGAGGAGTTGGTAGCGTGAGTGATGTGTCTCCCGAAGAATTGGTATCACTTGGCGATGTCGCTGGGGAACCTGTCGAGCAGGCTGGGCCGACGAGCGATTTCATATACGTAGATATCAGCAGTATTGACCGTGAGACAAAGAGGATCGTAAACGCCAAAACAATCACGGGGTCTGAAGCACCGAGCCGAGCAAAGCAGGTATTAAGGACTGGCGACGTTGTGATTTCGATGACGCGGCCCAACTTGAATGCGGTTGCGTTAGTCCCTGATCATTTGGATGGTGCCATCGGTTCAACAGGCTTCCATGTACTTCGGTCAAAATGGATGAAGCCAGAATTTCTGTTTGGCCTCGTGCAGACAGATGCCTTTATCGATTCCATGTGCGATGTGGTTCAGGGCGCTCTTTACCCGGCTGTTAGACCAAAAGACATCGCAGCTTTCCAATTCGTACTTCAGTCACTAAACCAACAAACCCGCATCGTCGAAAAACTCGAAGAACTGCTTTCCGACCTCGACGCCGGGGTGGCCGAACTCAAGGCCGCGCAGAAAAAGTTGGGGCAATACCGGCAATCACTTCTGAAGGCCGCCGTTGAAGGTGCGCTCACCGCCGATTGGCGTGCGGGCCGAAAAGTCGGTGCCGGCGATTCGGCGCCGGAAACCGGTGCGCAATTGCTTGAGCGCATCCTCACCGAACGCCGCACCCGCTGGGAAGCCAAACAACTCGCCAAGTTTGCGGTGCAAGGCAAAGCCCCGCCCAAAGACTGGCAGACAAAATACCCGGAGCCGGTGCAGCCCGATACCGCTCAATTGCCGGAACTTCCTAAAGGGTGGGTTTGGGCAAGCGTCGACCAGCTTACCGCCGAGCAAAAATATGGTTCTTCCTCAAAGACAAATGAGGACTCTACTGGCGTTCCGATTTTGCGAATGGGCAATATTCAGGATGGCGATCTAGATTTTTCTAACTTGAAGTATTTACCTGCCGATCACGATGAATTCCCCAGTCTCTATCTGCAAGATGGCGATCTGCTATTCAATCGGACAAACAGCCCTGAGTTGGTAGGCAAGACGGCGGTGTATCGCTCGCAAATATCTCCGTGCTCGTTCGCTTCCTATTTGATTAGCGTGCGGTTTTCTCAGAGCTATATACCTGAGCTTGCATCGACGTTCATCAATTCAGCGTATGGCAAACACTGGATTAAATCGGTAGTGGTCCAGCAAGTTGGTCAAGCAAATGTCAACGGGTCAAAGCTAGCTGCTCTTGCAATACCGCTTCCACCGCTCGAAGAGCAGAAGGTAATAGTTTCGTCACTTCAAGCCCAAACAAACGAAATTGTCGAGCAGCTAAAGAACGTAGATACTTCCCTCAAGCAATCAGCCGCCCAACGCAAAAATATTCTCAAAGCCGCTTTTTCTGGACAGTTAGTGCCGCAAGATCCCAACGACGAACCGGCCAGCGTGCTGCTGGAACGTATCCGCGCTGAGCGGGCTGAACGTGACAAGCAGCCGAAGGTACGCAAGACCAAACAACAAAAGGAGATCGCCGCTATGGTGAGCAAACTGATGGACGTGCTTGCCGAGGCGGGCGATTGGCTGCCCGCTCAAGAGGCATTCCGCCGTTGTGGTGTGGCCGATGGCGCACAAACCGAGCAGCTCGAAGTGCTCTACGCCGAATTGCGGGCATTGGATAAAGCTGGCCGTTTAGCCGTAGAACCTGTTACGGACACCCAAGGTCGCAAGTTGCATGACCGGCTGAAGCTGTTGGCGGCCTGACCATGCGCTTGGACAAGCTAACCATCGGCAGCGACAAAGATAGCCCGACGCACCAGTTCAAGAATCTGAAGAACGTCACTATCGACTTCGATCAGGATCACTGGGTGACGGTGGTCATCGGCTGGAATGGCACCGGTAAATCCAACGTGCTGGAAGCGCTGGCTATCATCTTTCGCGATTTGATCGGCAAGAAACGCACACCTGCCTTTGCTTTCCAATTGGCTTACCGCATGGGTGCCGGTGAGAACCTTCGTCACATACACATCGATGCTGATCCGGATCGAGAAAAGAATCCTTTTCTCATTCGCGTCGCTAACGCCCAGCAGATCAAGCAAAACGATCTGATTCATAGCGTATTGGAATTCGGGGACGATGCTGGCAAGTCGCCTCAGGGTGAGCCGATCAAACTCACCGCCTTCTTGAACGCGGATACCGAGTATTTGCCGCGCTACGTGTTCAGCTACTACTCCGGTGAAAGCCCGCGCATGCACGAGGTGTTCCACCCCTACCTGGAAAGTTACGACAGCAAACTGCGCAATGGCGAAGACCCAGGGCTGAAGCGCCTGTTCTATGCGATGCCCGTGCACAGTCAGTTTGTGTTATTGGCCTTCTTGATTCAACAGTCCGATGTAGTGAGGGCATTTCTCGACGACCACCTCGGCCTTGATCCAGATGAAGGTATTGAATCGGTTCTTTTCGTGTTGCGCCAACCCCCATGGAAATCAAAAGCCGTTGATGGCGACCCGCGCTTTTGGAATGCACGGGGCGTTGTCCGCGACTTCCTCTCTCGTCTGTATGACATTGCTTTGGCGCCCGTCGACATCAGCCGCCGCGTATCCACGTCGATCTGGAACAAGGAAATGCTGCAATTCAAGTATCTCTACGTGAAGGACATTGCCGCATTGCGGCGCTTGGTTGGAAATCAAGCACCAGCAAACTTCTTTAGGGATTTGGAGAGCACCTATGTCTCTGAGCTGATTGAAGAGGTACGCATCCGCATTCGTCTCAAGAAGAACGATGGCAGCGTGACGTTCCGCGAGCTGAGCGAAGGCGAGCAGCAGTTGCTGACGGTGTTGGGCCTACTGCGCTTTACCGCCGAAAATGAAAGCCTTTTCCTTTTGGATGAGCCTGACACGCACTTAAATCCGCGCTGGTGTGTGGATTACCTCAACTATCTGAAGTCGTTTGTGGGGCAAAACAGCGAAGGTCAGGACAATAGCCATATTGTGCTGACGACTCACAATCCCTTGGCGATTGCTGAGCTTGTCAAAGAGCAAGTCCAAATCCTGTACCGAGACCCGGGAACACGAACCGTGCACGCGGAAAACCCTGCCGTAGACCCGAAAGGTATGGGCTTCGCTGGCATTATTACCAGCGATATGTTTGGCTTAGGTTCTAGTCTGGACAAAGCCACAAATATCGACTTGCTGGCATTGCATCAGCTCTCTATGCAGCAGACGGTGCTAAGCGACGCTGACCGTGCAAGACTAGTTGAGATTCGGCAGCGACTTGAAGGGTTGGATTTCAATTTCGCCTCACGTGATCGGTTGGAGCAGGAATATCTGCGTGCCAGATTTGATCTGGCCGCAGATAGCGCCATCGATGGTGCTGTCGTAACCCCGGAAAACAAACAGAAGGCCCTCGATGCCTTGGTGCAAAGCCTGCTTCGCAGTTTGCAGGAGGGACAGGCTTGAGATTCGTTCTGGTCCCCTTGCCGCCCCATCTACCCAAGCGATGGCCCAAGATTTACAGTAACAGGCTTACTGCAGTTGGAGCATTAGCCACACACGCTCTTCGGTCCGCTTACATTAAAAAGAACGGTAGCTGGGGCTTGCTCAAAAAGTGGCTCGCAACTGCCAGTGGAGACAAATGCTGGTACTGCGAAGCGAAAAGCGCGCGCGCGCCCTTTGATGTTGACCACTTTCGGCCGAAGCTGGGAGTCACGGTGGATGGTGTCAAGCTGGCGGGTCATAATGGGTACTATTGGTTGGCTTATGAGTGGTGGAACTTCCGCCTTTCGTGCCAACGGTGCAATCGTCCAGAAAAAGACGATGGCGACACCTTGCATGGCAAAGCCAATGAATTTCCAATTCAGGATGAGACGCGGCGTTGTTCTCTGCCCGCAGCTTCACTGACCACAGAGTCGCCAAGGCTTTTGGATCCTTGCGTTCAAACCGATTGCGAACTGCTGGCCCACGGTATTGATGGAGAGGTCAAACCAGTGGCACCAACTGGCACTTGGGAATACCTGCGTGCGCGGTACACGATTGACCGGCTTGGGTTCAATGAATGGAACACTCCCGAGGACAAACGCGGTCGGTGGCAAACACTGGCAACGTTGCTTTCGGTCGTGGGCAACACCGCAAATCCTGACGTCATTGCTGAACTGAACAAATACCTTTCCCCCGATCACGAATACGCAAGTTTTTTCCGATCTGCCATTGGCACGCATCGCAACAAGACTTGGGTGGAGGCACTCTTATGAACACAAGCACATTGATCCAGAAAGTCTGGAATTTTTGCCACACCTTACGCGACGACGGCGTGGGATATGGTGACTACCTGGAGCAGCTGACCTATCTGCTGTTCCTGAAGTTGGCGCATGAATATGCGCAAGAACCATATAACCGTGATACCCATATCCCCAAGGGTTATGACTGGGCCAGTCTGACGCCGAAAGTAGGCGAGCCGTTGGAATCGCATTATCTGGCGGTATTGCACAAATTGGGGCAAGAGTCGGGCATGTTGGGCGCCATCTTCTTCAAGGCGCAGAACAAGATTCAAGACCCGGCCAAACTCTCGCGCTTGGTGCAATTGATCGACGCCGAAAACTGGATCAGCCTCGATGCCGATACCAAGGGCGACTTATATGAAGGTCTGCTGCAAAAGAACGCGGAAGACACCAAGAGCGGCGCTGGTCAGTATTTCACCCCGCGTGCGCTGATCGAAGCGATGGTGGCCTGCGTGCGTCCCGAGCCTATGAAGTCCATCGCCGATCCGGCTTGTGGCACTGGGGGATTTTTCTTGGGCGCCTACAACTGGTTAACGCGGCCGGGTGCAAAGCTGAATAAAGCGCAAAAAGAATTTCTGCGCGACAAGACCTTCCACGGGAATGAGATCGTGCCGAACACGCGCCGTATGTGCTTGATGAATTTGTTCCTGCACAGTATCGGCGAGTTGGATGGCGAACCGTTGGTCGAGCGTTCGGATGCACTGATTGCCGAGCCCAAGCGGAAGGTGGATTACGTATTGGCCAATCCGCCATTCGGCAAGAAAAGCAGCATGACCTTCACCAATGAGGAAGGCGATGAGGACAAGGACGCCCTGACCTACGAACGGCAGGATTTCTGGGAAACCACCTCGAACAAACAGCTCAATTTCTTGCAGCACATTGTCAGCATGTTAAAGGCAGATGGCAAAGCAGCCGTGGTGTTGCCGGACAATGTGCTGTTCGAGGGTGGTGCGGGCGAAAAAATTCGTAAGAAGCTTTTGGAAAACTGCGACGTGCATACTATCTTGCGCCTACCTACGGGAATTTTCTATGCGCAGGGTGTGAAGGCAAACGTTGTGTTCTTCGATGTCAAACCCAAAGATGGGCAGACTCACACTAAAGGTGTGTGGTTTTACGACTTGCGCACCAATAAACACTTTACGCTCAAGACTCGCACGCTGAAACTCGATGATTTGCAGGAATTCATATCTTGCTACAACCCAGAGAACAGGCATAAGCGTAAGGAGACAGAGCGCTTCAAATACTTCAAATACGATGAGCTGATTGCTCGCGATAAGGCCAGCCTAGATATATTTTGGCTCAAGGATGACAGCCTGGATAATCTGGACGATCTTCCGCCGCCCGATATCTTGCAGCAGGAGATTATCGATCATCTGGAAGCAGCACTAGCTGCATTTAGAGATGTTGCAGCTGCAATGCCGCGAATTAGTACGAAATAATGCAGTTGAAAGGGGAGCGACTATGTCTTTTTTGCTATCGGTTCAAGGATGGAGAAAAATATATTGATGCTGCCGTTCAATATATTCAGCATTCATGCGTCTGCGTTGTCTGGAAATACTTTCAATCTGCCTATCGATAACAACTCTTATGACTAGGTAGATATGTAATTGTCGTTTTTTGAGAATTTCAAACATTGGAGGCGCATTGATGAGTACTGTACTTCTTGCTGTCATTATCGTACTTCTCTTGTGCGCTTTTTTCATGGGCGTTGTTCTTTATAAGCACATCAAGAGTCTTGTTGATCAGAAGCTTTCTGGCATTGGACACGGAAACATGAAGGTGCTGTCCACGGTAACTACCCTTGCCGAATCGAGTCAAACGTTCGATAGCCCTATTTCCCGCTTAACTTTTCAACAATCATTTAATTCAGATTTATTTGCCCAAGCTAGTAAAAATGCCGCTGAAGCTGCCTTAACGATACTTTCAAAAACACTTTCGGATTCAGTAGCGGATGGATTGCAGGTAACACTGCAAGGAGTACGGATGACTCAACAAGGTGCAGAGATGACCGTATCCGCTTCAGCCTATGGTCAGGAGCTTATTAAAGAGGGGGTGGTTAAGTTTCAGATACACAAAGCAACTGGTATGCGTCTCCCAATACTTGTAGATGCAAAAACAGGACGAGTTTTAGAAAATCTTAAAGAAATGCCAGTATCAAAATTCACATCCAAACTCGCAACTATTTCTACTGCGGTTGTTGGTGCGGCTCATCTTATCGCAGGTGCAGACCTTGCCAAAAGCATGGCGCGAATTGATTCAAAGCTGGATCGACTGCTTGCCTTACACCGAGTTGATCAACTCGCAAAATTGGAACGTATATATATGTCCGCACGGGAGCTTGCCATCAGACCAATGGACAAAGACAGTAAATTAGAAATGTGGCGGCTCCGAGGTGAATTGCGTGAGTTGCGATCTGCATGGCGACAAGAATGTTCGCAAAAGTTGAGTCAGATCGAAGATCCTTTGAACGCCGCTTGGTATAAACGATGGTTTTCTCGTCAACGTTCTATCGACCAACGCACAGTTGGCAATATCAGCCAGGGAGAATCAGAAGTATCCTTGATCCACTATGCAATGCGTCTTGAACATGTTCTTTCGATTGGTAGCGATACAATAGACGAGTTTATATATTCGCAAGCAAGTGAGCTGGAGCAGCTCGATGAGCTGAATCATATTTTGAAAGAGAAGAGCGGATACATCAGTGAAAAATATCCTGAGTTATCTGCTGAGCCAATGGCGACTGCACTATCAATGTTGATTACAACTTGTCATGAGTTTCTTCCAGAAGGCAATATCATTGAGATGGACCGCCAACTGAATTGAATTGATAGCCACCTAGCGATAATTGATGTTATAGCTAGTTGGTAATTAAGGTTCTGAATGCCATCGGACCTGATAGTTCGTAAGATAAAATAGTCACTGGAGAATAAATCAGTAGGTGCTAGGAGCGAATCGTTAGTTG
>Ga0307375_10004600_pt1 | contig 13113 bp, 4 predicted proteins | sample TR1MG_FD_202531 | JGI IMG/M metagenome (GOLD analysis project Ga0307375, IMG submission 202531) | Soil microbial communities from Risofladan, Vaasa, Finland - TR-1 | ecosystem: Environmental > Terrestrial > Soil > Coastal area > Acid sulfate soil | place: Finland: Risofladan, Vaasa | collected... | reverse complement strand
CATGCGTTATTGAGTGCGGAGCATTTGAGGGTCTGACCTGCCTTTTCGGAAAGCCTCTCAGTCGCCGACCAGATCTAGGGCTTCAACCAACATTGACTACTGCGACATTCGGTCGAGACAATGAACCGTAGATCTAGGCATGCAATTCTTTAGGATTGCAGGCTGGATACACATCCTGCTCGTTATACTGACGGTTCCAACGGTTCGCGCTTTCGACGCGACCGCCGCGAAATTTCAGTACAACTTTGTGTCTCAAGCGAGTCGTATGTACCATTTTAAGTGTGTAAATGTGGTGACCACGCAACTTTACTAACTCATGAGATGACTACGGATGTGTTTGAACCACCTTGTTCTCTAGACGAGCTCACGGAAAGATGGAGGACGGTCAACGGCATTGTCTCTGGTCTGCAAGCATTCAGTGTCACTTCTTCAGTACCATACACGCAACTTGAGGTGTGCTATCTCCCACCATTCGAGAAAACCCCATCTATTCACAGAGCCACCAAGCTACTGGGCACAATCCGCGATGCTACCACTTTTCGCCCACTCTTCGTGTTTCAACCTTCAATGGCTTGCTTTGTCGACCCCTCCTCCGTAAACATGTGTGCTGCGCTTCAGTTCGTTACTTATGGAGCCTGTCAAGATGCAGACTTGTTCGTGGATCCCACATTGCTCGATTCAACGATTTCGTCCTGGCTTCGCGTCAAAACCCTTGGTTCTTCTGATCCTCGACTCTTGTGGTCCCAACTTTCTGTCTCCGCGTCAAACGCCATGTTTTCTATGGATTTAGCGTTGAAACTCCTCTCAAATGCAACTTCTACAACCAATACGAGTGTTTCTTTGGATCGCCTGCTCGACGACGTTTCCGTTAGAGTTTCTTCGAACAGCCAACTGCTGAATGCCATCTTCTTCCCCGAAACGATATCCTTGCCTACCTTAGAATCGAATTTGACGCTTACTATGACATCACTGCTGAACAACGCGACAGATTCGTGGTTACAACTTCGAACGAGTCTCCTCTCGACAATTGGTCCTCTTTCTCTCTCTAACGAGTCTCTGGCCTCATCTCTTCATGACCAAATGAGACAATGGTTTGAGCTCCTACCAACCACAACTTTGCAATCGATTGGAGTCACGTTTGCGCATATGACGGCAGAGTTTTCTGAACCGACCTCGTTTGTCACCCTTCATGATCCCCATGCCCGCTTTTCTCTGTATCTCCCTGGAAATCTTGCTCTCCTTATCGATGAAATATCGTCACTATTCTACGTCGCCACTGCAACCTTAATCAATCAGATGAGAGCGAATCTTCTGCCTGGTGATTGGCTGGACTGTTTCGAGCACAAACTCTTTTCTATCCGCTCCCGGTTTAACATGACAACCTACGTGTCAGGTAAGTTGCCCCTATGGAATACTGTGTTGAACAGAGGTATACAACAAGGATACTCGCTGTTCGAAGAAGATCCCGCTGGAGACTGCTCGAATGCCCTCTACTCTCAACTTCTCGCACTATATTCAAACTCCACTACATCTTTGCTTGTCTATTTCGACTTCGACAATGTCACTGTGCGCGCATCTGGAACGGGAGAGATAGTGGAAGTTCTCGAGAATTCTCCCTGGAATCACACCGCTATCCTTCACGGATTCAAGTCTCTCGCTTCACACGATCTTCCTGTGCAGTTTTCCAACGAATGGTACCCCGGAGCATCAATCGTCGCGTCAGTGCCAAGAGGAGTCATCACATTCAACATGAGCAGCCTATTCCTCTTCGATACCCTCTCCTCCCCGGTCAAGAAACGAGATAATGATGATAGTGATGATGGTGGTCTGGATTTTGAGATCGTGCGATCGAATGGAGTGGATCTGCTTCACGACAATCTCGCCAAAAGGAACGCGGAACTGATCGCCTGTCAGCCTGGATACTACGCCCTCTATAACAGTGTGACTGGCGTTTTTGATTGTACTGGTTGCCCTGTGGGTTCTTACTGCCTCGGAAGCGATGGATTGCAGAGGCTGTGCTCGAATGGACCCTTGGATCTGGTGAACTACACTCAAGCTCTCCAACCCAATTCTAGTTGCCCCTTCGTGTGCTCTGTGAATGCAGAGTGTAGAACTGGAAACGACTGCATTGTTCCCGGCCCTGGCAAGTACTGTCTGAATGGATGGCTGGCTACGTGTCCGTCCAGCTCGTTTCCGGAATTGTGGCACTTCCAATCGCAGTGTTCCGCCGCCATTGACTGGATCGTTTCTATGTCTCCCTACGACCAAAATACGTTCTGCAATGTGGCCAATCAGGCGACGAATGGAGGCGATTGGTGTAGATTCTCGTTGGCGCCGTTTGGAGACGAGCAAGTCTCCCTCAGCATCCGCTTTGAGGACCCCTTTGTCAATACTTCGACCATCGCTCTCCTTCAATCTGATCGACAGTATCGCTTGGATTTGGTTTGGAGTGCAACAACTAAACTGGCGCTCATACAACTGACAACGTTCAGCTTCCAAGGCTCGCCTCAAACTCCCTTCCAGAGCCTTCCGCTACCCGTATCCATCGGAACATGGTACAGATTGAGACTAACCATCTCCATCTCGAACTACATCATGATGTTTTGGGACGACAGTCCTGTGCTCTACTCCTTCTTCGACGCACAAAAGCAAACTTCGTTAATCCCTTTCAACTCTGGTCATGTCACACTTGGCGGTCTTCAGGTTACTTTCATGGGATACTCCTTATCAAGTCTCATCTTCTCAAGCTTCGGTACTACCCAAATCGCTGATTGGCGCAGAGAAACGCCTCCACAGCTGTTCACGCTCTTTTGCGATCTCTCCGCATCCTCACTGGCTGATAGCGCAGGTACTTGCGTTTCATCATCATGCCCCAATGGACAACACAGACAAGAGGTAGATGTTGGACTCTTTATCTGTCTCTGCGATGGCGACAGCACTTCGAATTGCGATGCAAGCCTCAGTTCGTCTAACGACTGTACGTCTGGAGAGTACCTATCTTGGATGGGCAAGTATATCATGATTCAAGTGGAAGATGGTACCGGATTCCTAACGTCCCTAGAGGTGAAAAACGAGAAAGGACGATTCGTAGACATCCAGGACTGTACCGACACATACCCACTGGGCTTCACCTGCATATCGGCCTTCAACAATACGTTGTCTCCTCCGTCACTCTATGGGTGGCACGTCACACCTGGTCAATCGGCAGTCTTCTTCTTGCCATCTGTTACAACCATCTCAGAAATCTCCCTCAAAGTGCGTTCAGATACTGTTCAGAGCCGCGTTTCCGTCTCCATCTTCCTCTCTTCGTACTTTTCCGATCTAATCAATCGCAATTCAGAGTCACAGCTTTGCCAGAGCTGGGATCTGGAAGCCCCTCCGTTTGGAACGCCATTGGATCAAGAGACACCCTTCATCCTCAACACGTACAAAGCTCGCCTTCTTATGCTTTCCAATGGTGCTGTGTCTGCAGCAGGAACTGGATCGTATGCGTTCCACTCTCAATGGAAGAGAGCTTCAACTTGCCTCTCCTGTCCTTCACAATCCTCCATCTCATTGGACCCAAGACTGAGTGTCAGAGATTGCGTATGCAACGACGTCAACATTATCCCCAATGGAGAGACTGGCTGTGAGAGCGCACTCTCAACCTGCCCAGTCGCGGACTTTCAATCTCAGCCTGGATCCGGCCTTTTCGCACCTCCTCTCAACATCTCGTTCTCGGATTCCTCAACATCGTCCAATCTGAGCTTAAACGCCGACGTTTTCATAGACGCAATGATCCAGAACGGAAACGGAGTCCAGATCATCTCGGTGAGAGCGACGGACTTCTTCCCGCTCCAATCCTCCTCGAGCGTGACCTTCAGTGTTAGCTCTCCCGGCTGCCCTCCCTCCATCAAGAAGACTGCTCGATATGATCTCAAACTTGCGTGTCTGAAGCCACTCATCGTATCTGGTGGAAGTCAAACCGAGAAAGTTGTTTCCGTCCTCGGTTTCCCTGGCGCCTCCCTCGAGATTGCTGTGGATATCTTACCCTCATCAGTGAAGACGACACCCCAATTTGAACCGTATTCCATGCCCATACGCGTTTCGCAAAGCTCTATGATCAGGGCGAGGAGCTCGTCTTCAAGCGCGGATTGTTCCATGAGCGACATCGCGTACAGCTTCGTCATCATCTCTGCTCAGCCCTCTCCTCAGACACCCTCCTCTGACAACTCATCGCCTTCAAACCTTTCGTGTGGGTCTGCATGTATTGGAGTCATCGCAGCAGCAGGAGCAATCGCCATCGTAGTGGTCGCCCTGATCATCTTCTTGCTCATGTATCGACCGCCACCATCGCGCAGTTGAGAGGCGCTTCATCCATTCAAATGTACATAGGAAACTGTTGCAAATAGCCCGAGACGGGAGGACTCCAAGTCTAAAACTCAAGGTCACAGGGGAACTGGAGTCGATCGTCCCATTCGGGGATCGAAGTCTTGAAAAGGGATCGGAAGCTCCACCAATATGCATGTACAGGCATAGATTACATTCTCCATACGACAGAGTTTGCTTTACAGCAAGAACTTCACTCCTCTTCGTCGTCATCGCTCGACGAACTGCTGGACAACTCTGCCACTGGTTTCTTGAGCACTCCCCATCTCTCTGCCACTTCTTCCAGATCTGCCATCGTCCGAAATCGATGCGACAACAAAAAAACAGAGCGTGGTTAGGAACGATGAATATTGCAATAGGAGGAGACGACACTCAACTGTTTTGCAATGGAGAGGTGCGTGCCAATCTCTCTCTCTCTGGCTGAACATGGTGGGCTCATTCCTCATTTCCGAGTCAACCGATGTCGTACCATCATTGGGGTGCTTTTGAACGTGCTGGAGGAGGCGAAAAAAGGTGCGCAAGTGCTCCTCAGCGGCCTTGCGGATGTAGATGTGAACGACTGGGCTCACCAGCGAAATGGTCAGCTTGCCATCTTTGATATAAGATGAGTGGATCTGTTGGATGTTCTTCTCTAGCTAGACGGTCGGAATGAGTGGAGAATGAAGGGAGATACACAAAGAGTCAGCATCACCACGCATCATGTAGCTTCATCGTAGTGGAACCCAGAAAATCGAACACCGTTGACGAGTGTGAAGTGACCACAGAGATTGGGGATGGTGAGGGGGCAAAGGAACAGTACACATGCGGGGACGCAGCTGAGGGGCGTCCTTGGCGTCTCTTGATGCCGAACGTACCTGGAACGTCGTTTTCTTGGTCCCACCGCCTAGAACTAAGATACTATGGTTCCAATCTGTGGCAAAACAGGCAGGATGTGGTGTTAGTGATCGAACAGACCGTGTCCAAAGCTGAACGGACATACCATCTTTTGAAATGCTCAATTCCGCTCCTTCTCTCCATCTATGCCCGGATCTTACTGATGCAGTGTATTCGAGTCGAACGTCACACTGAAGATTCATTACCTCCAACTAGGACTGCAGCCCTCCGGGCGCGTTCTGCTCTGAAACGCTGAAGTGGCACAGAGAGAAACGGTGACACCCTGGAGAGAGAAGGCAGCCACCGCCCGAAAAGTCCACCAACCTCCCCACCTTGCACTCAGTTTACACGGCTGGGTCTTCCCCTCTACTCTGTCACTACACCATACCATTACCGATTTCGGGGGTGGGTGGTTGTGTGGAGAACGAGGTGCCTCCGAATCGGACCTCTGAACCCTTTGCCACATAAAGCCGCCGTTCCCTCGCTTATGTGGTGCTAATCCAACATGTCTTCCCCTCCTGTGATTGATCCGAAGACTCTACGTTGCCGTTTACAACCTTCTGGCTTTGGAAAGAAGAATGCATGGAAGAAACAGCCGGAGGACAAGGTAACTGGCGTAATTCGCTTCGTTTCGAAACAGGAAGCCGGTATGTGACCACTATCTCAGTCATTTGGATTCTTTGTGCTGTTACACATCAGTTTCACCCCCTTCCGGCAGGCTTGCCTTCGCTAGTAAGTTTCAGGAGCGTTTCGCTGGCTCGAGTCCCAAAACCCCTCGTTTGAGCTCAAAATAGGTGCTGACCCGCTGCCTCTGCCTCCCATTTGTGATGATTTTTGATGCTTCTCAAAGAGGAACTCTTGAAGGAACGACCTACCGGTTCGATCATTCTTAGATTACGCGGCAATGCTATCATGAACGGAAAATCAACGTACGTAGCCCCATGCGTGTGTCCTACGAACCCCTCTACCTCCAATTTCCCTTCCACCGTTGTCCTCTCCTTCTCAAAATTACCCCTTTGTCGCCCATCGCCGGTGGTAGTGGGTCGAGTGCGTCGTTTCGGCTCTCGCTGACCTCCTCTCCCCTTCTTTCCCTCTCTGGCTGCACATATTGGCTCATGTGATTAGTATCGTGGTGTCTTACAAGTACACTGAGCGCATCTTCCATCGCGAGCTCAAAATCCTGCTCAAAATCAAGGTGATTCCCGAGGAGCATTTGATCGTGTGCAAAGTGGAGCCTAAGATCTTCAAGTGGATCCAAATGAGTTTGATTCCCTTCTTGGAACTGGTTACTCCGTTTATCAACGAATTTTGTCAGAATAAGAACTGGGTGGAGCGTGATTTGTCAGAGTTGGACTTGGTGAAGGAGTTGACGTTCCGTAAGTTCGTTGTGTATCCCGAAAACGTGCATATTACTGTGCTGAAGAAGGCAGATTTGAAGCGTCATGGTCCAAAGTCCTTTTCGTTGGCGATCGACTTCACAGAGTGTCAGTTCGTTGCGATCAAGAACAGCGGTGAGACGAACAACTTCACTCGCATTTCGTCTTTCAATGATGTCCTGTTGGAGTTCCTCAATATTAGAACAACTGATACCTTCTTGGTGATGGGAGCGCTTGGTTACAACCCGCAGGAGCTGATGGCAAACGTGAATCGCGATCGTTCCTATTCCTTCGCTCGCAATCGTCAACTTCCTAAACTTGGTAAGTCTGGAGCTGGTGTTAGTGGCAAAGATCGTGAAGAACTCATCAATATCATCTCATCTGTCAATACAACTGGACTACGCGAGTTGCCAGACCAAGTCATCGATGCGCTCGCTACGACTTACATGGCTCTCGTTGCTGTGGATTCTCAACCTGCAGATACTGCTTGGGACGCTAAGATCGTTTCCGCTGAAAAGATGGGTTGGATCCAAGGTGGCATCTTCCATGCGCTCGTGAATCTCTCCGTCGCCGCAGCCAGCGAACCCAACTTCCCAGATCAACTCAAACTGCCTATAGATGTCATCAAACTACTTCTAAAGAACTTTACTTGGGCATGCGAGCGATTCTACGACTACCTGTGGGTGCACTTCTCGACAATGTCGGGAACGACGAACGACGATCAATCTCCACTCGCCATCACCTATCTCATCTCAGAAGTCATTTCAGTACCTCCATTTGCTCAAACATTCGTACAACTCTCTGGCGTAGATAGACTCATCTCAGTATTCAACCACACGCTCAGAGATCTCCTTGCAACGCCGGTAATCAGCTACTACCAGACAGGAGGAAGCGGCGCTACTGCTGGCGCCACTTCTACCAACAACAACAACAGCTCAATACCCGAGAAGAGGCCCAGCATGCCATCGAGCTTGAGTGCCGGATCTCGCAACAACCCTCGTGCATCCATTCTCAGCAAGGAATCGCTCTTCGGAGTCCCAACAAGTGACCATCAGCAACATCTTCAGCAGCAAATGCATAGAACGACGACGGATTCGTCTTCGGTGAGTAGCGGCGCGTCTTCCTCTTCTATGGCTGGCAACAAGGATACCAAGAAACGCCTGGGTTCGTTCACATCGATCAGGAGGAAGGAGAAATCCGCCACTCAAACAGATCAGGCGCATCACATTCAACAACAGATTCGATCCTCAGACGGAGGAGGAGGAGGTGATGGTGGTGGACCGACTTCAACGAGCGCATCATCTGCTCACAGCGACACCGAGAGCGACAATCAACAGAGCGAGAGCATTGAATCGAGAAAGAAGACTCCCGCGCCTACTGCGAAGAAGTTGACGAACAGGAGTGTCAGAAACAACAAGACGAGCTCCTCAAGACCCGCCGAGGAGGAGAATCCTTCTTCCCCATCGCGCCCTCCTTCCTCCAGCAGCAGCGACGCTCCCTCATCCTCTTCATCCTCTTCGCCTTCTTCTTCTTCTTCTTCTGATTCCGATCCCGATTCTGATTCAGAATCTCCCCTACAATCTCCAAAGAAGCCGTCTGCTGTGCCTCTCCTCATCTTCGGCTCAGAGAAGAGCAGTCCCCTGGCGAATCGTTCCAACCGCCGCAAATCCGCTCCTCGCCCAGGAGGTGGCCCTCGCGCTGGCGTGCGCCCCATCTCCCTCTCCTCACTACCCACGCCTGAGGCCCCTGAATCTTCCTCCTCCAGCTTTGGCACCGCCTCATTCAACGCAAGTCAGCAACAGAGTTCCACCGAACAGATGAAGGAGATTGCCAGACTCATGGGTGAGACACAAGTCGCCTCCGATCTCACCGTGATGCTTGGTTTCAAACAGTTGGCCGATGTGCGCGCGAGACGAAGACTGACGCGCCTTCCCGTAGCTGCAGACAACGACAGTGCTGCGAACATGTTGGGCGCGGTTGACGAGAACGCCCTCGTGAATGTCGGCAATCTGACTCTGGACAAGAAGTCGCCGCAGTATCAAGCACGATGCTACATCTTGAAGACACTCGCAGTGCTCACCGAAGACCCAAAGTTCAGGAAGTTTGCGCGCTCTCCGGCTAACCTCATCTACGCACAGCTCACTACCCCTCAACTCCGCTCCGCGCTTGAAGGCGATGATGGATCGTATCGAAAACTGTTGTATCGAGTGCTTCAATCAGCAGCAGACGAAGTGGAAGTCCTGCATTCGAGACATTGGGGAGAGCAGACACGAGGCATGCTTCTTGAGCAGATCTTGCGTCATCGACGCAAATTGGACACCCTCACGTCGAGAGTACATGGAAGAATCAAACTCAGCTACGAAACGAAGAACTTTGATGATCTAGAGACACAACTGCGCGTTCTTGGAGACTATCTGGCCTATTGCTCTTCTCGCGTCATTGCAAGCCAAGTGGTTGATGTCTGTATGGAAACGCTTCTGCAAGTGAAAAACTACGTCTTCTACACCATGTTCGATCCTACCAACGTCAGACTACTCAAACTCGTGCACCTCTTGCTTCGCATCTTCGACGAGATGGCCTCTCAGACCTCTACCTTGCCCCTCACGGACCTCTTGCTCACCATTTTGGCATACAAGTCTGACGCATGGGAATATGTGCGCGATTACGCATTCACGGTGCTCACGAACCCACAAACAGAGGCCGCATTCGCAGCCGACGAAGCCGCTGGTGGAGGCTCCTGGTTCAAATCGGTTCAACTCCAAACCATTCGCCACTATCGTACTATCGTGAAGATGATCAAGAAACAGTATCAAGTGGGTTCCTCGGACAAGTTGACGGTCTTGCTGACTCAGGATTCGATCATGAAGTCTCTCTTCCGCAAATTCGAGTTCCTCATTCGCCCCACAAGCATCCTTCAGAAGGCTCTGGCAGTTGGAAACCAATACGCGAACTTTTCTCTCAAGTTGGAGATACTCAAGTTCCTACACTCGCTGTTTGGCATGACGTACTGCACCGTCAAGAACGACTCGCTCTACGTCGACTCTTACATCTCCTTCCACTACATGCAAGTGATTCGCCTCTACAACAACTATGCGCTCGATACTCCGACGATTTCTCTCTGCAGAGGCCATTTGAAGGTGCTGCTGGACTTCGCCTCGCAGAAGGATTCCAAGGCCGCGATGAAGTTCTATCAGTTGCGCACAGTTGACTTCCTGACCCACGAGATCAGTTTGGAATACGAAACCAAGGTCAAGCGCAAGAGATTCTGGCAGGAGATTGCGAAGAAGGAAGCAGATCCGGAGGGAACGATGGGTCTCGCGTCTCCTCCTTCCACCATGTCTACAAGCAACAGCAAGCTCAAATTGAACACCTCCCTCTTCTCTTCATCTTCTGTATCGGCGTCTTCCTCTTCTTCCAACCTTTCCGCTTCGACGTCCATCTCTGCCTCATCCTCTTCTCCGGCAGTTCCTCTCATCTCCTCCGGCTCTGCTTCAAAGGCTCCCATTGCCATGAGTGGCTTCAAGTTGCCCGACCACATTGCAAATAAGGCGAATACCAAGCACACCAAGTCAATCAGTGTTGGAGGGTCAAATGGAGGAAGCAGCACTGTGAAACCCGACTTTGATCCTGTGATCACCTCCGGAGGCGCCACCACAACCTCCTCCGCCATCGTCATCCCTCTCAAGCCTTCTTTATTGGCCCATCTGCCTTCTTCTTCATCCTCCTCTTCGGCTACGAACACAATGACTCACAGCGCAGGAGATTTGCCGAGATACGTGGACTCTGTGAGCGATCCGAAGGGCGAACACTCCTCTACTGCGCAGTCTCTCTCACACTCTTCCGAACTGGCATCGCCGAAGCAATCTTCATCCTCTCTCTCAGTTCATCATCACTCTCATTCATCAAGACGTGCTTCATCGCACACTCCTGGAGGCCACCAACAGCTGCATGACTCTGCTCCCCCTGACGCACCAACTACCACCAAACACTCTTCTGGCAACATCCACTCCCCAAAGGATGGCTCTTCCTCTTCTTCTACGAAGAACGAGACTAAAACGAAGCCAAGAGCCAACAGCATCGCCGCACCCGAGTCTCACATCTTCCCAATCCCGAAACTCGATCTCGGTACTCTTGTGGCGAACAAAGAGGGCTCTGGCCGTCCTGGATACCTTCTCCAACACATGAACATGGATTCCCTGGAACGAAGTCAAAAGAGAAGGTCATTGGGCAACCCGGGACAGTATCGTCTTGCTCCTCACGCCTCGCCCTCCGTCGAAGCTCGTTCTCCTTCCTCTCAGTCCGTCTCCTTCCCTGCCTCACCGAACCAACAACAACAACAGCATTCTTCTCAAACGCCCAAATCAACTTCTGACCCAAACGCTGCAAACGCAGCAGTGCCTCAAGTGAAACGAGCCAAGTCGATGGATCTCGGACCCGCCTCTCGCATGCTTAACGCCAAGGGCCTCGTCTCTTCTTCTGTCACCAACCCCGCTTCTCCTACCACGCCCTCTTCAGGCTCCAGTGCTGTCCCTTCTTCTTCTTCAACTGCTTCTACTGCGACTCCATCAGGAACGAGCAAATCGAAACATGCCTCACCAAAGTCCGGTCCTGGAGGCAGCAAGATCCTCTCTCCAAAGGGCTCTCGCACTAACTCTCCTCGGGACTCTGATACCTCGCCTTTTACAGCACCCACGGCTACACAATCGTCGACTGCCTCAGACAAAGCTTCGAAGAAGAAGAACCGAAAGTCTCTCGGCTTCTCCGGCCCGACACCGATCATCTTGCCCTCTTCCTCGGCGACTGGTCTCTCCTCACCACCTGCGATGCCAACCACGCCTTCAGCCGACTCAGGAAAGGACTCACCATCGTCTTCATCGTCCGCCAGGGGATCGAAGCACAGAACCAGTCCGATCTTCACCTTCTCCACCTCTACCAACCCTCCCAGTCGAAAGGGCTCAAAAAGAGCTCTGGTTTTGCCCGCTATTGAAGAGAGGGACAAGATTTTGGAGGACTCCTCTCCTGGTGATTCAACACGTTCGGAAGGAAGCTCGTGCTTGGTCGCCCAATCTGCACCTGCTTCTTCTCTTCTCCTATCCGCCTCATCACACCAACAACAAGGAAACTCGACATCTGGCTCTGGAAATCACTCAAGACAAGCTTCTGGAGGTGCTGGAAGTGGAGGTTCGCCTGGCAAGTACAGCCCGCTCGCGCTCAGTATTCTTCGCTCGACCGATAGTGCCGACGATAGTGAGTCCCCAAAGCCTCGCAGTGGTTCATTGGGACTTGGCGCTGGCTCAAGCACTTCTACCGATGGAAGCGCCTCGCCAACATCTGCACGCATTGTTGCAAGCGCGATCTCCTATCTCTTGCCTCCCGACTCTCCAAGTGCCTCTTCTGCTACGCCTGTCCCCAACATCGGAGACCTGTCTTCACTTTCGCAGCAGCCAATGACGAATGGCATCGTCACTGGAGCTGAGAACGCTCAACCCTCATCCCCCACCGCAACCGCCACCATTGCCTCTCCGAAACCACGCTTCGCCATTCCAAAACTCACTGGACTTCCAACCAAAGGCGCATCTGTTCAAGTGCCTTCTGTTCAAGTGCCTGCCGCCCAAATCGAGCAACCCAATCAATCGACTTCTAATCCCGAACCCGTTATCACTTCCGCTGCTGCTTCTACTATAGGTACTGCTCCTGATGCCTCTGCAGCTGACAAGAAGCCCAAGTTTTCCATTCCAAAGCTCAGCGGCTTGCCTTCAAAGGGTGTCGCCGTAGCTCCAGCCGCGGCAACTGCTTCGGATACCTCCAACGTTGTGCCTTCCATCTCCATGCCTTCTACCACTCCTGCAAATGCAAGCTCTACCACAGCCATTGCACCTGTTTCAAAGGCGAAAGGACTCGGTCTTGGATTGAACTTGTCTGGAATCACCAAGGGCACCCCGATGAACACGAACAACGCCTCTCATCAGTCATCTGTTGCACATTCTGCTGCTGCTACTACTATTGCTGCCTCCTCTCATTCCACATCATCCGTCCCAAAGCTGAACTTCGGAAGCTTGCCTCTCAAAGGAACACCGATTGGCATGGGCGCTGCCGTTGCCGAGGACTCTAGCAAGCCCATTGATGGCAGCGATTCTGGTAAGGACTCCTCTGGAGGTCGCCTGGCCTACGACTCTGCCAATCCTCCGCCCTTCGATCCGAACGCCGCACTGAACTGGGAAGAGCTGGAAAACGACCCGAATCTCGAAGTGACGAATCGTCGCCCTGGAGAGCGTCGCTACACCTTGACCAGCATGGAAAGCAACCTGAATGTGCTGAAGATGCAAGTCGTGATGGATCGCCAGCGCTTAGAGAAGGAGAAATTGGAAGAGGAGAAGTTCGTTCCGACTGTTGATCCTGGAGAGGTTGCGTTCCTCACACGCCTCGAAGAGGACTTGTACAAGAACGAGCGCGACAACAAGAAGATCTACTCTGATGCTGACCTGCACCGATACAT
>Ga0307375_10004599_pt1 | contig 13113 bp, 11 predicted proteins | sample TR1MG_FD_202531 | JGI IMG/M metagenome (GOLD analysis project Ga0307375, IMG submission 202531) | Soil microbial communities from Risofladan, Vaasa, Finland - TR-1 | ecosystem: Environmental > Terrestrial > Soil > Coastal area > Acid sulfate soil | place: Finland: Risofladan, Vaasa | collected... | reverse complement strand
GGGTGGCCACCTCGACCGTCGTGCCGAGGATCGCCGCGGTGAGCGGAACGGACACGGTCGTCGTGACGTTGCGGCCCCGACGGTCGAAGACCGGGTCGGGCGCCACGTGCACGTCCACGAAGAGGTCACCGGGGGGACCACCGTGGCTGCCCACGTTGCCCTTGCCCTTCAAGCGGATGCGCTGACCGTCGATCACGCCGGCTGGAAGCCGGACGTTCACCCGGCGCGAGGACGGTTCGCGTCCGGTGCCGTGACACGTCGGACACGGCGTGACGATCCGTCCGCCACGGCCCTGACAAACAGGACACACGCTCGACATGGCGAAGGGGCCCTGGTCGTCATTCAAGACACCACGTCCGCCACAGCGCTCGCAGGTCGCGAAGTCACTGCCCGGGGCCGCGCCGCGGCCCCCGCACGTGTGGCATGCGTCGTTGGTCGGCAGGTTCACCGTCGTGGTGACGCCCATGACGGCGTCGCGGAATCCGAGGTGCAGCGCCGTCTCGAGGTCAGCCCCGCGCTGCGCGCGCTGGCGTCGCGAACCGCTGAAGAGTCCGCCGAACAGGTCGCCCAGGTCGCCGAAGTCGCCGGTCTGGAAGTTGAATCCGCCGGGTCCGCCACCGGGGCCGCCGAAACCGGCCGCGGCCGGTCCCAGCCGACGGACCTCGTCGTACTCCTTGCGCTTGGTGGCGTCGCCGAGGACGTCGTAGGCGACGGAGATCTCCTTGAACTTCTCCTCCGAACCGGGATTCGTGTCGGGGTGCAACTCCTTGGCGAGTTTGCGATACGCGCGCGTGATCTCCTTGTCCGTCGCACTCGACGTCAGACCCAGGACCTTGTAGTAGTCCTTGTCGAACCACTCGCGTTCGGCCATCCTCAGCCCATCACCCTCACCATGGCCGGGCGCAGCACCGCGCCCTTCCAGCGGTAGCCGGCGCGCAACACGTCGTCGACCACCTGCTCGCCGTCGGTGTCGCCGCCGACGTGGGCGACGGCGTCGTGCAACTGGGGATCGAAGGGGATCGCGACCTCGTCGATGCGCTCGAGTCCCTCTTTGGCGAGGACGTCGAGCAACAGCGCACGGGCCTGGTCGAGCGCCCGGGCCTCGTCGGACTCGGTGGTGGAGAAGTGGGCCCGCGCGAGGTCGAACGCGTCGAGCACCGGCAGCAACTTCGCGACCAGGTCCCCGGCGGCGCGAACCGCCGCGTCCTCGGACGACCGCGCCACCCGCTTGCGGTAGTTCTCGAAGTCCGCCTGCAAGCGCTGGAGCGAGTCCAGATACTCATCACGCTGACGTTCGGCCTCGGACCGCGGGTCGAGGTCGGACGTGGTGGGGTCCTCGGACTCCACCACGTCGTCGTTGTCGATGATCTCGTCGCTCACGACTACTCGACGATCTCGGCCTCGACGATGTCATCGTCGTTGCCGGCCGGCGCGGCGGGACCCGAGGCGTTGGCCTTGGAGGCCTCCTCGTAGAGACGCTGACTGAAACCCTGGCTCGTCGACAGCAACTTGTCGGTCGCGCCCTTGATCGCCTCGATGTCGGTGCCGTTGAGCGACTCCTTCAGCGCGCTGAGCGCGCCTTCGACGTCCTCACGCTCCGTACCCTGGAACGACTCGGCCTGGTCCTTCAGCAACTTCTCGGTCTGGTAGACCAGCCCGTCGGCGTTGTTGCGGACCTCAGCCTCCGCGCGGCGGTTGCGGTCGTCCTCGGCGTGGGCCTCGGCGTCGCGCACCATGCGGTCGATCTCCTCCTTGGAGAGCGACGAGCCGCCGGTGATGGTCATCGACTGGGTCGCCCCGGTCGCCTGGTCCTTCGCCGAGACGTGCACGATGCCGTTCGCGTCGATGTCGAAGGTCACCTCGATCTGGGGCACGCCCCGCGCCGCCGGCGGGATGCCGACGAGCTGGAACTTGCCCAGGGTCTGGTTGTAGGAGGCCATCTCGCGCTCGCCCTGTAGGACGTGCACCTCGACCGACGGCTGGTTGTCGTCGGCGGTGGTGAACGTCTGGGACTTCTTGGTCGGGATCGTGGTGTTGCGCTCGATGATCTTGGTCATCACGCCGCCCTTGGTCTCGATGCCGAGCGACAACGGGGTCACGTCGAGCAACAGGATGTCCTTGACGTCGCCCTTCAACACGCCGGCCTGCACCGCGGCGCCGATGGCCACCACTTCGTCAGGGTTGACGCTCTTGTTGGGCTCCTTGCCCGTCACGCGACTGACCAGTTCCTGAACCGCGGGAATTCGCGTCGACCCGCCGACCATGATGACGTGGTCGATCTTGTCGATGGTGAGACCGGCGTCCTTGATGGCCTGCTCGAACGGCTTGCGGCAGCGCTCGACGAGGTCGGCGGTCAGTTCGTTGAACTTGGCGCGGCTGAGCTTGATGTCGAGGTGCTTGGGGCCCTCGGCCGTCGCGGTGATGAACGGCAGGTTCACCGTCGTCTCCTGGACGCTCGAGAGTTCGATCTTCGCCTTCTCCGCGGCCTCCTTCAGACGCTGGATGGCCATCTTGTCGTTGCCGAGGTCGACGCCCTCGGTGTCCTTGAAGGTCTTCACCAGCCACTTCATGACCGCGTCGTCCCAGTCGTCGCCACCCAGATGGGTGTCGCCGTGGGTGGACTTCACTTCGAAGACGCCGTCGGCGATGTCGAGCACCGACACGTCAAAGGTGCCGCCACCGAGGTCGAACACCAGCACGACCTGCTCCTGACCGCCCTTGTCGAGTCCGTAGGCGAGCGCCGCGGCGGTCGGCTCGTTCACGATGCGCAGCACCTCGAGTCCGGCGATCTGGCCGGCCTCTTTGGTGGCGGTGCGCTGGGCGTCGTTGAAGTAGGCCGGCACCGTGATGACGGCCTGGGTGACGGAGTCGCCAAGGTAGGCCTCGGCGTCACGCTTCAACTTCTGGAGGATGCGCGCCGAGATCTCCTGGGCGGTGTACTTGGTGCCGTCGATGTCGACGCTCCAGTTCTCGCCCATGTGACGCTTCACCGAGCGGATCGTCCGCTCGGGGTTGGTGATCGCCTGACGCTTGGCGACCTCACCGACGAGGACCTCGCCGGTCTTGGAGAATGCGACGACCGACGGCGTCGTGCGACCACCCTCGGCGTTGGGGATGACGACGGGTTCGCCCGCCTCGAGGACGCTGACCACCGAGTTGGTGGTACCCAGGTCGATTCCGACTGCCTTAGCCATGAAAAGCTCCTTAACTCTGGTTCCGTCTTCCCGGCACCTCCGGGAAATCAAAACTCACAGGGACAAGGATACAGAGTTGAGCCCCCTCGTGTCAAGAAATTGTATACACGTGATAACACATGGGGTAAAGCCCGGCAAACACTGGAATTTATGCGCCGGGCCGACGAAAACCACCGGTCGCGGCGGCGGTACGCTGGCGACGTGCCAGATCTGATCCTGCTCCGCCACGGTCGTTCGCTGTGGAACGAGATGAACCTCTTCACTGGTTGGACTGACGTCGACCTCGACGCCAAGGGCGAGGCCGAGGCCTGGGAGGCCGGCGAGTTGCTGGCCGGCGTGGCGGACCTCGACCTGCGGATGCTGCACACCTCGGTGCTGACCCGCGCCATTCGCACCGCCGAGATCACCCTGCACGCGGCCAACCGCTCGTGGCTCCCCGTGCGGCGCAGCTGGCGACTCAACGAGCGCCACTACGGCGACCTCACGGGCAAGAACAAGAAGGAGACGGCCGACCAGTTCGGTCTCGATCAGGTGAAGACGTGGCGCCGCTCGTACGACGTGCCGCCACCGCCCCTCGGTGCCGACGACGAGCGCAGCAGCGCGCACGACCCTCGCTACCGCGACGTGCCCGCCGAATTCATCCCCGCCACCGAGTGCCTGAAGGACGTGGTCGCGAGAGTCACGCCCTACTTCAGCGACGTCATCGCCGAGGACCTGCGCCGCGAAGCCGTGCGCGGCGGTGCGGTCTTGGTCGTCGCCCACGGCAACTCACTGCGCGCCCTGCGCAAGGTCCTCGAGAACATCCCCGAGGAGGAGATCACCGACCTGGAGATCCCCACCGGCATCCCCTACCGGGTGCGCCTCGACAACGAGCTGAACGTGCTCGACTCGGGCTACCTCGGCGACCCCGCGGCCGCGGCGGCGGCGGCCGAAGCCGTCGCACGCCAGGCCGGCTGAGGTACTTCCCTACAGGGCTGCGGGTCCTCGCTCGTTGGTGCGGATGCGCACCACGTGCTCGATGTCGGTGACCCAGGCGACGCCGTCACCCACGGTGTCGGTGCGCGCGGCCCCGACGATCGCCTCGATCAGCGCCTCGACGAGCTCGTCGGTGCAGACGATCTCGACGCGGATCTTGTCGATGAAGTCGAATTCGTACTCCTTGCCGCGGTAGATCTCGATGTGGCCGCCGGTGTGGCCGAAGCCCCGGACCTGGCTCACGGTCATCCCCGTGATCCCGACCTCCTTGACGGCGGTCTTGACCTCATCGAGCTTGAACGGCTTCACGACTGCGGTTACTAGTTTCATGTCCTACTCCTTAGATGTTGTCGCTGTGCAAGTGGCTTGGCGTGCCCACGGGCTCACCGAAAGTCGGCTCGGGGAAAGCCTCCTCGTCGTGGATGGCGATGTCACCGATCCGCAGGGTCTCTTCAGACTCGCGCAGACCACCGACCACGAACTTCACGATATAGAACACCACCGTGGTGCCGACGGCGGTGTAGCCGATGATCCACATGGCGGCGAGGAACTGCTCCCACAGTTGGTGGAAGGAGTGGGTGTAGAACCACCCGCCCACCGAGAAGCTGCCCGCGCCCTTGTAGTGTGAACCGGTCACGCCGTACTGCACCATGCCCGGGTCGGCGAGGATGCCGACCAGCAGTCCACCGACCAGACCGGCGATGCCGTGGGTGTAGACGACACCCATGGCGTCATCGACCTTGGAGAAGGGGCGGACCTTCGAGAGGTAGTTCCACGCGACCCAGACGATCGAGGACGAGACCAGGCCGACGATGATCGCGCCGGTGCCGTTGACCCAGCCCGCGCTCGGGGTGATCGCGACCAGGCCGCACAGCATGCCGTTGATGGCGCCGAGGAAGGTGGGCTTCTTCTGCTTGGAGAACATCATGTCCATCAGCAGCCAGACGAGGACGCCGACCGCCGTCGCGACGTTGGTGTTGAGCACGGCGCTCGCCGCGTCGGCCCCCGCGTAGAAGGGGTCGCCGCCGTTGAAGCCGTTCCACCCGAGCCAGAGGATGCCCGCACCGACCGCGACCATCATCAGGTTGCTCGGGAAGGCGTTCTCCCGGTCCTGCCAACGGCGGGGTCCGATGATGGCGGCGCCCACGAAGGCGGCCACACCGGCGCTGAGGTGGATGACGTAGCCGCCGGAGTAGTCGACCGCGCCCTTCTGGGCGAAGAAGCCACCGCCCCAGAGCAGCGCCGCGTTCACGCAGTAGATCATCGTGATCCACAGCGGCACGATCAGCAGCCACGCCTTGAACTTGAGTCGACCCACCAGACCGCCCAGGAACAACAGTGGCGTGATCGCGGCGAACACGAACTGGAAGTAGGCCAGCGTCGAGGTCGAGTAGTGGAAGGGGATCAGCGTGTTCGCGCCCGAGACGGCCTGGCCCTGTTCCGCACCGGCGGTCGAGAGGGGGGTGAAGTGGCCGATGAAGCCACTCCAGAACGAACCCGTCGGCCCGAAGTGCGACTGCGGTCCGAAGGCGAGGTTGTAGCCCCACAGCATCCACACCACGAGGGTCAGCGAGAAGCCCGAGAACACCATCAGCATGGTGTTGACGATCCACTTCTTGCGCACGAGTCCGCCGTAGAGGACGGCGAGTCCCGGCAAACTCATGAGGCCCACGAGGGTCGCTGCTACGAGCTGCCACGTGTTGTCCGCCGGATTCAACCAGCTGGGATACGGGATGTTGGTCGCTGCGAAAAGCACATCCACTCCTTTGTGACTAGGAGAGGGCGACGCTGACCTCAGGTTGTTGACACGAGTCTGACAACCGAGGATTTCTAAATCGTTAGCAGCATGTTTCGGTGATGTGAACTGCCGAAAACAGCGAACTCCCGGTGAATCAAGCCTGCAGCGAGCGTTCGACGACCTGGGAGATGTCCATGACCGACACCTCGTCGCCCTTCCCATAGGCCTTGACGGCGTCGTCGATCATGATCATGCAGAACGGGCACGCCGTCGACACGATGTCCGCCCCGGTACCCAGGGCCTCGTTGGTGCGCTCCATGTTGACACGCTTGCCGATGTTCTCCTCCATCCACATGCGCGCGCCGCCGGCGCCACAGCAGAAGCCCCGTTCGCGGTGGCGCTCCATCTCGACCTGGGTGACCCCCGGGATCGCGTCGAGGACGTTGCGGGGCTCGTCGAAGACCCGGTTATGACGACCGAGGTAACAGGGGTCGTGGTAGGTGACGGTGCCGGTGTAGGCGACGCCCGGCACGAGTCGGCCCGTGGCGACCAGGTGGTTGAGCAGTTCGGCGTGGTGGATGACTTCGAAGTCACCGCCGAGGCTCGGGTACTCGTTCTTCAGGGTGTTGAAGCAGTGCGGACAGCTCGCGACGATCTTCTTCGCCTGGACCTCCTGCAGCGTGGCGATGTTGGCCTTGGCCATCTCCTGGAAGAGGTACTCGTTACCCATGCGCCGCGCCGGGTCCCCGCTGCAGGACTCGCGCGGTCCGAGGATGCCGAAGGTCACCCCGGCGCGGTGCAGCATGCGCGCGGTCGACTCGACCTGCTTGCGGCCGCGTTCGTCGAGCGAGCCCGCGCAACCGACCCAGTAGAGGTACTCCACGTCGTCGGGGATCGGCCCGTCGAAGACCGGCACCTCGAAGTCGAGGGCGGCCAGCCAGTCAGTGCGCTTGGAGGACCCGAGGCCCCACGGGTCGCCCTGGTTCTCCATGTTGCGCAGCAGCAGGCCGGCCTCGGTGGGGAAGCGCGACTCCATGAGCACCTCGTAGCGGCGCATGTCGATGATGGCGTCGACGTGCTCGATGTCGACCGGGCACTGCTCCACGCAAGCGCCGCACGTCGTGCACGACCACAACACGTCGGGGTCGATGGTGGTGGGCACCAACGTCGCCACGTCGCCGGCACCTTCGCCCGAGAGCAGGCGGTCGGCCGAGGCGAACATGTTGTCGCGCAGTCCCATGATGAGCAACTTGGGGCTGAGCGGCTTGCCGGTGTTCCACGCCGGACAGACCGACTGGCAACGTCCGCACTCGGTGCAGGTGGCGAAGTCCAGCATCTGCTTCCAGGTGAAGTCCTCCATCTTGCCCACCCCGAAGACCGTGTCCTCGGTGACGTGCTCCATGTCCATGTCGGGGGTCTTGTCGAGTCCGCCGAGCGCGCGGGGCCGGCGCGAGACGCCGATGTTGATCGGCGCGAGGAAGATGTGCAGGTGCTTCGAGTAGGAGACGAAGACGAGGAAACCGGCGATGACCCCGACGTTGGCGAGGAGGAACACCGCTTCGAGGACGCTGTTCACGCCGTAGCCGAGCGGGGCCAGCCAGTGGGCGACGACCTGGGACGAGAAGGCCCAGGGTGAGGCGATGTGTTCGTTGAAGTGAACGTACCCCGAGCCGGTGAAGATGCCGTGGTAGACGGCCCCAACGGTGCGCGGGAAGGGGAAGTGACCGGTGTTGATCTGGGCGGCGCGGTAGACGAGCAGCGTGACGATCACCATCGAGATCATGAAGAGGGTCAACCACGCGGCACCCAGGTGGCTGCCGTAGAAGCGACTGGCGCGGTCCTTGCGCGCCGGCGCGTTCTTGATGCGGATGATCGTGAAGACCACGAGCGAGACCAGCACCGCGGTCGCGAAGAAGTCCTCCACGAAGGCCAGCCAGTTGCTCTGACCGATCAGGGGGATGTGGAAGTCGCGTTGGAAGAGCGCGCCGTAGGCTTCGATGATCGTCGTCATCAACACCGCGAAGCCCCACATGGTGAAGACGTGGGCGAGGCCCGGCACGGTCCAGCGCAGGAGTTTGCGCTGGCCGGCGACCTCGATCACCTCGGTCTCGCTGACCTTGCGTAGTCCCTGCCAACGGCGCGGCGCCGGCTGACCGGTGCGGATGACCTTGGAGAGCCAGAAGAACCGTCGACCGGCGATGGCGAAGCCAACGACCGTGATGACCAGTCCGATGATGATGCGAGCTAGCACTGCAATCCCCCGTTCATCTGGTGAGTGGTCACGACTTCTTGAAGTTCTCCGAGTAGCGACTGGGCGTCGGACCGCGCTGGCCCTTGTACTTCGAGCCGAGACCCGAGGCGCCGTAGGGGCGGTCGGCGGGCGTGGTCATCTCGAAGAAGCTGATCTGGCCGATCTTCATGCCCGGGTACAGCGTGATCGGCAGGTTCGCCACGTTGGACAGTTCGAGCGTGATGTGCCCGTCCCAGCCCGCGTCGACGAAGCCGGCCGTCGAATGGATCACCAGGCCGAGCCGGCCGAGCGAGCTCTTGCCGTCGAGGCGCGCGACGATGTCGTCGGGGATCGCGATGCGCTCGGTGGTCGAACCCAGCATGAACTCACCGGGGTGCAGGATCATCGGGTCGTTCGGACCCACGTCGATCAGCTCGGTCAGGTCCTCTTGCGCCTCGTGCACGTCGATGATCCGCTGGGAGTGGTTGCGAAAGACCCGGAAGTACTGGTCGATGTGCAGGTCCACCGACGAGGGCTGGACGCAGTCCTCGCCCAGAGGGTCGATGATGATGCGACCCGAGGCCAGGGCTTCCTTGATTGAACGGTCCGAGAGCACCATAACGAAGTCACGATACTCGTTTCGCCACACCCGAACCGCCAACCACGGTGGGTCCGAAGGACCCGAACTCTAGGAGAGGACCCGTCGGCGGAAGTTGCGTAGTCCGAGGGCGATGAAGAAACTCCCGAAGCCGATCATCACCGGATAGATCACGTAGAGGTGCATGTGGGGCGCGTCGGTGAAGGCCGCGCGCATGCCCTCGTTGACGTAGACCAGCGGGTTGATGAGCACCAACGTCTGGAGCCAGTGGAACCCGCCGACCTTCACCGGCGCCAGCGCGGTCCACGGATAGTAGGTACCGCCGAGGAAGGTGATGGGCAAGATCACGAAGCCGAACATGAGCCCGATGTTGCGCGGCTCGAAACTCGTGCCGAGCACGAGGCCCAGCCCGGCCATGGCCACGCACGCGATGGGGACCAGGGTGAGGATGACGGCCCAGTGCAGGGAGATGTCGGCGTGCACGCCCTCCGCGTGCACGATCGAGGCGATGGGGAAGACGATGAGCGCGGCGAGCAGGCCCTGGGTCGCGCCCGAGAGTACCTTGGCCATGGCGACCAGCCAGATCGGGCACGGCGCCTGCACCCGGTCCTCGATCTCGCGCGTGTACCCGAACTCCTGGGCCATGGTGAGGGCGATGGACTGGACGCCCTGGAACATCACCGAGATGCCGACGACCCCGGGCACCAATACCGTGGCGAAGTCGCCGGCCCGCTGGCCACCGGTGTTCCCGATCGCCTGGCCGATCTTCGGGAAGACGAAGAGGAAGACGAAGCAGAGCAGGAACGGCTGGACCAAGGTGCGCAGGACGAACTCCCCCATCGACTTGCGCACCACCACCAAGTCGCGCGCGATCAGCGCACCGAGGGCGCTGCGACTCGCCGCGACGACGCTGCGGGTCGGGATCTTCGAGAACTCAGACGTGACGGTCATGACTCGCGCAACTCCTTGCCGGTCAGATTGATGAAGACCGTCTCCAGGCTCGGCTCGGCGACCGCCAGGTCGAGGATGTCGACGTCGATGGACTCGGCGAGGGCCACGATGCGCGGGACCAGCCGGTCCGCGCCACGGGTCTCGATCGAGAGCGAGCCACCGGTGACCCGCGACGTCAGAATCTCGGGCAGGCCCTCGGTCAACGTCGCCGCCAGCCGGTCCGCGCCCGAGGCGACCTTGATGCTCACCAGCGTGTCGGCCCCGACGAGTCGCTTCAGGTTCTCCGGGGTGTCGAGGGCCAGCACCTGCCCACGGTCCATGATCGCCACCCGGTCGCACAGTTGGTCGGCCTCTTCCATGTAGTGCGTGGTCAACATGACGGTCTGACCAGCGAGGTTCAGCTGCCCGAGCAGGTCCCACAGCGCGAGCCGACTCTGCGGATCGAGCCCGGCCGTCGGCTCGTCGAGAAACAGCACCGCCGGGTTGTGGAAGATGGCCCGCGCGACCATCAGGCGTTGGGCCATGCCGCCCGACAGCGCGTAGACCGATTGACGGGCCCATTTGGTCAGGGTGAACTGTTCGAGCAACTCGTCGGCGCGTCGACGCGACTCGCGCGCGGCGATGCCGAAGAGGCGACCGTGGAAGTAGAGGTTCTCCCAAACCGTCAGTTGCCGGTCGAGGGTGTTCTGCTGGGACACGATGCCCGAGATCTGCTTCACCAGCGCGGGATGTTTCGCGACGTCGATCCCAGCGACGTATGCGTGGCCCGACGTCGGCACGACCCGAGTGGTGAGTACGCCCGCGAACGTCGTCTTACCGGCCCCGTTGGGCCCCAACAGACCGAAGATCTCACCGCGGTGTACCGACAGGTTGAGCCCGTCGAGGGCGCGCCCGTCCATGCCCGGATACTGCTTGGCCAAGTCCACCGTGCGGATGATGTCGTCGACCGCGACGGTGGTCGCGTCTGGGGTCATCGTGCTTCCTATCGGTCCTGCGCTATGAACGGTCCAACCGCTCTGGATCGAGAGGGTCAGCCACCACCCAACGTAGTGGCCCGGCACGCCGCGAACGTCTGGACGATGCCCCCGGCGGTGCCCTGGAACGTCACGCAGTTCTTGGGGTCGACCTGAAGGTTGATCTTGAGGAGGCGACTGTTCACCACGGGAATGGTGCTGAGGTCGGTCCAGACGACGACGGGACTACCTTTCGCGGCGACCCTCGACTGGATGAGTGAGGCCATCGTCGGCGTGATCTGCCAGTTGAAGACCCGGGCCACGAAGTCACTGGTCGGCAGTGAGGGCACGATCCAGGAGTTGGGACTGCCGTCGGCGAAGATCACGCTGGTGTCGGGCGCGCTGAGCATCGCCGGCAGGTTCACACTGAACTGGGTAGAGACCGCCGGGATGCGCGGATACCAGATCGGTGAGAGTTGGGTCAGTGAGATCGCCGCGAAGCAGGTCGCCACGGCGTAGGGCACGACCCGCTGGTAGTTGAGGGTGATCGCCAGGTCCCGCAGCAGCACCGCGATCATCAAGAAGGAGAACATCTCGAGGCCGACCATGTACCGGAAGATGCCAGTGGTGTACACCCAGACCAGGTAGGTGGCGAGGTAGAAGGCGACGAGCGCGCGGGTCTCTCGGCGATTGAAGACCTGTTGGACCTTGCGGGTGCGCAGGGAGCGGTACAGCCACCAGGCGAGCGCCACCAGCAGGAGCGTCTCGATGATCGGGAACCCGTAGTCGCGCAGCACCCCGGCCCCCGTGCGCAACGGGTGGATCATGATCTCGTAGCTGAAGAAGAGGAGCTGGCCCAGGTTCTTCACCCGGTCGTCGACCCCGTTGTTGAGCCCCACCACCGCGTAGGGGGAATGGAAGTACTGGTTGTACATGGGGAAGAAGGGGTTGCGGTAGTCCTGGAAGAGGTGCCAGGCCCACCAGCCGTAACTGATCGCCCCGCCAATCGCCCCCCCGATGATGGTGAGCACGGCCGAGCGCACCTTCTCGCCCTTCACCACGTAGAACCAGACGAAGAGGAGCAGCCCGAACAGATACGGCGCCGCGGTGAGTTTCAGTCCCACCGCGATGCCGATCAGGGCGCCACCGACGATGAACGGCGTCTTGGTCTTGGGCATCGGCGTGGCTCGGATCACGACCAGCAGCCCGAGCAGGATGAGCGGCACGAGCGTGGAATCGCCCAGTGAGAACCCCATCTCGGACATGGAGATCGCGCTGAACAGCCCACATCCGGCGGCGAAGTACGACAACAGTCGGCCGAAGTCGAAGGATCGGGCGATCTTGTAGATCACGGGGAAGGCGAGCCCCTGGATCAACCCGAACCCGAAGAGGACCCCCCACGGCGGGAGGTAGTGGTACGCGAGGTAGGTCGGTGCGTCGACCAGGGGGTTGAAGAAGCCCTGGATGCCCGAGACCCCGATGTTGTGATTGCCCGGATGCAGGGCGAAGAAGCCGTTCACGAAGTGGTAGTTCAGAAGGTCGTAGGTGCGGTCGGTGCCCTCCACGACACTGGTGACCGCGAAGATCAGGACCATGGTCGTGAGGATGAGTGTCTCGTAGGACGCAATCCGCTCGAGTCCGCGCCGCAGCCCGCCGACCCAGCGGTTCTTTTCGACGTCGTCGAGTGAGGGGATCCTGAGGGCCCGCCGGAGATGGGCCACGAACCCGATCCGCACCGACGCCACGAACACCCAGGCGACGGTGAGGGCAATCAGCATCAATCCCAAGAGGACCAGATACCTGTGCACGGCAGAACATTACCGGAGAGTCGCGCGACGCCCCAGGACATCGCGGGAATTCGACGATGTCACCTCGACCGAGTGGCCGTTCGCGTCATACGCCACGTCAGGTCGGCGACACAATCCGGACGAACGGCCGATTCGACTCGACCCGTCGAGACCTCAGCCCGGCCTCTTTCACCCGGCGGGCGGTAACATCGGCAGCGAAGCAGCACCGAATCAGGGACGAGTGGGCCTTTCGTATGAGCGAACAACACGTTGAACCGTCTGGCCGCGACGACCTCGAACGCGAGTTGCGTGAGGCTCGTGAGGAGCTCGAACTGCTCCGCTTCCGGCTGCACTCCGTGGAACTCGCCTTCTACGAGCACGAATTGCAGTTCGCCGTCGCCAAGCGACAACTGAAGGCGCCGCTGTACCGCGTGTACGCCGGCTCGTACCGGCTCCTGCTGCGCCCGCTTCGTCCCTTCGCCGTGCAGGGCTTTCACTTCGCCAAGCGGGTCCGACGCGTCGCTCGGCAGAAGCTGCACCGGTAGTCCCACCTTGGCCGCCACGACCACACCACCCGAAGCCTCCGGCCTGCCGACTCGCGAGGAGTGGGTCGACGCCCTCGCGCGACGGACCTACCGCCCCGAGGCGGCCGTCATCGACGTCATCATCCCCGTCTATGACGGCCTC
>Ga0307375_10004598_pt1 | contig 13117 bp, 11 predicted proteins | sample TR1MG_FD_202531 | JGI IMG/M metagenome (GOLD analysis project Ga0307375, IMG submission 202531) | Soil microbial communities from Risofladan, Vaasa, Finland - TR-1 | ecosystem: Environmental > Terrestrial > Soil > Coastal area > Acid sulfate soil | place: Finland: Risofladan, Vaasa | collected... | reverse complement strand
TTCCGGCTGTGGCATGTTCCGCTCGCACAAGGCGTGGAACACCGCCAAGCAGGAGTCGCCGCTGGAGATTCCGCCGCAGATGGATCGGCCCGCGACCAGCGATGCACTGGTGATTCCGCCCCCCGGCGCGAACCAGCCGACGGCGAACGGGGCCACTGCCAACGTGGGTCCCGCGGCCAGTCAGCTCGCCGATGGTTTCATCCTGGCCGACAGCGTCGACAATACGTATCACCGGGTGGGCGAGATACTGGAGAGCGGCAGTCTGGGGCAGCTCGTCAGCCATGACGATGCCGCGCACACTTACGCATTGAACGTTTCCGACGTTGCCGCGCAGGAAAAGAAAAGGGGCTTTTTCGGCCGGTTGTTCAGGTTCGGCAGGCATGATTCCGCCAACGCGCCGGGCGGTGCCTCGCATCAGGTGCAGATCAGCATCAGCAGCAGCGGAACGAGTGCCAGCGAAGTGCGGGCGCAGGGCAATGCGGCCGCCGTGGCCAAGGTGATCGATACGCTGAAATCGCGTCTGGGCGGTTGAGCGCGGCGGACGTTTCCAGCCACCCGGCAGTCTGTCGAACTTTACTGCCAGACATCCCTTCGTAGGAGCCCGCTTGCGGGCGATGCTCCGGCCATGCGCCCGCTTTCGAGCATTGCCCGCAAGCGGACTCCTACAGGCACGGCACTACCGGACGGATGCCTCTGTCCACGCACACTGTCGAATTCTCGCCTCGACCAGCAGAGTCCGACAGACCACTAGCGGTTTCCAGCATTCACTCATACAAACGCCGCCCCCATGAGGCGGCGTTTGTGTTGGCTTGATGGACGTAAATTCAGCGTTGCAGCAGTTTGAGCTTGTCCGGCTTGCCTTCCCAGCCCCTGGCGTCGGACGGGGCATCCTTGCGCTCGGTGATCACTGGCCAGCCCTTGGCCAGTTCGGCGTTCAGCGCCACGAAGCTTTCCTGGCCGGCAGGAACATCGTCTTCGGGATAGATCGCGTTGATCGGACACTCCGGCTCGCACAAGGTGCAGTCGATGCACTCGTCCGGATCGATCACCAGGAAATTGGGGCCTTCATGGAAGGCGTCGACCGGGCACACCTCGACGCAATCGGTGTATTTGCACTTGATGCAGTTATCGATAACGACAAAAGTCATGGAGGTTGTTCAGGTGGCTGTAGGAAAGTCCGTCAAGCGGCTCTTGTGAAGAGTGCGGCCATGGATGGCCGCTTTTAGTCTCGCCGATGGCAAGGACTATGGGTTACCGAGGCCTTCCTGACAACAGCGATCATGGACGATCGTACAAATTAAGATCGCACAGGTAACGTTCGATTGCACAAAAAAACTGGTGCTCCCTACGAGACTCGAACTCGTGTTCCCGCCTTGAGAGGGCAGTGTCCTGGGCCACTAGACGAAGGGAGCGTTATCCTGCGAGGCGCGCTAGTATAACGGAATTGTTTCGTGCGGCAATGTCGGGCATGGATGGCCTGTGCCGATCGAAACAGGCCGTCGCCGGGCTTGCACAGCCCGCACCGGCAGGCAATTCGTGGCGCCGGATACCACGACCGACTGCAATCAAGGGCGATCATGCCCCCACCAAGGATTCTGCCCGCTTGAACCTCGAAGCAAGGACCGACATCACGCCAGCGCTGCGGATCATTCCGCGCGACCAGCACATCATCTCGCGCAAGAACATCAGCAAGGCGGCGTTGCGGGTACTGTATCGACTGAACGAGGCCGGTTACACGGCCTATCTGGTCGGCGGCGCGGTACGCGACCTGCTGCTGGGCATGCAGCCGAAGGATTTCGACATTGCCACCAGCGCGACCCCGGACGAGGTGAAAAAGCTGTTCCGCAACTGTCGCCTGATCGGCCGCCGCTTTCGTCTCGCGCATGTGGTGTTCGGTCCGGAAATCATCGAGGTGGCGACGTTCCGCGGTCTCGGCGAGGAGGACGGCGAAGGCGATCGCCACATCGTCGACGGCCGCATCATGCGTGACAATATCTGGGGCACGATCGAGGAGGACGCGGTGCGCCGCGACTTCCGCGTCAACGCGATGTATTACGACATCAGCGATTTTTCGGTACGCGACTATGTCGGCGGCATGCAGGACCTCGAAGACCGCATGCTGCGGCTGATCGGCGATCCGGCCACGCGCTACCGCGAGGATCCGGTGCGCATGTTGCGTGCCGCGCGACTGGCGGCCAAGCTCGAGTTGCGCATCGACGCGGAAGCAATGGCGCCGTTCCAGACGCTCGGGCCGCTGCTGGCCGAGGCGGCGCCGGCACGCTTGTTCGATGAATCGTTGAAGATGTTTTTCAGTGGCCACGGGCTCAAGAGTTTCCGCATGCTGGAAAAATGCGGGCTGCTGAAATTCCTGTTTCCGGCGACCGCGCGAGCGCTGGAACGCGGCGACGACGCCTTGCGTTCGCTGGTCGAGCAGGGCCTGGCCAACACCGATGCACGCATCGCCGAAGGCAAGTCGGTCACCCCGGCGTTCCTGTTTGCGGTGCTGCTGTGGGGCGAAGTGCGCGATCTGGCGCATCACTGGATCGGGCAGGGCATGGATGCCAACGAAGCGTGGGAGCACGCCGCCGGCAAGGTCGTCGGGGAGCAGTGCCAGCGGGTGGCGATCCCGCGCCGGTTCACCTTCACCATGGAGGAAATCTGGTCGCTGCAGCCGCGCTTCGAACAGATCCAGCGCAAACGGGTTTTTCGCCTGATGACGCATCCGCGCTTCCGCGCCGCTTTCGATTTTCTGCTGCTGCGGGCGGATGAGTCGCCCGCGGTCCGCGAGTTGGGCCTGTGGTGGGCACATGCACAGCAGTTGCCGCAGGACGTGCTGGCGGCTGCGTTGCCGGCCAGTGGCGGCAGCAAGGCGAGCGACCATCACATCACGACAGCAAGCGGCGCTCCCCCGCGCCGGCGTCGACGCCGTTCGGGCGGCAAAACGGGTTCCGTGTGACGCTGGCCTACGTCGCGCTGGGCAGCAATCTGGGCGATTCGCGGCAGCAGGTGCTGGGCGCCATGGCGGCACTGGCGGCATTGCCGGATACCCGCCTGCTGCATCGCTCGCACCTGTACCGCACGCCGCCGTGGGGCATGCTCGAGCAGCCGCCGTTCATCAATGCCGCCGTGCAGCTGGATACCGACTTGTCCGCGCACGGATTGCTCGATGCCTTGCTGGAGATCGAATGCAAGGCCGGCCGCATGCGAGCCGAGCGCAACGGTCCGCGTACGCTGGATCTGGATCTGCTGCACGTCGATGGCGTACGGGTCGACGATGCGCGACTGAGCCTGCCGCACCCGCGCATGGCAGAGCGTGCCTTCGTGTTGCTGCCGCTGCACGACATCGCGCCCGCGCTGCAGTTGCCCGGGTACGGCACGGTGGCGCAGTTGCTGGCCCGGCTCGATCTTGCCGGTTGCGAAAGATTGCCTTGAGCCACCCTCGTCGCGCGCTGGATAATCGTGCGCTCGCCATCACCGAAAGGAATTGCCGTGTACGTGCAGAACGCCAGTGTCCCCGAACGCAAGCCGGTTACCGTGCCGAGCCTGCAGGCAATGAAGTCGCAGGGGCGGCGTATCGTCATGCTCACCGCCTACGATGCCAGTTTTGCCTGGCAACTGGAGGCGGCCGGCGTCGACGTTGCGCTGGTCGGCGATTCGCTCGGCATGGTGGTGCAGGGACATCGCAGTACGCTGCCGGTGACCCTCGACCACATGGTCTATCACACCGCCGCGGCTGCCCGCGGATTGTCGGCGACGTTGCTCGTGGCCGACCTGCCGTTCATGGCCGATCGCGATACCGCACACGCACTGGAAGCCGGCGCGCGGCTGGTGGGCGAAGGCGGCGCGGCGATGGTGAAGATCGAGGGCGCGGCAGCACATATCCTGGAGGCCATCGCCGCACTGGTCGCGCGGGCGATCCCGGTCTGCGCGCATCTGGGGCTGACGCCGCAATCCGTGCACAAGTTTGGCGGCTTCCGTATCCAGGGGCGCGAGCAGGCCGCCGCCGATCACATCGTGGACGAGGCGCTGGCGGTGCAGGCCGCCGGTGCGGATCTGCTGGTGCTCGAGGGTGTGCCGGTCGAGCTGGGCCGGCGGGTGACCGCGGCCGTCCGGATTCCGGTGATCGGCATCGGCGCCGGCCCGCATTGCGACGGGCAGGTGCTGGTGATCCACGACATGCTCGGCATCACGCCGGGCAAGCGGCCGAAGTTCAGCAAGGATTTTCTGGCTGGACGCGACTCGGTGGCGGCGGCCATCGCGGCCTATGCCGACGCCGTGCGCAGCGGCGCGTTCCCGGCCGCCGAACACAGTTTCACCTGAGCGCACCGCCATGCAGACCGTACAGGATGTTCCCGGCCTGCGTGCCGCGATTCGTGGCTGGCGCAGCAAGGGCCAGACGGTGGGTTTCGTGCCGACCATGGGCAATCTGCATGCGGGCCACCAGTCGTTGATCAAGCTGGCGCGGGCGCGCACCGACCGGGTGGTCGCCAGCGTGTTCGTCAATCCCACCCAGTTCGGCCCCAACGAGGATTTCGAACGCTATCCGCGCACGCTGGTGCAGGATCAGGCCATGCTGGCCGAGCAGGACTGCGACCTGCTGTTTGCCCCGGATGTGGCGACGATCTACCCGTTCGGCGCCGAACACAGCATCAGCCTGCGCGTACCCGTGATCACCGAAACGCTGGAAGGCGCGCACCGGCCGGGGCATTTCGACGGCGTCGCCACGGTGGTGTGCAAGCTGTTCAATCTGGTGCAGCCGGATCTGGCGGTGTTCGGACAGAAGGATTTCCAGCAGCTGAAGGTGATCGAGCGGATGGTGCGCGATCTGTCGTTGCCGCTGAAGGTCATGGCAGCGCCGACCCTGCGTGCCGACGACGGCCTGGCATTGAGCTCGCGCAACCAGTACCTGTCCGCCGAGGAGCGGGCACGGGCGCCGTTGATTTACGACAGCTTGCTGAAGATGCGCGACCTGCTGGACAAGGGTCATGCCTGGCGGGTGATCGAGCAGGCGGCCGCGGCGCGATTGGTGCGCGCCGGGTTTGCCCCCGATTACGTGGTGATCCGCCGCGCCGAGGATCTGGCCGAACCGGCCGCGGACGAGCGCCACGGCCTGGTCGCGTTGATAGCCGCGCGGCTGGGCAACACCCGCCTGATCGACAACTTGTTGTTCGATTGAACTGCCCGCATATCCGCAACGATTCCGCTATTGTTGCGGTGCAGTGTCATCGGCTCGATAATTGCCCACGTTGCAGGCTGTCCCTGCTGGAAAGAACGTCATGCACCTGAACATGCTCAAGGCCAAGATCCACCGGGCGACCGTGACCCATGCCGAGCTGCATTACGAAGGCTCGATCGCGATCGACGGCTTGCTGCTGGATGCTTCGGGTATCCGCGAGTACGAGCAGATCCACGCGTGGAACGTCAACAGCGGCCAGCGTTTCGTCACGTATGCGCTGCGCGCCGAGGAAGGTTCCGGCATCATCTCGGTCAACGGCAGCGCCGCGCGCAGTGCGCAGGCCGGCGACCTCGTCATCATCGCCGCATTCGCGCAGTTGAGCGAGGCCGAGCTGGCGCAATATCTGCCGACCATGGTTTACGTGGATGCGCACAACCGCATCAGCCACACCAACCGCACCATCCCCAAGCAGATGGCCGCCGTCTGAGTCTGCCGGACCTGCTTCGTCACGTCCCCTGCTTGCACGGGAAGGCCGGGGCGGGGGGGGCGCTCAGCCGCCTTGCCGCGCCAATGCCCAGGCCACGTGTTCGCGTACGACCGCCGAAGGGTGCTCGGCGCGTGCCATGAGCGCGGCGCGCACCGCCACTGAGCGCGGCGCGTTGCCCAGCGCCACCGCGATGTTGCGCAGCCAGCCCTCGTAACCCGTGCGGCGAATCGCCATGCCTTCGGTGCGCCGGAGAAACTCCTGCTCGCTCCAGCCGAACAGCTCGACCAGCCGGGCACCGTCGAGGCTGTGGCGGGGGGCGAAGTCGGGCTCCACCGCGTCCTGCGCGAACTTGTTCCACGGACAGACCAGCTGGCAGTCGTCGCAGCCGAAGATGCGGTTGCCCATCGGCGCGCGCAGGTCTTCCGGGATACTGCCCTTGAGCTCGATGGTGAGATAGGAAATGCAGCGCCGTGCGTCGAGCCGGTACGGCCCGAGGATCGCCCGGGTCGGGCAGATCTCGATGCAGCGGCTGCAACTGCCGCAGTGCGCACTGGCCGGCGTATCGACCGGCAGCGGCAGGTCGGTGTAAAGCTCGCCGAGAAAAAAATACGAACCGGCACCGCGGTTGATCAGCACGGTGTGCTTGCCGATCCAGCCCAGGCCCGCGTTGCGCGCCAGCGCCTTCTCCAGTACCGGCGCGGAATCCACATAGGCGCGATAACCGAAGTCGCCGACCACGCGATGGATGCGCTCGGCCAGCCGCTGCAGGCGACTGCGCATCAGCTTGTGGTAATCGCGGCCCAACGCGTAACGGGAGACGTAACCGGCTTCGGCATCTGCGAGCACGCCCCAGGCATCGCGGATACCGGGCGGGATGTAATCCATGCGCACCGAAATGACGCGACGGGTACCCGGCTCGAGTTCCGCCGGCCGACTGCGCTTGTCGCCGTGGCGGGCCATGTAGCTCATCTCGCCGTGATGGCCATGCTCCAGCCAGCGTTGGAGATGCGGTTCGTCGTCGCCCAGACCGGTGCCGCTGATGCCGGCCTGGGCAAAGCCCAGCTCGACGGCCCAGCGCTTGATATCGCGGGCCAGCGCTGCGTAATCGGGTGCAGTGCGGGTGTCGGCGGATGGCATGTGTCCATTGTAGGCGTTGGCCACGCCTATAATCTGCGCATGCCAAGCTATCCGCACAGCCATGATCTGTATACCGTCGAGCAGCTGCGCGCGATCGAGCGTGCGGCGCTCGCGGCCCTGGGGATTTCCGGCCAGGAGCTGATGCGCCGGGCCGCCAGCGCGGCGCTCGGCAGTTTGCGCCGGCACTGGCCGCAGGTGCGGCAGATGCGGATTTACTGCGGGCCGGGCAACAACGGTGGCGATGGATTCCTGCTCGCCGTGCTGGCCCGCGAGGCCGGGCTGCAGGTTGAACTGGTGGCGCTGGACACCAGGGCGCATGGCGATGCGGCGCTGGCACGCTCGGCGTGGGAAGCCGGTGATGGTCGGGTGCAGTTGTGGGATGCGCAGTGCGATCTTGCCGAAACCGAATTGCATGTGGATGCGCTGTATGGCATCGGCCTCAATCGGGCACTCGAGCCATCCGTCGCGCGACTGGTCGAGCAGATCAATGCCAGCGGTCAGCCGTTGCTGGCGCTGGATGTACCCTCCGGACTGAATGCGGATAGCGGCCACTGTCCCGGTGCGACGATCCGTGCCGACGTCACCGTGACCTTCATTGCCGGCAAGCGCGGGTTGCATACCGGCCGTTCGGCCGATCACGTCGGCATTCTGGAGTTGGCCACCCTGGGGGTGCCCGAGCACGTGTACGCCGGCGTGTGCCCGGACGCACAGTTGCTGGTCGCCGCCAGCTTGCCGCCACGAGCCCGTTACGCCAACAAGGGCAGCTACGGCCACGTGCTGGTGATCGGCGGTGACCATGGCATGGCGGGTGCGGTGCGCATGACGGGTGAGGCGGCGTTGCGCGCCGGTGCCGGTCTGGTCGGCGTGGCCACCCGCAGCGGGCATGTGCTGGCACTGCATGCCGCGCGCCCCGAGATGATGGCGCAAGCCATCGATGAGCCGCCGTTGCTGGAACCGTTGCTTGAATGGGCCAGCGTGCTTGCGGTGGGGCCGGGACTGGGAAAAGGCGCATGGGGGCATGCGCTATGGCTGATTGCGCTGGGCGCGGACAAACCGCTGGTGCTCGATGCCGACGGGCTGAACCTGCTGGCCAGGGAGCCGCGGAAATTCGGCGTACCGGCCGTTTTGACCCCCCATCCCGGCGAGGCCGCCCGATTGCTTGGCGTTGCCACGCCCGAGATCGAAAGGGACCGTTTCGCGGCCGTGCGCGAACTGGCCCACCGCTATGCCGCCGTGGTGGTATTGAAAGGCGCCGGCAGCCTGGTCGCCGACCCGGGTGGGCGTCTGGAGATCTGCCCGTGGGGCAATCCCGGCATGGCCTCGGGCGGCATGGGCGATCTGCTCACCGGCATCATCGCCGCGTTGCTGGCGCAGGGCTGCACGGCGTGGCAGGCGGCCTGCCTCGGCGTGGGCCTGCATGCGCGCGCCGGCGACCATGCCGCGCAACAGGGGGAGCGCGGCCTGCTGGCCAGTGACCTGCTGGCGCCCTTGCGTGCCCTGGGCAACGGTCTGCCGGGTGCAGAGTGCGAGCATGAGTGAGCGGCCCGCGACCGGGCGCGCGTGGAACCTGCCCGACGAGGCGGCCACCGGCGCGCTGGCCAGGCGTGTGGCCGAGGCGCTGCAGGGGGGCGGGTTGGTGATCTATCTCGACGGGCCGCTGGGTGCCGGCAAGACCAGTTTTGCGCGTGCCTTGCTGACCGCCTGCGGCGTCGGCGAACGCATCAAGAGCCCCACTTACAGTCTGGTCGAAGGCTATGCGGCGCAGGGCCGGCCGGCCTGGCATCTGGATCTCTACCGGATCGCCGATCCCGGCGAGCTGGAGTGGCTGGGCCTGGACGCCCTGGCCGAATCGGCGGCGCTGGTATTGGTGGAGTGGCCGGAACGCGGTGCCGGTGCGTTGCCGGCAGCCGACCTGCAGCTGCGATTGAGCTATGCCGGCACCGGTCGCCAGGCGCTGCTGCAGGCGTGCACGGCGCGTGGCGAACGACTGTTCGAACAATTGTCCTGATCGGCTTGCGGGGCCTGCAGCCATGCCTAAGTACTGATTCCCCTTGAAAATTCCCGTCCGGTGACTTCGACGACAGATCTGTTCGGAATGCGTGACTTGAGGTCGATAACTTGATTCGATCTGATGAATGATCCGCAGGTTATGGATATTCAAGGAAAAATGGCCTTGCATTCGTTGAATGACTGCGCTTCAATGCGGCCCATGAGGGGTTACCTGAACAGCTTGCTCGGGTTCGCCGCTATCGCGATCGCGGCAGCGGCTCCGCTGTGCGCGGCCGACGCGGCAGAGGTGCAGGCTGCGCGGGTGTGGGCCGGCCCCGAATACACACGTGTGGTTTTCGACGCCTCCGGCGAGCTGAACTACAGGATCAGTCAGGCGGGAAATCGGCTGACAGTGGATCTGGGCGACAGTCGGGTCGCCGATGGCTTTGCCGCTCCTGGCGCCCAGGGGCTTTACCGCGGCATGAGCCATGCCCGTGTGCACGGCCATCTGCAACTGAGCGCCAGGGTGGCGGCGGACAGCCAGTTGAAAAGCTTCGTGCTCAAACCTGTCCATGGCACGGATTACCGGCTGGTGCTGGATCTGTACCCGGGCCACGATAAAGTTGCCGCGCAAACGAAGGCGGTCGAGCCCCGTAGTGAGCGGGTGAGAACCCGTCATCATGCGATGCCCACGCACGGCAGCCTGGTGTCCGTGCAGCAGGCGGCGGCCCTGCTCAACGGCGAGCGCAAGGTGGTGGTCTGCATCGATGCCGGTCATGGCGGCAAGGATTCCGGTGCTCGCGGCCCGGACGGCACGCTGGAGAAAAATGTCACGCTGGCCGTGGCGCGTGATCTGGCGGCGCAGATCGATCGTCAGCCGGGCATGAAGGCCGTGCTGACCCGCAACGGCGACTATTACATTCCGCTGAAGCAGCGTTACCAGATCGCCCGCGAGAACAACGCCGACCTGTTCGTGTCGATCCATGCCGATTCCTTCATCAACGACGACGCCAGGGGTTCGTCGGTGTGGGTGTTGTCGCCGCGCGGCAAGACCAGCGAAGCCGCACGCTGGCTCGCCGACAGCGAAAATCGCGCCGACCTGATCGGCGGCACCACGCTGGACGACAAGGACGACGGCCTGGCCAAGGTGCTGCTGGATCTGCAACAGGGCTGGGCCATGCAGGCCAGCGACGTGGTCGCCGGCAATGTGCTCAAGGCGCTGGCCCGGCTCGGGCCGACCCATCGCGGTTATGTCGAGCGTGCGAATTTCGTGGTGCTGCGTTCGCCGGATGTGCCCTCGATCCTGGTCGAGACCGCCTTCATCAGCAATCCGGTCGAGGAGCACAAGTTGCGCGACCCGGCGCATCAGAAGCAGCTCGCCGAAGCGATCATGGGTGGCGTGAAAAACTATTTCGAATCCACGCCGCCGCAGGGGACCTGGTTCGCCGCCCAGGCAGCGGCCAGAAACGGCACAGCGCTGGCATCGCGCAGCACTCGCAGTGACGACAGGCATACCCGCAGCAGCGAAGGCGTGACGCTGGCCAGCAACCGGTCGACGCGTGCGGGTCGCCGGGCGCATGACGTTCACCGGGTCAGCCGTGGCGAAAGTCTGGGCAGCATTGCCCGGCACTACGGTGTCAGTATCGGCGCGCTGAAAGACGCCAACCGGATCGACAGCAATACGGTACGTGCCGGCACCGTCCTCACCATTCCGACCAGTTGAGCCGCATATCGCTGGCATCGCCTGACATCAGCGATGTGAGTGGTCGATGCGGGCCTGGCATCGTTCTGCAGCCCCATCGCTGAACTTGTCTCGCGATTCCCTTAAGCTTGCCGGATGTCCGCCATCCGCCTGCTGCCGCCCGAACTCATCAACCAGATCGCCGCTGGCGAAGTGATCGAACGACCATCCTCGGTGGTCAAGGAACTGGTGGAGAACAGCCTCGATGCCGGCGCCAGCCGCATCGAGGTGGATATCGAGGCCGGTGGCTCCCGCCTGATCCGGGTGCGTGACGACGGCGGCGGCATCGCCTCCGATCAACTGTCGCTGGCGGTGGCTTCGCACGCGACCAGCAAGATCGGCAGCTTCGACGATCTGGAACACGTCGCCAGCATGGGTTTCCGCGGCGAGGCGCTGGCTTCGGTCTCGTCGGTATCGCGGTTTGCGCTGACCTCGCGCGCGCGCGGCCAGGATGCCGCCTTTCGCATCGAAGTCGATGGCGGCAGGTTGCAGGCGGCGCGTCCCGCGCAGCATCCGGCGGGCACCAGCGTGGAAGTGCGCGACCTGTTCTACAACGTGCCGGCACGGCGAAAATTCCTGCGTGCCGAGCGCACCGAATTCGCGCATATCGACGATCTGCTGAAGTCGCTGGCACTGGCCCGTGGCGCGGTGGAGTTCCGGCTCAGCCACAACGGCAGGCCGGTGCGGATATGGAAGGCGGCCGGCGACGACCAGGCGGCACTGCAGCGGGTGGCCGAGGTGCTGGGCGAGGAGTTTCCCGCGCAAAGCCTGCGCATCGATCACGCCATGGCCGGCCTGCACCTGTCCGGCTGGGTGGGCTTGCCGACGGCATCGCGCGCGCAGGCCGATGCGCAGTATTTCTATGTCAACGGCCGGCTGGTGCGCGACCGCATCGTGGCTCATGCGGTGCGTCAGGCGTATGCCGATGTGTTGTTTCACGGGCGGCACGCCGCATTCGTGCTGTATCTGCAGCTCGACCCGGCCGGCGTGGACGTGAACGTGCACCCGGCCAAGCACGAAGTGCGCTTTCGCGAGCAGCGGCTGGTGCACGATTTTCTTTTTCGCACCTTGCATGAGGCGTTGGCGCAGACGCGTGCCGGACAGCATGCGGATACGATGCCGGCCGCGGGCGAGCCGCATGCAGCGCCGATGGCGTGGCCCGGTCAATCCAGCCAGAGCCGACTGAATCTTGGCGTGCGCGATGCGCCGCTGGCCGGCTATGCCGCCTTGCTCGGTGAAGCACCGTTGGCATCGGGCAGCTCCGTGCCGATGCCGGAAGCGGATGCGGGCGAAGCGCCGCCGCTCGGTTTCGCGATCGCCCAGCTGAAGAATATTTTCGTGCTGGCCGAGAATGCGCAGGGCCTGGTGCTGGTGGACATGCACGCGGCTCACGAGCGCATCACCTACGAAAAACTGAAGGCCGCCCGTGCCTGCAGCAATCTGCGTTCGCAGATGTTGCTGGTGCCGCTGAGCATCGCGGTGAGTGCGCGGGAAGCCGTCGCCGCCGAGGAGCACGCCGAGGCGCTGGCCGACTGGGGCCTCGAACTGTCGCGCAGCGGCCCGTCGACGATCGTGGTGCGACGCATACCGGCCCTGCTGGAAGGCGCGGATGTCGGCCAGCTCAGTCGCGACGTGCTGGCCGAGCTGGCCCAGCACGGCAGTTCGCGGCGCTTGCAGGAGCTGGAGAACGAATTGCTTTCGACCATGGCCTGCCACGGCTCGGTGCGTGCCGGACGCCGTTTGACCCTGCCGGAAATGAATGCCCTGCTGCGCGAGATGGAGGCGACCGAACGCTCCGGCCAGTGCAACCACGGTCGCCCGACCTGGACCCAGCTGAGCCTGGGCGAGCTCGACAGGCTTTTCATGCGCGGCCGCTGACCCTGCGACCTTGTTGTCCCACCACAGACTTTCCGGAGTCGTTGCCGTGCACGCCCAAACCCCGACTGCTACCGCCGCGACAACCGCATACACGCAGCAAGTCCAGCAATGGCGCGCCGACCGGGTCGCGCGGCTCACGGCACCTGACGGCTGGCTGAGCTTGATCGGACTGGAATGGTTGAAGGAAGGCGACAACCGCGTCGGAACCGCCGCCGACAACGACATCGTTCTCAAGGCCGGGCCCGCGCATCTGGGCATCGTGACCCTGGACAAGGGCGGCGCCGTGCACATCGTGCTGGCCAGGGACAGTGGCGCCGCGATCGACGGCAGGCTCGTGAATGAAGCCGCGCTGATCGACGACGCGCACGCCATCGGCGACGCTGCGCCGACCATGGTGCGCTTCGGCAGCGCGAATTTTCATGTGATCGATCGCGACGGCCGCAAGGCACTGCGGGTGAAGGACAGCGACGCGATCACGCGCAAGGACTTTCTCGGTATCGACTACTTCCCGGTCGATCCGTCGTGGCGCATCGTCGCCGACTGGGTGCCATGCGATCCGCCGCATGCACTGGAGATCGGCACCGTGATCGGCACCATCGACAAGGTTGCCGTGCCGGGCAGGGCGGTGTTCCAGTGCGATGGCCACACTTGCGAACTGCTGCCGTATCAGGAAGCACCGGGCGGCGAGCTGTTCTTCGTGCTGGCCGAC
>Ga0307375_10004597_pt1 | contig 13117 bp, 11 predicted proteins | sample TR1MG_FD_202531 | JGI IMG/M metagenome (GOLD analysis project Ga0307375, IMG submission 202531) | Soil microbial communities from Risofladan, Vaasa, Finland - TR-1 | ecosystem: Environmental > Terrestrial > Soil > Coastal area > Acid sulfate soil | place: Finland: Risofladan, Vaasa | collected... | reverse complement strand
AAATCAGATTATGCTATAATAATTCAACAACGAATTAAATTAAATATTTAATAACTAAAAGCAAAAAACTAAGTTATTTATTCCAAAAACTCTTCGTTTTTCGCCGAGTTTTTCGGGAAGAAAAGCCCCTACTCTCAACGGAATCATCTATTACGTAACGGCCCGTAAACACGACGACGAAACTCTACAACTCGTCGAGCAAATCGAACTGATACAGGACCAGTTTCTACCCAAGAAGCCGTTTTATAATTTAAAGGACGACGAACTTTAAAATCTTGATAAACGCGAACTGAATTAATAGTAGAATTAACCGTCGTTCCGCGTAACAATTTATAGTCCTCAACCAACCCCAAATTGCCATCAATGTTAAAAACTCTAAAAAAAGACGCATATCACGAAAACCCAATAAACGCGTTGTAAATAACTAAAAGAAAAACAACCATACTAAAAGTAGTGACGTAAGACCCAAAAGTTGCAACTGAATTTCACAGCTGAAATGCATCGGGGTAATCCGGAATACGGCGGGGCATACCGGCCAACCCTAAAAAATGCATAGGAAAAAAAGTTACGTTTACCCCAATAAAAGTTGTCCAAAAGTGCAATTGACCTAAATACTCAGAATACGCTTTCCCAGTTAAAAACAAAAATCAATAATAAAATCCAGCAAACAACGCAAAAACAGCACCCATAGACAATACATAATGAAAGTGCGCTACAACATAATATGTGTCATGTAACGCAATGTCCAAACCACCATTAGCTACGACAATACCAGTTAAACCACCCAATGTAAATAAAAACAAAAATCCAACCGCAAATAACATAGGCGTGCGAAGATCGATAACACCTCCTGTAATAGTTGCTATCCAACTAAAAATTTTTATCCCTGTAGGGACAGCAATAATCATTGTTGCTGACGTAAAATAAGCGCGAGTATCAACATCTAAACCTACAGTAAACATATGATGAGCTCAAACAATAAAACCCAACAACCCAATCGACAAAATCGCATAAACCATACCAAAACGACCAAAAATTGGTCGTTTAGCTCCGTCAGAAACAGCGTGACTTATAATACCAAATCCTGGCAAAATTATAATATAAACCTCAGGATGCCCAAAAAACCAAAATAAATGTTGATACAAAAGGGGATCACCACCACCCAACGAATTAAAAAAAGACGTGTTAAAGTTACGATCAGTTAACAACATTGTAATAGCTCCGGCTAATACAGGTAACGATAATAACAATAAAATAGCTGTAACTAAAACAGCCCAGACAAATAAAGGCATATTCTGCATACTCATACCCTTAGTTCGCATATTTAATGATGTAACAATAAAATTTATTGCACCCAATAAAGACGACGTACCTGAAACATGCAAACTAAAAATTGCAAGATCTACAGCCCCACCCGAATGATATAATGACGTACTCAATGGGGGGTAAACTGTTCACCCCGTACCAGCACCAAACTCAACAAATGCAGAAAAAACCAATAAAAGCAGCGATGGAATTAACAATCAAAAACTAATATTATTCAATCTAGGAAACGCCATATCCGGAGCACCTATAAAAATAGGAAACATTCAATTACCAAAACCACCAATCATTGCAGGCATAACAAAAAAAAAAATCATCAAAAATGCGTGCGCAGTAATTACCACATTATAAAATTGATAATTACCTAATAATACCCCATCACCAGGATGAGCCAGTTCCATTCTAATCAATAGTGAAAATACAGTCCCTACAACCCCGGACAAAAACGCAAAACAAATATAAAGAGTACCGATATCTTTATGATTTGTTGAACAAAACCATTTATAAAAATTTTGAAGTCACATAATTTACTTTTTTATTTATACAAAACTAACAATTACTTAATTTTTTTGGACTCTTACGCAAAAAGACGAATCCTCGTTAAAAAATTCAATAACAAAACCTGTTGACGTTAATACGCTTAATATATGCGTCAAATCGCCACGATTTAACGTTACAGCACCAACAGTAGCACCTAAATAACTTTCCGAAATAAAAAAAAATAATCCTAAACGAATAAAATTGCTACTACCAGCGCTTAATCCTTTAAAATAATCAACAAAAAATGTAAGTGAAACTAAGACATTTCGTAAAGCTAAAACCCCGTTTAAACTATTTACTGTTTTTATTAACGTACGCATACGAAATTTCTTATAAAAAGTCGGTAAAAAAAACAAAACAAAAAAAAAATACACAAAAAGAAAAAGTATAAATACTCAAGTAATATTAGTTAAAAAAATTAATGCATCGCTATGAGCCATATTATTTTACTTTAAAGTTCTAATTAAATATTTATATTAAAAAATCTAGAGAATCCCCCGTTTAGAGAAACAACGCGCCTATTCCTAGCAATAATTTTAAAAAAAGCATTAACACCCAATGTTAAATAAATGTTAACAGTAGACATACGTACCGAAGCTACAGCCAAAAAAGTTCTAGCACTTAACCCAAGTAAATCTACACTTAACTCACAAAATTTCAAAATATCTTTTGATAAAATCTTAAAATAATTACGTAACGTGTTTAACCCGCTTAATTGTAATGTTATTGCGCCAGCAATAACAAACAAATCTGAAACAATTCTAGAAAACTTAGAATTAGCTGCTTTAACAAAAATAAATAAAAGTAATTTTCGCGGTATTACAAAAGCTAAAACTATCAAAAATAAAAAACTAAACGCAATATAAAGTTCTTCTGAATTTAAGTCGATACCCCAATACCCAAAAATCAAAATCAAAAAAAATAAAATCGAAAACTTAACAAAAAAAAAATTCTCCCGAAAGCTTAACATAAACAATGCTCAAAATTCAACTAACCAGTTATCAAATTTTCAATAAAATCGGCCTTCAAATATGGTGGTATATAAGTACCCCACAAATAAATTCACAAAAACACAAGAACTCAAACAACATCAACAAAATGCCAATACCAAGCTGCCAAAGTCAATGCTAAATAGCTGACTGGTTTAAAGTGACCTAATAAAAAACGGACCATACATACAAATAAAAATATACTTCCAATCAGAACATGAGCTCCGTGAAACATAGTCAAAATATACATCGTTGAACCAAACACTGAATCATTAACTTGATGAAATGCAACAACATACTCATGTCATTGAGAAAGCATAAAGTACACCGCATACATAAATAAAACACAAAATCCCAATAAAACGTCTCTAAATTGACCACCAATCAATCCATATTGAGCTCACGTTAACGCAGCACCAGATGCTAGTAAAAAAACAGTGTTAACGACGGGTATGCCCAAATTATTCATTTGAATAGACTCTAATGGAGGTCAAACTGTTCCAATTTGGATAACTGGCTCCAAAGCAGAATGAAAAAACGCTCAAAAAAAACTAAAAAACAACAAAGCTTCAGAAACAATAAAAAATCAAAAAGCTCAACGAATATTAGTCTCAATCAACAATGATGTCCGACCTAAAAACGTCATCTCACGGATTAAGTCTCGGCATCAAAAAAAAAAAGCTAAAACTACAAAAAACACTCCCAAAAAAAAACAAAACAATCCGCCAACATAATAATTCATATATGCGGCAAAACCCGTTAACATTAAAAAAACCGCAAATGACGAAAACAAAGGCCAAGGACTTGGCGTCAACAAAAAAAACCCTGACTTACGAATATCGAAAGCTGAAGTAGCATTAGCCCCATTAAAGTTAGCCACTAAACCAAACTTTGCTGTAAATGTCGACAAATAAGTACTTAAAGTACTAGTATTTAAAAAAAACAACTTTAAAGTATCGCTAAACATATAAATTTCAAACCTTAATGAGCTAAATTTAACGAATCATTAAAATATATACAAACAAGTGTAATAAAAACATAAGCTTGCAAAAATGCAACACCTAACTCTAATACAAAAACAAATAATAACAAAAAACCAGCAAATAGCGCGGCAAACCAATTTAACTTAAACAACTTAACAGCAAACCCAGCAATTGTAAACAACAATACATGACCTGAAGTAATATTTGCCGCTAAACGAATAGCTAAACTAAAAACACGAATAATGTAGGAAATTATTTCAATAATAATCAAAAACGGTAACATGTATATTGGCACATTCGGGACGAATAATTTATAAAAACCAACACCATTTTCTAAAACTCCAATAAAAATAGCCATAAATCACACCATAATAGAAAAAAAAAAAGTTACTACAACATGCGAAGTAGGGGCAAAACTAAATGGTGTTATACCGTATAAGTTAGACAACAAAATAAAAAAAAACAACGTCAACACAAAAGGAAAATAAACATAACCTTTTTTACCAATTTGTTTATCTAAAACCGCGAAAACAAACACAATACAAGACTCAACGCAAATCTGAGTAAAACTAGGAATAAACGTTGAATTAAAGTTAAAAAAAATTAAAAAAAAAATTAAAGTAACCACAACAAATAACAAATACAAAGACATGCTAGTAACTGAAAAATCAAAAATATCCGAAATATTAAAAAATACCAGGTTAATGATGTCAAATTTTTCAATTGGAGAAAACATAAACTTTAAAAAAATGGCACGTAATATATGTCTTCAATACGGGTCTTAAACAGATAAATATTCGAATACATTTGATTCTGCAAAAAAAAAAAATCAATTTTAGATGAAAATGGTATAAGAACTAAAAAATAAAAAAAATAACTAAAAGTAGAAAATTGACTAACAAAATAGTATGTCGGCTCAATTGGTTTACCACCTACCCAACCAAGCGTTAGCGCTATAACAACAAAAAGTCAAAAAAAAACCTGAAAAACTGGTTTAAAATATGAACTACGTATAAATAAAGTAGAAAAAAGGGGCAAAACCAATAACACAATTATCGAAAGCGCCAAAAATATTGTCCCCAATAACTTATCAGGTAACGCACGCAAAATTGCGTAAAAAGGCAAAAAATACCACTCAGGTACAATGTGGTTTGGCGTAACCAAAGGGTTTGCTAAAATATAATTATCAGGATGACCTAAATAATTAGGGAAAAAAAATACAAAAATCGATACCCCGAATAAAAACACATTCAAAAAAGAAAAATCTTTCAAAAAAAAAAATGGAGTAAACGAAAATGTATCAATTTTTGTATTTAATCCGAGCGGATTATTTGACCCCCAATTATGTAGACAAACTAAATGAAAAATAACTAAACCCAAAATAATAAAGGGCAGTAAGTAGTGTAAACTAAAAAATCGATTTAACGTAGGATTATCAACAGAAAAACCCCCCCACAATCAATACACTAAATCTACGCCAATATACGGTATCGCCGAAAATAGATTAGTAATAACGGTAGCCGCTCAAAAACTCATCTGCCCCCACGGTAACACATACCCCATAAACGCAGTCATAATCATAATCAATAAAATAACAACACCACTCGATCACAAAATTTGACGAGGATAAACGTAAGACCCGTAATATAATCCCTTCAACATATGAAGGTACACAATAAAAAAAAAAGCTGACGCACCGTTAGCGTGCGCATATCGTAGGAAATAACCGTAGTTAACATCACGCATAATGTGTTCAACACTTAAAAATGCCAAATCCACATGCGGCGTGTAATGCATAGCCAAAATAATACCAGTTATTATCTGAAAAACCAAACAAACAAGCGCTAAAAATCCAAAATTTCAAAAATAACTTAAATTTGACGGAGTCGGATACAACACAGCAAACTCATAAATAAAATTAGAAAGTACATGATTACGAACAAATTTTCGAACAAAATATTTCATAACTAAACTTATATATTATAATAAACAAATAAAAAAAAAGGTTTTAAACTACAATTCTAACTAAAAACCCAAAAATAATGTCCGCATAACACTTTAAAGCCTTAATGCGCACCTCAATTATAAAAAATTGGCCCAAGTTGGATTCGAACCAACGACCTCGCACTTATCAGGTGCGCGCTCTACCACCTAAGCTATTGGACCTAAAACAAATAAACTATACTACAAAAAATATACCCTCCAGACACAGGTTCCCCTACAACTACCTTGTTACGACTTCGCAGCAGTCCTCAATCTTAGGGTTATAAGCAGTAAATTACAAAACACAATATTTTAGTTTACAATTTCAAAAAAAGATGAGCGTAAAACCCCCGCTTATGTCTGCCAATACTAATTTCTACCGCGTGACGGGCGGTGTGTACTAGGATTGGGTAATATTCACCGTACCATGCTGATATACGATTACTAGCGATTCCTACTTCATGTTTTCGTATTGCAGAAAACAATCTGAACTGAGATAATGTTTAAAGATTTGCTAAAGTTCACACTCTCGCTACTTTTTGTAATTACCATTGTAGCACGTATGTAGCCCAATCTATTTAGGCCATGACGACCAGACATACTCCCAACCTTCACTCCACATCTCGCGGTTAGTCTTCTGATGTTTTATACATTTTTAAACACACTGTTTAAACAAATAAAAAAATATGTATTTTTTTATTTTAAAACAAAATCAGAATAAGGGTTGCGCCCGTTACAGAAGTTAATCGAACATCTCAAAACACGAGCTGACGACGGCCATGCAGCACCTGTTTGCACTCTACAAAAAGCAAAAACTCAAAAAGAATATAGCTTTAGCTAAAACTATTTAGCATACAGAATGACATGTCCTAAGATTGGTAAGGTTCTACGCGGTATATCAAATTAAACCACATGCTCCACCGCTGGTAAAACCCCCCGCCAATTCCTTTAGGTTTGAACCTTGCGGTTGTAATTCCTAGGCGGAGTGCTTAAGCATTTACTTAAATACCAACTAAAAAATAGCTAAACATTCAACACTCATCGGTCAGGGCATAGACTACTGAGGTCTCTAATCTCGTTTGCTCCCTATGCTTTTGCACCTTAGCGTCAGTTCACGATTATAGGATCGCCTTCGCCAGACGGCGGTCCATCGAATTTTTACGAATTTCACTTCTACACTAGATGTACCATCCTATTCAAACAAACTCTAATCTACCAGTTTAAATAATAGTTCTCCAGTTTAGCTGGAGGATTTTACTAAAAACACAATAAATCGCCTACGTGCCCTTTACGCCCAGTCAGGATGAATAACACCTGCCCCCCCCGTTTTACCGCGGCTGCTGGCACGAAGTTTGCCGGGGCTTCTTACTCTGGATACAGTCACTATCGTCTCCAACGAAAGAGTTTTACAGTCTTCACCTTCATCACACACGCGACATTGCTGGATCAAGCAAAACTCATTGTCCAAAATTCCTCACTGCAGCCTGTTCAGTTCGGGCCGTTTTCAGTCCCATTGTGGTTGATCGTCCTCTCAGACCAACTAGAGATAACAGGCTTGGTAGGCACTTACCTCTACCAACTACCATAATCCCACGTAACCTCATTCAGCAGCGTAAAATACTTTTTACTAATTTTTAACTACAAATAACTCGTCCAAATTCACAACGTCGCAGGACAAAATCGCACCAAATAAGTTTATATTTGGCCAACAAGCGCTTAAACACGGAACCGAGACTATGGAACCTAGAAGAAACTTTGTCTGGCAACATACACTACAAGATATGTTATTTCTCGTGAACTCTTAATATTAATTGCAACAAAATCTAGTATTAATCGGGATTCACCCCAAACAGCTTAAAGATTGTCACGCATTACTCACCAGTACGCCACGTATCATACAAATAATAATACATTTAAACTAGCATGTGTTAAGCATATCGCTAGCATTCACTCAGAGCCAGGATCAAGATCTTACTTATATGTGCTTAAATCCAATATAAAAACCTAACCAGTGTAAACTCCAATAATATATACTACGAGCGGTGAGACTCGAACTCACACGACATTTTTTAGTCACCGGAGCCTAAACCCGACATGTCTACCTAATTCCATCACGCTCGCTCAAACTTAATTTACCAAAAAGGGTGGCAGTGGAATCGAACCACTCTAACATGGATTTGCAATCCACCGCATAACCACTATGCTAGCCACCCAAAATATACCCGCATAATTTGTCTGGAAGTAGAATCGAACTACTGACCTAAGGCTTTTCAGGCCTCCGCTCTACCGCTGAGCTACCCAGACCAAAACACGCAAACCACTCACTATTATCTACGTGCTTGAAAGGACTCGAACCTTTAGTCTCCGAATTCGCAATTCGACGCTTCATCCAATTAAGCTACAAGCACAAATGGGCGTTTAATGGGACTCGAACCCATAACCTATGCTGCCACAAAGCACCGCTCTACCATTGAGCTACAAACGCCTTAGGGTGAACGAAGAGTCGAACTTCGAACCTCTAGTTTACAAAACTACTGCTCTACCATTGAGCTATTCACCCCGCAATAAATTACCAACAAAGTAGCACTCGTCCCGAATTGGGCTCGAACCAACAACCTCGCGATTAACAGTCGCTCGCTCTACCATTGAGCTACCGAGACATAACAAAACGCACTACACATGTAAAACCCCCAATTTCAGGGAGGGTGGGAATCGAACCCACACCAAAAATTTTGGAGACTCCCGTTCTACCATTAAACTACCCCCCCCCCAAGCATTTACCCGCTATCGGACTTGAACCGACACTCTTAAAAAGAAATAGATTTTGAGTCTACCGCGTCTACCATTCCGCCAAGCGAGCCCCAACTCATTAAAAACTAATAAATATACTAGAAGGAGTGGGATTCGAACCCACGTTGCCACAAGGGCAAACGCCTTAGCAAAGCATCGCTTTAAACCACTCAGCCATCCCCCCCATAAACACAAACAACCATATTACCCGCTATCGGACTTGAACCGACACTCTTAAAAAGAAATAGATTTTGAGTCTACCGCGTCTACCATTCCGCCAAGCGAGCCCCAACTCATTAAAAACTAATAAATATACGCCCTAAGGGATTCGAACCCTTGTTTTTGCTGTGAAAGAGCAACATCCTAAACCAACTAGATGAAGGACGCAGAAAAAATGAGAAGAACAGGATTCGAACCTGCGACGGGAATCCCAACAGATTTACAGTCTGCCGCCTTAAACCACTCAGCCACCTTCTCGTAACTAGGCGCACTAGGACTCGAACCTAGAACCCTTGGCTTAAAAGGCCACCGCTCTACCATTGAGCTATACACCCCCGCCATGCCCTATAGGACTTGAACCTATATCTGAAGGCTTAGAAAACCACCACTCTATCCAATTAAGCTAAGGGCACATACTCCTTATTTACTATAATTTCTCAGTACGGAAGGATTCGAACCTTCAATTTCCCGCTCCCAAAGCGGACACGTTAACCATTCCGTCACGTACTGAATATGCAACCGACGGGACTCGAACCCGTAACCCCCCACGTGCAAAACGGATGCTCTACCCATTGAGCTACAGTCGCCCAGAGAGGAACAGGATTCGAACCTGCGGAATAATTCTATTCTTCGGTTTTCAAGACCGATGCCTTAAACCACTCAGCCATCCTCCCCCACATAAAATATAAATCGGGGATGATGGGAGTTGAACCCATATCACGTGGCGCGACAAGCCAGCATTTTACCATTAAACTACAACCCCACAGGCACCCACTTCATATATTATATTTACCCGCCCGCATTACACGTAAAATACAGATAAACCGTACATTCGGTGGAGGTTGGATTCGAACCAACGAAACTTCAAATTATGAGCCTGACGAGATAACCACTTCTCCACTCCACCTCTACACCCACCAGGACTCGAACCTAGAACCTTTGGTTTCGAAAACCACTGCTCTATCCATTGAGCTATGGGCACAAAAAAATTTCCGCCCACAATTTTTTTTTATAAAAAATACAATGTTATCTTCCAGCCCCAGCTAGTACTTCCATCAAGTATATTTTTCACAAAGCTAGATCTAAACGAGTTAATGTGGAGCTATACACTTTATGTAAATCTTATAAGAAAAATAGTGAACCGTCTAAATTATATAAAAAAAAAGCCAAAACTTCTATCTTTTTCTAAAAAAACTAAATTAGTATGAAACAGCTTCATTTTTTTCAAAACTACTACATTTTCACCTATATACGTAATAACTTATTACAAGTTTAAGAAAATTTATATCAAGGATCGCTTCTTGCATTGATGTATTCAGCAATTATCGTTTTTTATACATAGCTAACCGGCTATGCCATATGCCTGACAACCGGACCACCATAGGTATACCCCTCAACTGTTTTTGATAACTAAATCCTAATTGATTATCTCGCGCAATCACAAACACCAGTCCTCTCGTACTAAGTAGGGAATCACTCTCAATTTTCATACCCTCACGGTAGATAGGGACCAAACTGTCTCACGACGTTTTAAACCCAGCTCGCGTACCACTTTAATGGGCGAACAGCCCAACCCTTGGAACCGCCTACAGCTCCAGGATGTGATGAGCCGACATCGAGGTGCCAAACGATTCCGGCGATAAGGTCTCTAGTGAATCATTAGCCTGTTATCCCCGGCGTACCTTTTATCCGTTGAGCGATGGCCCTTCCACACAGCACCACCGGATCTCTATGACCGACTTTCGTCCCTGTTTGATTTGTCAATCTCTCAGTCAGGCAAGTTTATACCATTACGCTCTACAATTAATACTGTTTTATTAATTTGAACTTACCTTTGTACACCTCCGTTACTCTTTAGGAGGCGACCGCCCCAGTCAAACTACCCACCATACACTGTCTCAATAAGATTAGTTAAAAATCATGCACAGAAAAGTATTTCATCTTTTGCCTCCCCAGTTTACTGGCGTAAAGAGATCATAGGCTACAATTTATGCTACACAGTACATTTTTAATAACAATGTAAAGCTATCGTAAAGGTGCACGGGGTCTTTCCGTCTAGCCGTGAGTACTCCGCATCTTCACGGAAACTTCAATTTCGCTAAGTCAATGTTGGAGACAGTAGGAAAGTCGTTACACCACTCGTGCGGGCCATCAATTAAATGGCAAGGAATTTCGCTACCTTAGGACCGTCATAGTTACGGCCGCCGTTTACTGGGACTTCTATTCAAAGCGCTAACTTATTCTTTTCATCTAACAGCACTGGGCAGGTGTCAGACCCTATACATCGTCTTACAACTTAGCAGAGTCTTGTGTTTTTAGTAAACAGTCGCTATCCTCACTTCTGTGCCACCCTAAAAAAGTTTTCTAATTAAAAGTTAAATACCCCCAAAACAATAAAACCAAAAAATTATTTTTTGGTTTTAATGAAACTTATCTAAGGTACTCCTTCTCCCGAAGTTACAGAGTCATTTTGCCGAGTTCCTTCAACATTGTTATCTCAAGCGCCTTAGTATTCTCTACCCAACCACTTGTGTCAGTTTTAGTACGGTTAAAAAAAATAATGCAATCAGCTCTTTCTAAAAACAAACCTTACAACAAAACGTAATCGTATAAACGTTAAATCATAAAATTGCCTGTCACCAACTTCACTAATTATTCTTCTCAGTATTAGAATATTAACTAAACTACCCATCAACCAAGGTTTTCACCTTTCTCTTAGGGACCGACTAACTCTTCGCGGACTAACCTAACGAAGAAACCTTCAGTCTTTCGGCGATAATGTTACACTGATAAAAAAATGAGTTAACATTTTTTTATCACATTATTTGTCGCTACTCATGTCAGCATTCTTACTTCTACTATCTTCAACTTTTTTTTCAAAAAATCTTCATCAATCGGTAGAACATTCCGCTACCACTAATACTTCTTATTAAAAGTTTAATCTTCAGCTTCGGCATTTAGTTGAAAGTCCCTGTTCATTTGCGAATACACAAAACCAACCGTTTTAATTTACAGCGTCAAATGCTAAAAAAGAACTTATAAAATTAGTGAGCTTTTACGCTTTCTTTAAAGGATGACTGCCTCTAAGTCAACCTCCTAATTTAAAGTAGCAAAATGTACTCTCCACTCACACTTAACTAAAATTTAAGGGCCTTAGCTTGAAATCTGGGCTGTTTCCCTTTCGACCATGAATCTTCGCACCCACAGTCTGACTGCCACAAACAAATTAATTTGGTATTCGGAGTTGCGATAAATTCAGTAAATCAACAACGACCCCCTAGCTAATCTCGTACTCTACCCCCAAAAATCTCACACATTAGTTTAATGACGCTCTACTTCAATAGATTTCGCGGAAAACCAGCTATCTCCAAGTTTGATTAGCCTTTCACCCCTAGTTACAAATCATCTCAATTTTTTTCAACAAATACGAGTTCGGCCCTCCAACAACGGTTAAATTGCTTTCAGCCTGTTCATAACTAGATCACCTGGTTTCGGGTCTAATTCGTTTAACTAATTGCTGCATTACAGCTTGCTTTCACTACGCCTACACTGTTTTTTACAATTTAAGCTTGCTAAACAAATTAACTCGCTGACCCATTATGCAAAAGGTACGCTGTCACTCAATAGATTAAGCTCCAACAGCTATGTCAGTTATAAATTTTAGTTTCTTTTCAACAAAACCCAAAAGGCTTCTTTTTCACCATTCCCTCACGGTACTATTTCGCTATCGGTCAAATACACATATTTAGGCTTAGCAGGTGGGTCTACTATATTCAAGCAGGATAAAACCTAACCCGCTTTACTCAATTAAAAACTTTTTAAAAATAAAATATAGTACGGGGCTAAAACCCTCTAAGGCATTAAATAACGGATTACTTAATTTTCCTACTACTTTTCACAAAGTTAAAGGCCTCTACCACATTCGCTCACCACTACTAACGGTATCTCGGTTGATTTCTTTTCCAACGACTACTTAGATGTTTCAGTTCGTCGTGTTTACTTTACCCTACAACCTGTAAGGTAAAACTTATAAGTCCAGTTTTCTGGTTTCGGAAATTCAAGTTTTAGTCTCCCTCTGGCTAAACTTAACTTTTCGCAAGTAATAAAACGTCCGATAATGTATCTACCTAGGCATCCATTTATAACCTACAAAATTAATAAAAAAAAATAAATATAAAATCAGATTATGCTATAATAATTCAACAACGAATTAAATTAAATATTTAATAACTAAAAGCAAAAAACTAAGTTATTTATTCCAAAAACTCTTCGTTTTTCGCCGAGTTTTTC
>Ga0307375_10004596_pt1 | contig 13120 bp, 11 predicted proteins | sample TR1MG_FD_202531 | JGI IMG/M metagenome (GOLD analysis project Ga0307375, IMG submission 202531) | Soil microbial communities from Risofladan, Vaasa, Finland - TR-1 | ecosystem: Environmental > Terrestrial > Soil > Coastal area > Acid sulfate soil | place: Finland: Risofladan, Vaasa | collected... | reverse complement strand
GAGGAGGAGGAGGAGGAGGAGGAGGAGGAGGAGGAGGAGGAGGAGGAGGACCAGTCCACATCCGCATCGCAGACCTAACAATTGGCCGCCTCATTGGTTCTGGAAGCTTTGGTGATGTTTTTAAGGGCAAGTACAACAAGCAGACCGTAGCTGTGAAGCGAATATCGGTTGCACATGAGCCGGAACTGCTGCAGTCCTTCCTGAAGGAGGTGCGCGCGATGGCCTCACTGAGCCACTCGCACGTGCTCAAACTCGTCGGTCTATCGATTCAAGCTCCCTACACTTACATTATCTCCGAATACTGCAAGAATGGTTCTCTCGACAAGTACATTCAATCTCACCCTGGCCAAGTGTCCTATCGCATGAGAATCGATTGGGTTCGCGAAGTCGCAGAGGGCATGGCGTACCTGCACTCAAAGGACATCACGCACCGCGACCTCAAACTCAGCAACTTACTATTGGACGCTGAACTTCACGTGAAGGTGGCAGACTTGGGCACGGCTGCGATCAGCAGCAATCAGAAACACAGGACGCGCGCCGGAACCGTAGACCACAGCGCTCCTGAGATGTTAGAAGGCCGCCCGTATGATCGTTCTTGTGACGTATATAGCTTTGGCATCTGCTTGTGGTCACTCTTTTCAGGAATGCCGCTCTATCCTGGCTTCACGATGTTCGACATCATCTCGCGCGTCACGAACGGTCAACGTCCCTCTCTCGACTTCATCCCCTCCCCTCGCCTGTCCACCATCATCGAAGCTTGCTGGCATCAAGATCCAGCGAAACGCCCTACATTCGCGCAACTGTTGGACATCTTGACGCAGCTGGACGACTCTGACTTCCGAACTTTCGCCTAAGCTGCCTTTCTACTCTCTCCCGCTCCTCGGTCATTAGCGTGTACATTGTACTTTTACCGCTTGTATATACTTCTTTGTGTATCGTGGCGACTTGTCGCAATGGGCTTGTCGGGGCGGCACCTTTCCTGCTTCCAATCTCTAATCACTTGCCGCGAATCCGGGTCGCATCGTGGAGTGCACAGGGGTCTTGAGGGTCCATCTTTGCTCGGATCATGCGATACCAGAGGCGGAGAGGGAGAAATGCCCCTGAGGGTGAAGGACGCCGGAACGGGAACGGCTTGCACCTCGCAGCAGACAGAGAGGCCTCACTGTGGGACTCTCTCACGATTCAGTCCCCCCATCGCATCTCCGTCTGACACATCTGGTTGTTCTCTTCACCCCTTGGCCCCCCACCCCCACCGTGTCAGAGGAATGTCTTTTCCGTTCGTTGCACCGTTCAGTGCGCCAATTAGCTCACCGGCAGCAGCGCCAATCGCGCCAGCAGCTTGCTCGCCCGTGGCAGTTCCCACTTTCCCTCCTACAGTCCCCCATGCTTCCGAATTCGGCAAGACACCCCTCGTAGCGGCTGACCAACTCTTCATTGTCGAAGGTGCGTCTGTTGGATGTCGTCCAGCGGCTGTTTGCAGACTAGTAGCAGGTGTCGAAGTTGCCGGCCCCTTCGCCAGCCCTAACATTGCGTTTTCTCTCCTTTGTCAATGTCGTGATTGTAGCTGTTATCATTATCCTGCTCTGCAAGATTCTATCATGGCTATTAAGCAAGATCAAGGTGTGTCCCATCTGGAACAAGGTCACTGCAGGCTCAACGGGCTGAGAAACTGGAAAAACATGTGTTTTTACCCCCGCAAACTCCCTTCCTGTGACTGGCATTCCCGTGGAAATGCTCGCCATGGATGTTGCGATGCTAGTACTACCTAAACCGCATTTGAGGGTGTTCCTCTCTCTTGATACAGTTCATCTTGCGCAATGAGGTTGTACCCCCCCAACTTTCCCACCTGACACCACATGAACCCCATACTAACCCTCGATACTGTGTTCTTAGCAACCTTCTGTCATTGCGGAAGTCATTTCTGGTATCATTTTAGGACCCACTGTCATGGGAAGAGTACCTGGGTTCAAAGAGAATCTGTTCCCCGACAAGGCGCTGCCCATCTTCAATGTCGTTGCAAACTTGGGTCTGATCTTCTTCATGAACCTCATTGGCTTGGAAATGGATTTTGAGCTCATGGTGACGGAATGGAAGCGCACAGTGATCATTTCAGTGGCGACGATGGCGGTCCCATTCTTTGTGTCGATTGGTTCGAGCTACGCGGTTTGGGAATCCATCGACGGACATTCCGCTGGCAACAACAAGTCCTTTCCTACCTATTTCCTGTTCATGTACGTCTCATGGAGTCACGAGAGGGCGAGGAGAGGCGTATTTCAGCTGCCTTGTGTCCCTTTCCTTTCGCTCGTGGCCCCGAGCTTCTCTCTCTGACCTCTCTCTCTATGTGTGCGTGTGTGTGTGCGCGTGCGTGTGCGTGTGCGTGTGCGGTTGATGTAGGGGTGTTGCAATGTGCGTGACGGCGTTCCCGGTGTTGGCGAGAATCGTGAAGGAGAAGCAGCTGTTTCGCACGCGTCTCGGTGTCACGGTGTTGTCTACCGCCGCCTGGGCCGATGTGGCAGCCTGGACTCTTCTTGCCCTCTCTGTGTCCCTGATTAGTGGTGGTAGTAAGTTCAACATCTTGTGGACCTTCCTGTGTCTGATTGGTATTGCGATCGTGGGACTGGGTCCAGGTCGTTGGATCCTCCGCAAGCTCATCGTGCGCAAGGGCAAACCCATCGATATCTCGCCCACCGTCTTTGCCATCTTGATCGTCGGGACCCTCTCGTGTTCGTGGCTCACAGCCTACGTCGGCATTCACAGCATCTTCGGCGCATTCCTGTTCGGCATCATTCTCCCACGTGACGGCGGTTTCTGCGTCAAACTCGCCGAGAAGTACGAGGACTTCGTCACCGCCTTCTTCTTGCCCCTCTACTTCACTGCTTCTGGTCTGCGCACGCAATTGGGTCTCTTGAATGATGGCAACACTTGGGGTTTGCTGCTGCTCTTGATCTCCGTCGCGATTATCACCAAGGTCGGCTCTGGTCTCGTTGCTGCTCGCTTCACTGGTCTCAGCTGGCGCGAATCGTTCACGCTCGGTGTTCTCATGAATACAAAGGGTCTAGTAGAGCTGATTGTGCTCAACATTGGTCTGGATAACAAGCTCATTTCGCCGACCACCTTCTCGATGATGGTCGTCCTTGCCCTCGTCACCACCTTCCTCACCTCCCCTGTCGTGCACTTCACCTATCCATACTATCGCATTATTGAATTCGAGAATCAGACGCCTGGTAAGACTGTGCTAGTGGCGGCAGTGCGTGATCGCGTTTCCGTCGCGCCGATGCTCGGTGTTCTCTCGCTCATCGCCTCCGGTCGGCCGAAGAAGTACCGCATGCGCGTTATGCACACGATGCCGCTTCCGGATCGCCCATCTGCGTACATGACGAAAGCTCACGTGGACGATGTGTTGGACCACGTGAAGGATCTCGCGCACATCCTCACGCTCAAAATCAAGACGCTGGCGCTCACGAACGACGATTCCGATTCGCAGAAGGTGGAGCAACTCGTCGCCATCTCGCAAGCGCAAAGCACCGACTTCTACTTCACGTATTGGAAACTGGGCGATGGTGAACGTCTCGACCCGAATGTCACCATCGGCGGCCACATTGCGCGCAAGATGTTCACCTCGCCGTCCTTCCGCGGCCACCTCGCCGTGCTCCTCGATCGCGGCCTCCACTCCACCGTGAAACACGCGACCTTCATCTACACTGGCTCCGAACACGATCACCAGGCCGCCAAACTCGTCAAGGCCATGTTGCACACGCGTGGCGCACACGTCACCGTCATCTACGGCATGAATCCCGCCTCTCACCCGGCCGCCATCTCCTCTCCCGACCAAATCAAGGACGCCATCCTCGCTTCACTCTTCATCAAGGAGCGCCTCGCCACCATCGACCTTATAGCACTATATGACGCCAACTTAACCACCGCCATCGCCAACGCACTCAACTCGCTAGATGAACCCGGAATCGTCATATGCGGAACCAATATCCATCTCGATCCTTCCAAGGACGGCGTCAACTACCGAGACATCATTACAGAATCTACCCGCTCCTTTTTATGCGTCATCAAGGGATCCAAAGGCAAGGACAAGGACACCGAGAGCCCCACCGACTCGGACCTCAACGGACTCATCTCGCCTCCCACCGAACCCAACGCAGACCCCTTCTCTAGCCCATCAACTAGCACAGACGACTCTGAATACACTCCTCCGAAGAGCAGGAAGGAGAATGGTCAGAGCAAAACCAGAGTAGAAGTCGTTGAGATGGAAACCCTGCACTCGCCTAGCACTACTTCGTCCGAACCACCTGTTTAATGCGTTTTGTAGTTCACTGTACTTATAAAACCCCATTTTGCAAGTTATTCCATCAGGAGTTCCTGGAAACAAGAACCAATCTCACATCAAGGCCGGTGGCTCATCGCAGCAAACCTACATATCATCATGTCCAATCCAGTCGGACTGAGACACTCACCACACATCGGGAGACGAGAGTATCTACGGATGGGTAGCTATTCAAACAGATACACGGAGTGGGAGAAGCTATCGGGGCTCGATCGGCGCTGCCCAAAAACGACCAGGTTATTCCTTCTCACCCGATTACAGGGTTCCGGAATGGTTCCGACTTTCCTCCTCTGTATGTACACACGAAAGCCGAAATTCTGTATTTCAGATATGTAGATGTGTAGTTACAATGTTGTGTACAAAAGTGTGGTCCATAGGCTCATGGGTATGTGTGCAGCGAGGTCTCTCAGAAGCCCACTGGGTTGACCCACGCTGCGCGGTCGAATGCGGATGGGAGGTGTTGTTTACAATGTAGCGTTGCCAGGTGTGTTGGAGTGCTCCCATTTGTGTGCCGAGGGGAGTTGCTTGAGTACACTCACGACGAATTTTGGATCGTAGTTGGTGGGCAGGGTGGCGTTCTCTCCAAAGATGTAGCCACCTTGGTTGGCAGCGACAATGGTATCGTTGATGACCATGTTGTGGTTCCAGTGAGTGTGGCCGTACAGCCAGGCAACGACGGGAGAGCCGAACATGGAGGAGAGGTCTGTGGAGAAGGCAGAGTTGACGTCCGATTCTGCAGACTCCCAGAGGCCTGGATTGGTGACGCCCAGCCTGAGGAGGGGCGCGTGGTGCGTCATCACCACCACAGGTTGGTTCTTCTTGCGCGACTTCTCCACTTCCGACTTGATGAATGCGAGTTGCTGTTGATGCCAGGCCATGGTGTCCGCAGTCCTCAACTTCCTCCTTCCTCCGCCTTCCAACTCAATGTCAATGTGTCGGTAGTCATTCAAGTGGAAACCAACCGCTTCAATCTCTTCGTCGGCGAGATGCGACCATAGAGTATCGCCAACGATCTTGACACCCTCCACTTCGAAGGCATGACCTGCTCGCAACCAAATGATATTCGGATACTCCTTCGTGACCTGTTCAATCACATCTAGGGCCTGTTTGGTGGTGGAGTGGTAGAATTCATGGTTTCCATACAAAACGAAGACGTTGGTGTATCTCTTGCTCAGGCGGATGAGGTAGTCACGATAGTACGGGCGAATCGCAATGCCAATGTCACCAAGGAGGGCGACGTATTTCGCCTTAGTGCGGCCAACGAGTTTGCGGGCGAGGCGACGATCGGAGGGTTGGTCGTGGGAGAGGCATTCCAAGTGGATATCGGACGCCAATTGGATCGAGAGGTAGTCAGATTCCACGGGGATATCGGCTTCACTTGGAGCATACTGTCTAAAGAGGTCAACAAGCTCCACATCATTGTTCTCTTCTGCGATTTGCATCGGGGTGTAGCCGGCTCGGTTGGGTGTCACGACGGAGAAGGCAAAGTTGCGATACAGTGGATGCCTTGAATGCCTCATTTCCAAATCAAGCATTCTCTCGATAAGTTTGATGGATAAGGTCCTTGGTTTGATGTAAGCAGTGGTATCAGAAGGGACAGGTGACGATGACGACGACAATGATTGGGGCGAAGTGGTTGAAGAGGCTTTCTCGGTAGTTTCAGTGGTACTTTCAGTGGCGGTTGTTGTGGTGATTGCCGATGCTGATGCTGATGCTGAAGAGGTACTGCCACCGCTGTTTTGAGAGATGAGTTCTGAATGAGCATTCGTTTTGCTCGTCGTCGTTGCAGCCGCAGTTGCAGCTGTTGTTGATGTTGCTGATGGCGACGAAGGAGAAGAAGATGAAATGGTCGTCTTTAAAGGTAGCTTTGTGGAGGACGAGGAGGTGGATGATGATGAGGAGACGGATCCTGGCGAAGAGGAAGCGTTGCCGCTGCTGTTGTTCGTATGGCTGCTATGGCTGTGGCTATGGTCGGCATGGTTGCTATGGCTGCTGTGGGTGTTGGCGTTGGAGGATGGCGAGGGAGGCTCGACGATGCAGAGCGGACCGACGACTTCCACGTTTTTCGAGTACGCGATCCGTCGGCAGAAGTTCGGCACCCATCCAGCGGCATAGTGCAGTGGCAAGTTCAACCCAAAGTCCTTAGCTTCGACGACTACTTGGTGGAGATGGTTGCTATCCTTGGCACGATGGGCTCTGCGCGCTGCCGATGACGCCGCCTCGTCCATCGGACGCTTCGAATCTCCCTTCCTCCACAGCGGATCTGTCGCCAACATCGCTTCTGCACAGTGATCAGACGACGATTGACACGCAAAGTGCAGTGCTGTCTCTGCAAAGAAGTTGGTTGCGTTCGGATCGGCGCCAAACTTCAACAACGCCTGCGTCGCCCTCCTATTGTCCTTCGCTACCGCTAAATGCAACGGCGTCGTGCCATCGGTACTCGCCACATTTACAAACGCTCGCGGGCCTGCTCGAGTCGGATCCAACAACACACGGATGAGTTTGGAGTAGTTCTCTGCCGCCGCCACATGCAACACCGACTTGCCACTTGGCGTCATCCGATTAAGCTCCTCTACACCACTACAGATCAAAATGTCCCAAAAGATCTTCTCGCCATTCGGTTGGGTGAACAGTTGGGCAGCCTGAATGAAGGAGGGGTCAGTATCCCGAGTATTTCAAGCACTAGCGACTCAAACAGATCGGAAAGGGGTGGCGACGTTATTTGTTGCAGCAAAGGAGGCAATTGGGAGGCGTACCAAGTGAATGGGGAGCTCACCAGTCGCATTCGTGGAGAGGCACACATTCGGTGCGCCGAACTCGAGTAGGAGAAGGACGATGTCGTGATTGCCTTTCAAAATGGCATCGTGAAGAGCAGTTTGCCAGGAGTGTGAGAGCGTTCGAGGTTGACAGCCACATTCAAGCAGGAATTTGACGACGAGAGTTTTCTCTGAGAGAACCGCGCGATGCAAAACGGTCAGTCCTTCTGCGTCCTTGACACTATCGATTACCTTTCCACTCACCGTATACGATTCAGTGTTGATCAATGCCATAATTGCTGCCAAATCACCGATATCAGCCTTCATCTGAGCCAACAACGCCTTCGAGAACTTGGACATGTAAGCTTGAGGCAAATCGGGCTTTCCATCGCTTCCAGCGGGCACAGATCCCTCTACTTTCCGATTCTTGCCGCCACGATCCTTCTCTCCATGAGTTGCCAACTTCGACTGGTCAATACCCATGTGCACTGACCGGGCACCCACACGAGGCTGCCTGACGGGGTTCAAGCCTCTTCCTCTTGCGGTCCGTAGCTCACGCCGAGAGCATGCAACATACTTGCCCCTTGAAGTTCGCCGAATGAGGACAAACTCGAATTTCCCCACTATTTGGAGCATCTGGCGAACAGAACACCGGAGCCTAGAGAAGAGATCGCTGGTGAACTGCAGCACCTGAGCAGCGGCAGGCCACGCGCCCTTGCGTGATCCCGCAGAAAGCGAGAGATCCAATTCGCCTATCGTTGCACTATATAGGGGAAAGAACCTATTCTGTCCCATTCCTATCGCGTGTGGGCTTCAGTCATCCCTTCACCTGCCTGCGAATGAAGTACGTGGCGCGGTGTATTGTGGTCTTAGCCTTGCTGACCTTATTCCTGACTCCATCCTTGGCAGTGGATCATCACAAGTTCAAGAAGTGCCAGGATTCTAGTTTCTGCCGTCGTCATCGTTCCTTGGATCCTTCGAACAAGCCCTTCCAATATTCCGTCGATGCATCGTCTCTTTCGTTGTCTGGAAGTACCTTGACTGGTTTGGTTGAGGAGAAAGAGAGTAAACTACAACTTTCTATGGAGCTGACTCTGATGGCCTCGAACATTGTGCATTTGCGTATGGATGAGAAGTCGCCCTTGACTGAGCATAGAAGGTATCGTGTGAAGGACGTTGTGAATGAAGTGACTGCCCATGCGCAGAATTGGAAGTCGTGGGATGCGAAATCGTCTACGTTGCATTTCGATGGCGGTAAAGTAGTCCTGGACCCGTCTACGTTCAAGTTGGACTTCTATCACGGTGATTCGTTGGCAGTGTCGTTGAATGATCGAGGTTTGTTCTACTTGGAGCCGTTAGGTATGCCTCGACCGGTGGAGAAGAAGAGCGCGACTCAGCGCGACTTGTCTGGTTCCGATGATGGCGTGGAAGGTGGATCTGCAGGTGAAGTTGAATATGGTCCCGATGGTAATATGATTCATGGCCAGCGTGAGCACGTGGGAGCGGTGGATCGAGATTTGCATGCGTTGGAGGAGAGCGCCCGCCTCGCTTCGATGGAAGTTGCAGATCAGGCTGGAGATGAGGCGCAGCAAGGAGGAGGTGTGTCTAAGAATGTGATCAATCTGGATGGTGCATGGGAGGAGACGTTTAAGGGCCACACGGACCCGAAGAAGCGCGGCCCGGAATCGTTTGGTATGGACTTCACCTTCCATGGTGCGAAGCACGTGTATGGTCTTCCTGAGCATGCGATTGCGATGGATTTGCCTGCGACGAAGGGTGATGGTGTGGAGCATGCACGCGACCCGTATCGCCTGTTCAATTTGGATGTCTTCGAATACGAGCTCAACAGCGAGATGTCGCTCTATGGTGCAGTGCCTATTCTGTATGCTCACGATGCGGAAAAGACGTCTGCAGTGTTCTGGCTGAATGCGGCGGAGACGTGGGTGGATATCGAGAAGCCACATAAGAAGGGCGGTGTGCTTGGTTTCCTGGCCGATCATGGTGCTGAGGAGAAGGTGCTTTCGCATTTCATGAGTGAATCCGGTATTGTGGACGTGTACATCATCATTGGCGCGAATCCGAAGGAAGTGTTGGAGAAGTATCGCCTGTTGACTGGAGGTTCCGAGTTGCCTCCCTATTCTGCGATTGCGCACCACCAATGCCGCTGGAACTACCGCGACGAGAACGACGTGATGGCTGTGAATGAGGGCTTCGAAAAGCACGGCATCCCGATGGATTACATTTGGCTGGATATTGAGCACACGGATGGCAAGAAATACTTCACTTGGGACCCGACGCACTTCCCGACGCCGCAGAAGATGCTCGCGCACATGGCCGAATACGGGCGCTCCATGGTCACCATCATCGATCCACACATCAAGCGAGACCCAGGCTACCACGTGCACACCACGGCGACTGAGAAGGGCTTCTACGTCAAATCCTCTCAGGGCCTCGATTTCGATGGACATTGCTGGCCTGGTTCCTCTGGATACCTGGATTTCTTCAACCCAGAGGTGCGACAATGGTGGGCCACTCTATTCAGATACGATCAGTACAAGGGCAGTGCACCCAACCTTTTCACCTGGAACGATATGAACGAGCCCTCTGTCTTCTCTGGTCCTGAAGTGACCATGCCTCGCGATGCACTTCACGCGGACAATGTTGAACACAGACACTTGCACAATCAGTATGGTGCGCACTACCATCTTTCCACTGCCGAGGGACTCATCTCAAGAGACGGCATTCAGGACGTCTTCTCTCGCCGCAGGCCATTCGTTCTCACCCGTGCCTTCTTTGCTGGATCGCAGAGGAGAGGAAGCGCAGTTTGGACGGGCGATAATACGGCCGATTGGGACCACTTGAAGGCCTCGATCCCGATGATCATCTCGCTCGGTCTCGGTGGCATCCCATTCTCTGGTGCGGACGTTGGTGGCTTCTTCAAGGACCCCTCGCCCGAACTGATTGCGAGGTGGTACCAAATGGGCGCATTCTACCCCTTCTTCCGAGCACACGGTCACATTGACACGAAGCGCAGAGAACCTTGGCTCTTCGCCGAGCCGTACCTCTCTGTGATGCGCGATGCCGTTCGTTTGCGCTACACTTTGCTCCCGTACTTCTATACGCAATTCTACTACTCTTTCCAACAGCTCACGCCCATCATGAGACCACTCTTCATGGAGTTCCCGAAGGACGCGATTACTTTCCCTCTCGACAACTCCTTCATGCTCGGCTCCTCCCTACTCGTGCACCCCGTCACCTCAGAGGGCTGCGCACACGTAGACGTCTACCTCCCAGGAGAGGCCTCACACGTCTGGTATGACTACACCACGCACCACCGCTACCACGCCGGAAACGTCATCACCGTGCCCACTCCCCTGCAGTACACCCCCATCTTCCTCCGCGGCGGTTCCATCATCACCATCAAGGAAAGACTCAGACGCTCCACCACACAAATGAAGAACGACCCATTCACACTCGTCGTCGCTCTCGACGAGAACAAGGCCGCTTCCGGAACGCTATACCTCGACGACGGAGAAACCTTCCAATACCAAAACAACGCATTCGAACTCCTATCATTCCATTACACACCAAGCACTAGATCTCACGTCATCTCCATCACCAAGTCCACCGATAGCACACACCTAAACAACCTCTCCAACGCCGTGAACAAGATCCAAGTCATCGGACTCGATCGAACCCCCACCGAAGTCTCCCTCTCAAACGCCGGCGAGATCACTGCCACAGAATTCGAATTCGACGAGCACGCCAAGATTCTCATCATCAGAAACCCAGGACAGCCCATCAACAGCGCCTGGTCAGTCGAGATCACCTTCTGACCGTATCGGATCTCTCACGTGTTGATCGGCCATTCCAATGCTATTACTAAAAACAGAGAGTCATTCGACACAACATTCAATATCCAGTCTATGAGGGGATCGTTGCTCTCGCGCATGCCTCGGCACGGTGAGTGGAACGAAGGCGTCTGCAAACCCAGGCAGTTGATCGAGCTCTGTTCTCAATGGTACGTACCATTGCCCCAGTTAGACCCATTCTTTAGTGCCTCTTTAGTCCAATTTCCACTGGTACGACATCTTACCATAGCTTTTGTGCACCTAGGATCTGTGGCGAAAGTACGCGTCTCTTCCTCGATCAACTCGGCTCATTTTCGGACTCAGCCTTGGTTTAGGCGGCCTTCTTGGTACGAAAGCGTATTCTTTGTGGACCCTCAAATGATATGCCTTCTGAATTGCTAACCGAAATGTGGCGTTCTAGGGCCGTACATCATGCCGTATTTGGACCTCGGCGACCGCAAGGCAAAGCCTGTTCCTGAGTAGTACGTGTCCCTTGTGGAACTGATAATCATACTTGTGCCTCCTTATGTGTGAAAGTGGCAACATGCTGACTTGGTTTCATCTCAGTAAACTGGACTGGAGCAACGTGAAATCGATGAAGGGCATTCAAGTGGTTTCTTCGCCCTCTGACGACCCATCCCTTTCCCAACGGCAGACTGATTCAGAGAGGCGATCAATGTAGAAGCTAGTAGCACTATGTATCTTACATTACTTGAGTACATTCGCTTGGGGAAGTGGAAACGAGCACCGCGAACAAGTTTACGAACGTCTTGCCTTAATGAAGCGCGAGTATTTGAAGAAAAGCACCGTTCCGATGATACAACCAATGACTGCAACTGCCAACATGACAACGGGGACAAGAGTCGCTTTGCCATACTTGCCAGCTAGGAAGAAATACAAGAGGGTCAGATTCATGCTTCTAGGCATCCAATAGCAATGTGGAGCGACGTACTATTCGTTACCAACTTGACAATGCCCCAAATCATGATGGCGGCGAGGATGGTACCAGTGACAGGGTGTACTAACCACCAGAGCTGAAGGAGGTTTGGAGACCCAGGTTCTCGTGTTAGTTTGAGTTTTGAGATCACAAGAGGTATAGCACTGAAGAACATGATGTAAGACTACGAACCAGATTGGAAAGGAGGAAGGAATCGATGCGAGTGCAGAGATATCCCATGATCACCAGGGCGATGAAACAGATCGTCAATGGCGTCGAAGTAAACCAAGTGGGCAGCATGACGCCCTGTACAATGATTGTGATGGCCAAATAGGTCTATGAATCGAAATGCAAACGTGGTGTTAGCGGCATTTCAAGGGCAGGAGCAGTGAAAAGACATGGAGTGACACAGAATGGCTTTCCCAAGCGATTTGCAGGGCCGAGTATGTCGTTTCCTGCGAAAATTCTGAAGAAAAGGATCTCAAAAGAGGATTTGAGTGCGTCTCAGAGGCTCAATGAGGAGTAGGGGTAGTATGGAGTACGTACGAGGAATACCAGGAGGAAGATGCGGCAGATGATGCGCAAGCGTCTCACCATGTCGACAGGTGCCATATCGAGTTGACCAACGGCATGGCCATGCTCGTCCAAAGAGATTGTGACCTCGTCCTTGTGACTCATGTTGAGAATGAGAGGAGCAATGACGCAGGAACGGGGGTTTTCAGGAGTCCTCTCACTTGCACCTCCCTCCTTACAAATTCGGTTACATTTGTGTACAGACACAGTGACTGGCTACGGCACATAGGAACAAGCGACATATTTTGTATCCAGAAAGACAGGAGGTGATGTGGCGTAAGCAGTCTATGGCCAAAGAAGCGAGTTAAGACAAGGGGGGACGGGCAGAGCGTCGCCCATTTTGCGCTCTGATGACCTTACAACACTTCAACAACGGGATAACACAGCACCAACATGATCGGCACGATGATATCACGGCCAAACAGATCACATAGTCAAGAGAAGAAGTTTCTGCTGTGGAGAGACGAACCTCCCCTGTCGAAAGGTACTGCATCCCTCATTCGGCATCAAATTGGGTACGTATGTTCACATAGTGTTTGAGAGTCTTCTACATAATGACTTCTGAAAGTGAGCGATTTGGGAGCGATTGGAGTCGTCATGGAGGAAGAGAGGGTCCATCGGTCACCTCCGCAGATTCAAGCTGAACCAGTTCCTATTTCGGAGCCAG
>Ga0307375_10004593_pt1 | contig 13127 bp, 4 predicted proteins | sample TR1MG_FD_202531 | JGI IMG/M metagenome (GOLD analysis project Ga0307375, IMG submission 202531) | Soil microbial communities from Risofladan, Vaasa, Finland - TR-1 | ecosystem: Environmental > Terrestrial > Soil > Coastal area > Acid sulfate soil | place: Finland: Risofladan, Vaasa | collected... | reverse complement strand
AAGACGTCGTATTCGCCGGCGAGGCCGTCGGTTGAGCCACGTTGGCATTGCTCAGCCCTGCAGCCGGCGACCAACTGTAGCTGTACGGTGCAAGCCCACCTGAAGCCGTACCCAGCAGCGCAGCAGAGCCCCCGGGCGCGATTGTCTTGTGTGGACCGGCATCGGCGATCAGCGGAGCCGTGCCTACGGCGAACTCACAAATCTCCAGCGACCCTGTCGCAGCGATCAGCCCCCAGTGATCCACGCTGGTCGCGGAGGTCCGGAACGCATAGTTCGACGCCAGCGTCTGCCAGTTGGAGCCGTCACCAGCGTCATCCACCCGAACCTCGTAGCGCTGGGCGGGCACGTCGACTATCACTTGAAAACGATAGCCATGGCCAGCCACGTAGTTCAGGCTTACGTCCGCAGCGTAGGTTGCACCGTTGCGCACGTCGATAAACCCGTCCTGGTTGAATCGTACTAGGACAGAAAAGTCCCCGTAGGTCGTGCCCTCCCCTGATGCCAGAGCGATGACGCCATCCAAGTTGGCTTGGTTCGGGGTGGCCTCGAATTCGGCCATGAAAACACCCGTCTGCGGTGCAAACGAGGAGTTCTGCCAGTTGACCGAGCTCGCTTTACAATCGCTGGAAGAGCTAACAGACAGTACGACCGAACGCGTCGTGCTCCCGTCGCCGTTAGTGGTATTGGTAAACGTGACGGTGTCGCTATGAGTTCCGGCACTCAGACCGTTGGCCTGGGCGTTGACGGTGGCCGTCACCGTGTCATTGCCGCCGGGCGCCAGCGTCCCGCCGCTCTTGCTCAGCGTCAGCCAGCTCTGGGTCCTGGCCACGCTCCAGTCCAACGCCGTCTGACCGCCGTTGCTCACCGTGAAGGTCTTCGACGAAGGCGAGAACGGTCCGCCCTGCGTGCCGCTGCTGACCAGCCCGTCCGCCGGCGAGACCGACAGGGATCCTGGTGCGTTGACGGTCAGCGTTACCGGCCGCGTCGTGCTCCCGTCGCCGTTAGTGGTATTGGTAAACGTGACGGTGTCGCTATGAGTTCCGGCACTCAGACCGTTGGCTTGCGCGTTGATGCTGACCGTCACGGTGTCACTGCCGCCAGGCGCCAGCGTCCCGCCGCTCTTGCTCAGCGTCAGCCAGCTCTGGGTCTTGGCCACACTCCAGTTGAACGCCGTCTGACCGCCGTTGCTCAACGTGAAGCTCTTCGACAAGGGCGAAAACGGTCCGCCCTGCGTGCCGCTGCTAACCAGCCCGTCAGCCGGCGAGACCGACAACGCGCCCGGCTCGGCCACCGCCATCGTCAGCGCAATCGTCTTACTCAGATCGCCCTGACCTGCCGCCGGACGAAGGACCAGGTCGCCTGCGTACACACCCGGCGAGAGTCCCGCACGACCCGCTGTCAGCGTCAGCGTCTGCGTATCCTGGGCACCCGAACTCGTCCCGGGCGCCCCAGCCACCTGCAGCCAACCCGGCTGGGTCGCCACCTCAAAACTCAGAACACCCGCGCCGGCGTTCCATACCTCGAACTGGCATACGGTCGAATCGCTGCCGAAATCGTGACTGTCGATGCTGGTAGCCACGGCCACCACGGCAATCGTCACCCCCACCGTCTTGGTTACGTTGCCGGCCCGCACCTGGATCTCCGCATTGTGGACGCCGGCGGGCAGAACCGTGCGATCATCGTCGATCGTGACCGTCACGGCTTGGCCAGCGGCACACGATCCTGCTGCCGGAGCGACGCTCAGCCACCCGTTTGGCCCTGGGCCGTAGTCGACCGACACATTGTACTCCAGATCGCGGCCACCCGTGTTGCTGACCTGGATAGTCTCCTGTGATCCCGCATCACCGAAGTCCAGCGATGGCGGCGCCACCGCCAGTTCACCCAGGGCGACCCATGCCGTGTCCCGGGCTGTCGCGGCGTCGTCATCCGTGACGGTGAGCCGCGCGAGGTACACGCCACCGGCGGTATAGGTATGATCGACCGTCACTTTGTCGGGACCTTCCTCGGTCGAGCCGTCCCCGAACTGCCAGGAGTAATGGGTGATCTGGCCATCCGCGTCGCTGCTGTTGGCAGCACTGAAATGTACGACCGTAGGCGCTACGTCATAGTCCAGCGACATGACGAGTTCCGCGGTGGGTGCGCCATTGACGTGGACTACGACCTCCGCCTGATCTCTGCCGCCATCGTCGTCGATCACGGTGAGGGTCGCTGTGTACTCGCCTGGATCGCTGTACGTGTGCGTGACCTCCGCTCCGGCCGTGCTGACCCCGTCGCCAAAGTCCCACAGCCAACTGCTGATGACTCCATCCGTGTCTGTGCTGCACCGAGCGTCGAACGTGACCTCAAGTGCCGCTGTGCCAGTGGCCGGCTCAGCCCCCAAACAGGCGGTGGGCAACTGGTTAGGGATGGGGCCGGCGGCATCGACGTGTACAACCACCTCGTCAGTGTGGGCCGCGCCGTCGTCGTCGGTCACGGTGAGCGTGGCGGTGTAGTCACCCTCGCTTGCGTAGGTATGTTCGACCACCTGTCCGTTCCCGTCGTCACTCTCCCCAAACTGCCACTCGTACGAGACAATCTCGCCATCTGTATCAATACTGGCAGAGCCATCGAACACTACCGTCAGGGGCGCTTCGCCTGCCGACGGCACCGCCTCAATCTGTGCTTGGGGCGGCCGGTTGGGCTGGGCGACCTCGACAGTGGTCGCGCCCTCGTAGGCCCAATCACGAGTGGTAACGACCGTCAGTGTGATCGGGTAAGAGTTCGGGGCAGCGAACGTGTGCTGGACGGTCAACGAACCACTGGCCGTTGCGCCATCGCCGAAGTTCCAGTGATAGCCTGCTGCGGAGTGACCGCACGGCAACCCCACTTGACCGGTGAACTGAGTTGCAAGTGGCGCGTGGCCCTGCCCCGGTTCGGCCTCGATGGTGACCTTCAAGCGTTTGACCTTGATCAGGAAGGCCAACAGCGGCGCCACCTCCTCGGTGCGCGTCCCCGTCTCTGCGTCTCCCTCAAGCGTTGTGAATATACAGTCGAAACCCTCGACGCGGACGAGCTGTTCGCCTTCCTCAGCGTATTCGTGAACGGTTCTTGTTCCCATGCCCTCGCTGCCGTCGCCAAAATCCCACAGGATGCTGTCGAACGGAGGGTTCCGCCCGTCGAGCGCCTCAGCGACGAACCGTATGCGCAGCGCATTGTCCGGGTCGAACGCCTCTGCCGTGACCAGGAGCGGCCCGAACGGGACATCCTCCCCACCTTGGTCGGGCACCGGCGGGTTAGTCAGGTCGGCCGTGCCAAACGACGGGTCGAGTGGATTCATGTCGTCCGAACAACCACAGATGTTGACAAACGCGCCAAGCCCCAGGCTCGAAGCGACTACTAGCCGGATGGTCCACGCGCGCATGGCTCTCTCCCTTCCTGCTGCTACTGCAGCCCAGCGGCCGCCCCAAGCCAGCGTGTGTGTTTGGGCTTGGGTGGCCGGAGTGCCAGAAAAAACATACGATTTAGCGATAACATAGGCAAACTGGGGGTTCTGGGCGTGCGACGTACCCGTTTTCCAGGTGCGCCGAACGGTTGGGTTGACGTCCTAGGTTGCTATCGGTGTGTCTACTGCACTTCGGGTGGTTCTACTTCTGGCTTCCCGTTGCCGCGCGCCACGACTTCCTGTCGCCCACATTATTGCTTCTTGGTCAAGCCCCGAGGTACGACCGAACCGAGCCTGATGGCCTCGTCTCTTCCTAGATCGGCTGAAGAACCGCACTTCCTGAGAAAGGTGCAAGCAAAGTCGACTGGCCACGTGCTGCAAGCGCCACTTGGTGTTTCGAACACAGAGCCCTTCGGCCGCTAACGTCATATTCAGGAGTTGCCGCCCCTTCTTCATCTGTGTCCATAGCCGGCTCGCCGACAAGGGCGACATCAAGAAGAGCAGGCGGGGCAAGCTGCCCGAACCGGCTCTCCTGAAGGTCAATTCCCGGAATGCTTTGTGGGGGCCGCATGGGCCAACAGGGTAGGGAAGCAGTTGAGCGAACCGCGGAAGTATCCTTAGGTAATCAACCTGAAAGGCGAGAAATGGCGCTCATACAACCGAAAAAAGGCGCGCCGATAGGGCGAGCGAGATGGAGTGTCGGCGCCGTGAATGTCCGCGTGCTTCTGGCAGCATGCGCCGTGGTAGCCGTAACGATTGGTGGCGGCTGGTGGCTGCATTCGGTCCAGGTCCGGGCCTCCACGGCCCGCGCTCGGGCATCGGGAATGGTGGCGTGGTCGCAGGGCGACTGGGACGAGGCCGCGCGGCAACTGGGTATGTACCTGTCGCGCGAGCCGAACGACGTCGAGGCCCTTCTGCGATTCGCCCAGGCCCAAAGCGAGATCAGGCCGTTGCGGTCAGAACGGCTGTCCGAAGCGGTCGCCAGCTACGAGCGGGTACTGCGCCTGAAGCCAGCACACGCCGAGGCGACCAGGGAGTTGGCGGATCTATACCTGGCGGCGGGCGAGCCCGGCGAGGCCGAACGCGTTGCCCGCGCTAGGCTTGAGACGGCAGGCGAGGACCCCTCTGCCAGGCTGCTGCTGGCCAGAGCCCAGATCGAAGCGAGCCAGCTCGAATCGGCAGCCCGACAGCTTGAGGCCGTCGTCCAACTAGACCCTTTTCAGCTGCAAGCCTACGACCTGCTTGGGCAGTTGCAGGCCGAGCAAATGGGTGAAGCTGAGGCAGCGCGACGAACATTTGATGCGCTCGTGGAGCGCAACCCGGCGTCCCCCACAGCCCATGTGTTGAGAGCACGGTTCCTTCGGCGCTTCGGCGATCGCGAACAAGCACTGACGATGCTGAAAAAGGCGGCGCAACTAAGGCCACAGGACAGCTCGACGTTGTCGCTCCTGGGTGATGAACTGGCAGAACTTGGCCAAACAGCAGACGCCAAACAATACCTACGCGCTGCCATCGAGAAGTCTCCCAGGCAGCCGGCGCCGTACCTGATATTGGCGCGGCTGAGCCTACGTGAACACCAAGTCGGTGAAGCCCTTGCGGTGGTCGATCGCGCCGAACGAGAGCTGGACGGCGCTGTGGAACTCCTGCCCCTGGCGGTGCAGTGCTATGTTGCAGTGGGCAATCCGGATCGCGCCGCCGAGTGCGTCGCTCGGCTTAGGGCGGCCGGCGCGTCAGAAAAGCTCGTACAGTTCCTGAGTTGTCTCGTGACAGCTGCTCGCGGGCAAACCTGGCGTGCGATCACCCAGCTCGATCAAGTGGTTCGCGAGCGCCCCGAGGCGGCCGAAGTGTGGCTGGAACTGGGGCGGCTGTTCGCGACCACGGGGCAGTTCAGGCGCAGCGCGGAGGCCTATCACCACTTCGTTCGACTGCGCCCGGGATCGCGAGACGGGCGCGTCGCGCTGGCTGAGTCGCTCTTGGCAGCCGGTGAGCCTGATCGCGCCGAGCAAGTCGCGTCCGAAGCCGGATTGGAGGAGCCCCTGGCAGCATTGGTATGGTGCCGATCCCGCCTGGCCAGACAGTCCAGCGCGGGCGCTGCGGCTTCCAGGGCCGATCTAGAGCGCCTGGCTGCAGACGCTAAGCGGCTCGGCGAGACGTTTGCCGACAGGTCGGGGTTTGTCCTTGTGGAAGCTGAGGCACTAACGGCCCTCGGACAGTGGAAAGAGGCAGTAGATGTTCTGGAGCAGTCCAGGGCTGCGTATCCCGACCCACTGCCGATCGTTCTTGCGCTGGGTGATCTTCATCGGCGTTACCAGCGTTTTGACGCAGCGAAAGCATGTTTTGCGGACGTCCTGGCGCAGCACCCGGCTTGTGTGGAGGCACATCTCGGGATGGCTCGGGTGCGGGTGGAGGAGCAAGACATTGAGGCGGCGATCGGAGCACTGAGGGAAAGCCTCCAACGCGCCGAAGCCCCCTCATGTGCCGGGCTGTGGTTGGAACTCGCGCGGCTGTTGTTGGAGGTCGGGCGCTTCGAGGAATCGCTGGCGGCGCTGGAGGAGGGCGGCGCAAAGCTGCCACAAGAGCTCAGGCTGCGTCTGGCGATGCTTGGCCATCCCTCGATTCTGGATGACCCCAAGCGTGCCCAACTGATTGTCGACGATGTCCGCCGCATCGAGGGTGAGGAAGGCGTGAACTGGAAATGGCAGCAGGCTCGCGTGTGGCTTGCCGAGCCAGAACCTCCGGTCAGGACGGACGCCATCGTTGAATTGCTGGAGGATTGTGTCCGCGCAGACCGCGGCTGGGTCGAGCCGGCAGTGGTTCTGGCCAAACTCCGCCTCGAAAAGGGGGCGGTAGATGAGGCGATCGAGATCTACGAGAACCTACTCGCACAGGGCCCGGCGTCGGTGCCGGTAGCCGAGTCGCTGCTGGTCTTGCTTGAGTCACGAGGACGCTACGCGCACGCGGCCAGCGTACTGGCCGGACTGCCAGTGGATGCGCCAACACTGATACGCTTCCGCATCAGCCAAGCCTTGCGGGAGGGCGAGAGGGAAAGGGCTGCCGAATTTCTGGAATTGAGCCTGGGTGATAAAGCCGTGGCCGCCGTCAACACATGCCGACTGGCGAGCCTCTACCTTGACATGGGTCGCGGCGGCGACGCCGATCGCGTGGTAAGCAGGGCAGAACAGGCCGGCCCGGACAGTGTAGACGTCTGCCGCGCGCGGGTAGAGCTCGAGTTGGCAAGGGGGCGTCCACAGGTCGCTGTCGCATGTTGTGACGATCTGGCGCGGCGTATGGACTCATTCGAGGTGCGCTCTCTGTGTGCTGAGACGTGTGCGCGCGTGGGTCAACTGAACCGCGCCGAGGATGAGTACCAACGTCTGACGGCGTTTGATGGCCGCGCTGCCGAGGGGTACACGCTGCTGGGCGGCTTCCTCCAAGGGCTTGGGCGGCAGAAGGAGGCGATCGGAGCGTACCGCATGGCCATGGAACAGGACGCGGAGTCCTCCTCTGACGCACGCCGCAAACTGGTAGGACTGCTGCTGGCCTCTGGCGGGCCAGACGACCGGTCCGAGGCGAAGCGACTGGTGGAAGAAGCGTTGCGACAAGACCCCCAAGACGGTGGTGCTTTGGCTTTGAAGGCCGGTGTGCTGGCGGAAGAGGGGCCCGAAGGTGTCGAGCGGGCCCGTCAGACACTCAGCAACGTTGTCGAGCGCGACCCCCACGCGGTAGATGGCTGGCGAATGCTCGTGCAGCTCTCGTTGCAGGAGGGGTCGGCGACGGCGGCGGAGCGGATACTGGACCGGGCGCTGGCCGCCAATCCCACAAGCGTCGCCCTCCTGGTCGATAAGGCCGAGCTCGTGGCGCCCGAGCAGCCTCTGCTGGCAGTACAGGCCGCTCGCCAGGCAGTCGAGTTCGAACCCCGCAACCCCATGGGCAGGACGGCGCTGGCCCGAGCCATGATCGGTGCAGGCCAGACCGATGAGGCCCTCGAGATGCTGGGATCATGCCTGGATTCCGTCCATGGCCTGGAGGCAGCAGAAGCGATGGGGTTCTATGCCGAACAGCTCTGCCAGCACGACCGCGTCCCAGAGGCGCAGGAGATGCTCAGGGAGGCGGAACGCCTGGCGCCGTGGCATCCAATGGTCGTTCGGGCACAACTGTTGGCCGCGGTGACAGAGGGCCGCCTCGACCAGGCCCAGGCACTGGCAGAGCAATGTCTGGACCAGCGGGGTGATGATCGGTCCCTATTGCTTGAGGTGGCGAGCATACTCCTGCCGCAAGACTCGCTGGCCCTCGTGGAGACCGCCCGACGCCTGTTGGTGCGTGTGGCGCAGGGGCGCCCCAACGTCCCGGGTGGCTGGCTGGGCGCAGCCGTTGCGGCCCACAAGCTGGGGCGCGTGGATCTGGCAGAGGCGGCGTTCCGCAAAGCGCTTGACACCTCCCCGGACAATGCTGCGGCCGCCAATGGCCTCGCGTGGGTGCTTTGCGAGGACCGAGGCGACCCGCGTTCTGCGCTTCCCATCGCAAACCAGGGGGTGAAGCGCTGGCCTCGAGACGTGCATCTCCTGGACACACGGAGTGTCATCCTGTTTCGTCTTGGCCGCCTGGAGGAGGCGAAGAAGGATCTGCTAAGGGCGTCGGATCTCGCAGGCGGCCAGTCGCCCACGGCAGCCGCGATTCGGTTCCACTTGGCAAGGGTCTTGGCGGCCTCCGGCGAGCGCGAAGAGGCCCGTAAGCGCCTGGACGAGGCACTTGCCATGGCATCTCGATGGGGTGGGCTGTCCGTACAGGAGCAGGCTGAAGCCAAGGTTCTATCCCAGCAGTTGTAATGGCCGTCCATTCCCAAAGTCCTGGGGCAGGTGCCAGGAATGGGCTGCCCAACTCGAAGGAGGCATGGTTGTGATGTCTCGCGATTTGACTGTAGGTGCGTGCGTCGTCTTTCTGCTATCAACAAGCGGCCCTGCCGCGGTCTGTGGCCCCGGCTACCTGTGGACTTATACCACTGGCGATAGCGGTGACGACGCGGCGCACGCGGTTGCGGTGGACCAGACTGGAAACATCTATGTAACGGGTCCGTTCTCGGGGCGGGTGAATTTTGACCCTGACGGGTCGGACGAGCATGAAAGCCACGGTGGCACGGATGTGTTCGTGACCAAACTCGGGCCGGATGGGTCATATGGTTGGACGCGGACATTCGGTGGCGCCGCCGACGATTTAGCGGACGCGCTGGCTGTGGATAGCGTGGGGAATGTCTACGTAGCAGGTACTTTCCGTGGGACGGATGTGGATTTCGATCCCACGGCTGGCACGGATCTGCGATCGTCGCACGGCAACACGGACGCATTCCTTCTTCGTCTGAACTCGGACGGCTCCTACGGTTGGGCCGCGACCGTAGGCGGGCCCGAGGCGGACTACGCCAGGGCGGTGGCCGTGCATCCGGACAACTTCGTGGTGGTTGCTGGGTATTTCAGAGGCGGTAACGTCGACCTTGACCCGACCGCTGGATCGGACCTGCGTAGCTCCGCCGGGGCGTTCGATGTTTTTATCACCCGCCTGGCACTGAACGGCCAGTACGGCTGGTCTCGGACTGTTGGGGGGGAGGACACCGACACTGCCTTCGGTGTGGCGGTCGATGCGTGGCAGCGGATTGTAGTTGCCGGGTGGTTTGCCAGCACGTCATTGGACTTGGATCCCACGCTTACGGAGGACTGGCATACTTGCGTGGGCCAGACGGACGTTTACGCACTGAAGCTCGAGTCCGACGGCTCCTACGTGTGGGGTCGGACCTTCGGCGGCTCACAGTTCGATCACGTTTACGTTGTCGCGAGCGATCATCTTGGCGACGTCTATCTTGGTGGAACCTTCCAGGGCCAGGATGTCGACTTCGACCCGGGAGCAGGACAGGACCTACACTCATCGGCGGGCTGGTATGACGGGTTCGTCAGCAAGCTCACATCGGACGGCGAGTTCCGGTTCTGCAGGACCTTCGGAGGCACCTCCTACGATGTCGTTAGGGCGCTGGCCTTCGATTCCTACGGGGGTCTGCTGGTGACCGGTGGGTTCGAGGAGGCCAACGTTGGGTTTGACCCGGGCCTCGGTGGAGACTTCCACTCCTCGAACGGGCTATCAGACGTGTTCCTGATGCGCCTGGGACTCGACGGCTCGTATCGCTGGACGCGAACGTTGGGTGGGTCTCAACCCGACGTCGGCTACGGCGCGGATCTACTGCCCAACGGGGCCCCTGTACTGGTAGGCTACTTCGGCGGGGCTGACGTGGATTTCGATCCGAGCGATGGGACCGATCTGCACTCCTCGGCGGGTCTGTCAGATGCGTTCACCTCGGTATGGGCGGGTTGGGTGCCGGGGGATTTCGATTGTGATGGCGATGTGGATCTAGCGGACCATGCGTCCTTGGCGCAGGCTTTTGCCGGTTCGGGGGTACCGGCCGGCGACCCGCAGGCTGACTTGGACGGCGACGGGGACGGGGACTTGGCCGACTTCTGCATGTTCGCCACGCACATGACCGGGCCGCAATGAGTGATTGCTTTGCCAGTGGAATAACACAAGTGTCTTTGCCAAAGATGTTTATGATAAAGTGCTTGAAGGGGGCACTCGTGCCAGGAATCTGTCATGGGGACGCTTTTTCTCGGACTTCCGGTTTGCCTTGTCAACGGCCGTGTAGTACACTTTATTTGTGTGGCTCGGAGCGGCACCAGAATGATAACCCGAGCCGCGCATACTCGGTGGGCTACAACGGCTCTGAGGTAGTGCGTACGGGAGGTGATGTCGTGGGAACCCGAAAAGATACAAGAAGTCGGGTATGGATCGGGCTCGGTGTTGCGGCGCTGGTGATGTTCGCATCAGGCCAGGCGGTTGCGGATCTCGTGTACACCCATGAAGTGGAACTGAACCGGTGGATTGAGCCGTTCGCGCCGGCGGTGTGGACGCATGTGTTCGATCACTCGGTCAACTCGCCGTCCGCAGCAACACTCGCGATCACGGCAGCCGATGCCTCAGCAGGCGAGGCAGAGGTATGGGTGCTCGACAGCAACGGGCACTGGCACAATTTGGGTTTTCTTGAAGCCAGTATCGATAATATAAGCACCACCATTTTTGACCTCAACCCCAGCTGGTTGGACGCGGTGCCGGTCGGTGCCCAGATTCGATGGGTATCTGATGAGGTCAATCACCGCGTCTGGCTGGGCAGTTCGACGTTGTCCGTTTTCGGAGCGCCGGCGCCCGCGGCCCTGCTACTGGGAGCCATCGGACTGGGTTGCGTAGGGCTGGTCTCCAAGCTGAAATCGCGAGGCTCATCCTCGTAGCCGCATTCCCGTCTACCTGTGATCAACTACCATCACGACGTCGGCGCCACGCCGACAGCAGTAAAGTGCGCCGTTGCGGCAAGTGCGGCACAGCAAACTCGCACGACAACTGTAACAGGATGGTCGTAGCGCCGTAGAAGTGTGACGCCTCCAGTGGCGGGACGGGTATTGCCTCTCCCACTGCCGCCCCAAGGGGGCTGGTCCGACGATGGTTTGGTGCCAATCTGGACCGGCCTCCCCTTTTTTGCGCCCCTGTTGCGCCCGCCGGTCCGTGGGCCAGCTACCGTATTGTAGACACCTGTAAACGAGCCTGGAAAGAACCTTCATCTGCTCCTGGCAGCCCAGCCGGGAACGCCTGCTCCCTGATCGGTGTCTGCGGCCGTGCCAGCAAGCGTGTACGCCGGTGACTGGACCCAACATCAATCTATCTCGTTATCCGAACGTGAATTAAGGCGACAGGGAACTCCACAAGTGGGCGCCCTGATGAATGTGACCAACATTGCGCCGGCGGTGCGAATCGGCCTCGGTGAAGCGTCCGTCTTCCGTGATGGGTCTAACCCTCGGTACGGCAGCTGGTTATGCTGAGTCTGCATCAAACCTTGTGGCATTCGGATCGAGGACGCGCATCGGCCCAGACTGCTTCCGGAAACAGCATGCAGAAGGAAGCACGCCCGATGGGCACTCTAGAACGGTTACGGCCGAGGTCGGGCTCGCGTCGCTGGGCCAGGGGTACGTCTGGCTCGGCTGTTGGCCTGCACCCCTCGTGCTCTTCTCTTTGTCGCTGGCATAGCAGATCTGTCGCTACAACCCAACAGACTGTTGACCAAATAACGGGCGTCCGATAAGCTAGGGTCGCCACGACGGGGTGGGGGTTCATCTCCCTAACCGTTGTTGGCCCACCAGGGCCGGCCTGAGGATGCGGTGGTGCCGCTCCAGGCCGGCCCCTTTTTGTCCTGCAACTGCCCGCGTGGTACGCTTCGGATCCGGTCATGTAGCCCGCTACCTTGGTGGCTCGGCCGCCGAGTGCCTCGAGTCAAAAAAAGAACGCTAACGCCCATAGCGCCTGCGAAGTGAACCAGCCCTGGTCCTGAGGCAGACCCGAGATGAAGACGGTCAAGAGAATAGCCGCACGGACTTCGCTCACTCGCAGCCAAGACGGGGTACTGCATCGTGGCCACGATCCTATCGAAGTCGCCACACTTGCTTGTCCACATTCCCTATTCTGCCAAGAACCCCTCTCCAACGCTGATCGCAGCTTGGCCAGGTTCGCCTTGATGTCTCACTTGCCGGTCTCAATTTCGACGGCGATGCGCTCGCCCGCGCGCTCGGCGACAGGAACGTTCGCCAAGTATACCGTCAGCGTCACGAGTTCACACAACCAAGGCCTCACCAACGCCGACGGAACGCACACAAGAGAGAGGACGTGACCGTTTTGGACCCCAGCGCATGCACCATTGCCCAATGCTCACAACGCACCCATACCCCACGGGCGAGCCGCTGCTTCTCTGTGTCGTGGTGTAGCTTCTGATCTGTTGGACCACAAGCAATCATGCGGAATCGCCAACTGCGTTCGTCCGCCAAAGGTGTTGCGCTCTGTGTGTCGTGGTCCATCTGATGGTTGGAGGACCGCGCGAACCCAGAACTGTCCTGCCGTCCGAGGGCTGCAGAACCATCTGTGTTCTGACCGGAACCGCGAGCCTTGACGCGCCCGTAACGTGTAGCGTCTAATGTGCCGCACGGCACGGTACGTCAGGCAGGTTTGTCCATCCGACACCGAGCCCAAACGCACAGGGCGCGAATAATCCAGTGTTGATGCCTCAGGAACGGGTGCAGGTGCGGGAGTGAGTTGATGGCCCAGGAAGAACAGGTGCTCGTCGTTCACCGGAAGGTCCTGGAGCAGGCAGGTATGTTTCAGGGGCTCATGTTTGACGTAAAGCCATACCTCGACAAGCTCTTCTGTCCCCACACTCCGCGTTTCATGCCCAGGCGGCAGGTGGAAGATGATCCTGCATACAAGCAGCTTATTCCCTACGTGATTATGGCGCATGGTGGGAAGTATCTCAGCTATGTTCGGGGCAGGCGAGCCGGGGAGACCCGGCTGGTCGGGCACAGATCGATCGGCATTGGAGGGCACATCAACCCTACCGACGATATGCCTCTGTTCCACACCGATTTCCGCGAGGCCTACTTCGCGGCCGTGGAGCGCGAAGTGGCTGAGGAGGTACGCGTCGAAGCGCCGCACGAGGACCGGATCGTCGCCTTGCTCAACGACGACTCGACGGAGGTGGGGCGCGTACACTTGGGCGTCGTTCATTACTGGAGGCTGGAGGCGGCGAAGGTGAGCAAGTGCGAACAGATGATTACGCAGTTGGCCTTCATGACCCCCA